>Ga0154020_10009118_pt1 | contig 11441 bp, 5 predicted proteins | sample Klosneuvirus_201_FD_109709 | JGI IMG/M metagenome (GOLD analysis project Ga0154020, IMG submission 109709) | Active sludge microbial communities from wastewater, Klosterneuburg, Austria - Klosneuvirus_20160825_MG | ecosystem: Engineered > WWTP > Aerobic digester > Activated sludge | place... | reverse complement strand
GGAACAGAACCTACAATTGAGTATACAAAAAATGGAATTTATGCATTTAAAGTTCTAGCTACATCCACAGCGAATGGAGGTTATAGTGAATATTATTATGATACACTTGTCATAGATATACCACCAAAAGCTCACACAGATTTTAAAGTGAATCACCAAGTTATTTGTCGGTTTGCCGAGCAAAAGTTTAATAACCTTTGTAGTTCAGGTAGAATTAATTCAATGGTCAAAGAAAAGTATACCTGGTATTTTGGAGATGGAAATGTATCCAACATAAAGGAACCACAACACGCATATCAAAATCCCGGAACTTATACAGTTAAACTTGTCTATTATAATGGCTTTTGCCCCGATAGTATTGAATATAGTAATTATATTCAGGTTCCTGATGCACCAACCCGTGGATTTAACTCTGATATCACAAGTGGGTGCGCACCTCTAAAAGTAAATTTTACCGATACAACTAAACATGAAGTATCCATGAAGGAATTTTACTTTTATGATACTAAAGGATGGGAAGTTATTAGTCAAACAAGGTTCAGTCACCATTTTGATAAGGCGGGGCAATATTGGGTAGTTCAAAGAAATTCTGGAATAGGAGGGTGTGTAACCCGAATGGATTCCATTTTAATAAAGGTAAGTAAAGGATTGACTCAAAAGGATAGTGTTTTTATTCATTCAGTTGGTTTTACTCGGGACAGTTCTGAAATTAGTATTCATGGATTCAGTATTGACGGTGCTATAAATTATAACTTATATGAGCGAACAAATGGGAGCAATTGGAAGTTGATTATGACATCAAATCGGCCTAACTTTATTTACCAATTATCTAAACTGCCTTATGAAATTCTATTTAAAATAGTTGCCAACGATAGCTGCGGAACTGAATGTTCTGCTGGAAATGAAGCTAATCCCGCTATTTTGACGGGTAAAGTTTTAGATGGTTCAAATTCTGTGGAACTTAATGCCACACCCTATGTCTTACATTCTGGAAATAAAACAACTTATGAATTGTTTTCATCCTATGATGATGAATCGATGTCTGAAAGAAGATTTTATACTATGAACACAGGATATTTGGATCGGCAATTTTTACAAGTTGATAAACTTCAAAAATGCTATATACTAAAAGGAATTTCGATTGGTCGCTGGTCTGATACATCCTACAGTAACTTGAAGTGTCTCACTTATCCTGACAATAGTTTTTTTCCAAATTCCTTTTCACCGAATAACGACGGGGTTAATGATTTTTTTGCACCTTTAGGCACTGGTATCAAGTCATTAAGCCTTAAAATTTTCAATAGTTATGGACAAGCAATTTATAATTCTGAAGGTCGTAATGTTCAATGGGACGGGGATTTTAAAAATGTTAATTGTCCAACAGGATTCTATATCTATACTGCTAAATTGAATATGGTTTCGGGAAGAATTTTGAATAGGACAGGAAGCCTTTTATTGATAAGATAGTTGAAACGGAAAGGTATTGAATAAGTAGCACGCTGAACAGTACATTGACAAATAAAAACATGTCCTTTTGTACTAGAAATTTTCACCTGCGGGCGCATTACGGCTAACTGACAGATAATAGCAGTATTTTAAGGATTCAAAGTCTAATACATTTATCCTATAAAGCAACAATCAAGCAATCCAACCATATAACAATTCAACAATCTCCTACCATTTAATTCCGCAGAATCTTCCGAGTAATATTTAGATTTTCAGACTGAAACTTCACAATATAAACCCCCGCTGCATAGTTTGCCATATCAATAGAAAACTTTAGGGTATTGGGTGCTGCCTTCATAGTTTCTCTTCCCAAAGCATCCGTTACTGTTAGGTTTTTTATGAGCTCGGTAGATTCGATAAAAAGCTGACCTTGAACCGGGTTGGGTAAAATGGAAAGCTTTGATGGTTCTTTAAGCGGCACAATAGGCTCTTCTTCTATAATGAGTCGAATAATTCTACTTGCCAATTCTCCATTATAACTGTTAAAATTACCTCCTACCATAATTTTATTGTCGCCATACGGTGCAATAACATTTACAAAACTATTAAAACCGGTACCTGATTTAAATGTAGTGTCAACTGTACCATTGATGTTAAGTCGAACGATGTTATTGTGAGTTTTCTTATCTTCAATAACAAACCTTCCTCCTAAAATGATTTTATTATTTTTTTGTATAAAAATTGAAAATGCACCACTGCTTACATCCTTAGCAACAACAGGTTTAAACGATGTATCAATGCTACCATCAACATTTAATCTAAGCACATTCATTTTAAACTGTGCATCGGAACCCGCAATTATAATTTTACCATCGGTTTGAATTGCTGCCGAAAGTAAATTTGTTACTTTATGAGCTGCTGCATTAAAGGTTGCGTCGGTAATACCGTCCTTTGATAAGCGCTTTATTCCATTTGGAAAACCTGATCCGGTAAGAACAATTTTGTCATCAGCTTGAGTTAAAAGCTTGATAACATGGCCGGGTTTTATTTCTTTAAATGATGAATCTATACTTCCGTCCTTGTTTAATCTTAATATTGTTGCAACATTACCCGGTTTAAAAACATGAAGAACAACTTTGCCATCGGATTGAATTGCGGCTCCAACAACTGATATGTATACCGGTGCTTTATAAGTTAAATCCAGACTATAATCTTTATTGAGCCTTGCCAACAATTCGCAATTGGTATCATGGTATTTCAAAAAATCACCAACAATAAAAAGTTTATCTTGCTCTAAGGGTAAAATAAATCTTACAAATCGATCAAAACCCTTTCCCTGATTCCATTTGTGATTAAACTTGCCTGAAGAATCATACTTTATAAAATTTCCAAGCTTAAAACCATCCAACAAATTGATTATAAAGTTACCCCCGGCAATAATATCTCCATTAGGCCTGCTGTATATCGTACTTATCTGCTGTCCTGTTGTAAAATCAAAATCTGTCACAAAGGTAGAATCCATGCGTCCCGGCTGGGCTTTTACATTTAAAAACCCAGTTAAGAGTATTAGTAGAACCTTGAGTATTCTCAGCATCATTTGATCCGGATTATTTATGAAACTTAACAAATATAACTTCTAAGTTTAAACTGAAAAATTATTCAGCGTCTCTAGTAATTATCTGACAATATTATGTAATTAAAAGTTTATGAAAATTTAACACTCTTGTCTTTATTGTTTTTGACGATTAAATGCAAGTCATTACAGAAAACATAAGTATAACCATGTAATAATATATTGGTTTGCACGTTAACGTTTATTTAATTTTTGAATGAAAAAAATTCTACTTCCTATTCTATTTATATTGTGTGGAATCAATATTGTCAAAGCTCAAAATTCCTTGACTATTTCTGGAATACTAGCCGACCGGACAGATAAAAAAGGCTTGCCTTACACAACAGCTATACTTACTGATACCGCTACTAAAATGGTAAAGTCATCAACGTTTACCAATGAACAAGGTAAGTTTTTATTTGACAAATTAATACCGGGAGTGTATTTTGTTACAGGATCGGCTTTGGGTTACTCACCGGTTAATTCAATAGTACTTACACTTGCCAATAGCTCCTTAAATATTGATACCTTATATATTGATAAATCATCCAAAAACTTAAAAGAGGTTACGGTTGCTGCCGCCAAACCATTATTAGAAGTTGAAAGCGATAAAATGACTTACAATGTTGAGAACGACGTTACCTTACAAGGCATGACCGCATTGGATGCTCTCAAAAAACTGCCTTTTGTTACAGTGGATGGGGAAGATAATATACAAATGAAAGGTAGTTCCAACTTTAAGGTTTTACTCAATGGAAAGAGCACATCCATCGTTGCAAAAAATCCTTCCGAAGCGCTTAAGGCATTTCCAACGGCGCTTATTAAAAAAATAGAGGTTATTACCGAACCTTCAGCTAAATATGATGCAGAAGGCACCGCCGGTATCATCAACATTATCACTCAAAAAAAGATAGTTGGATACAATGGAAACGTATATCTCAATTACAACAACCGCGGAATGAATAATTTGGGTGGGAGTTTAAATGTGAAATGGGGCAAACTCGGATTTTCATCCTATCTAGGTGCAAATACGTATCGATATATAAATCAAAACACAACCGACTATACCCGTATTACTAAAATTCCTGGGTATCAAAATACATTGAATCAGTTTAGTAAAAGCGATAATGAGGCACTTGGATACTGGGGCAATTTTGAATTGGCTTATGATTTTGATACCCTACACACTTTAAGTATTTATGCTAGCCCCAATGGAGGAAATAATAAGGCAAAATCACATCAAGAAACCACAGTGGTTGATAGTTTAGGTGCAATTACCGAAGCCTTTACAACCGATGTAAGCAATACTTCCAATTATCCAAATTACGATATAGGATTGGATTTTGTAAAGATTTTTAAGGACCATGAAGAACATGAATTGTCTTTTTCGGCTTTGAGGGATGTGAGCAAAGACAACTCCTCGTATACATCATTACAAAATTATTTAACCCAACCCGATAGGGACATTTTTAACACCAATGTTTCTAAAAATACAGAATATACATTTAACATAGATTATTCAAAACCCTTTAAAAACAAGAGTTCTTTAGAGAGTGGGGGTAAAATTATCTTGCGACAATTGAATTCAGATTATAAAATGATGCAGCGTCAAGATCCTCTCGAAAATTATACCGAAGTTGCTGCCAGTACCAATGTTTTAAGCTATAATCAAAATGTTGGAAGTTTGTATTCAACGTTTGAAAAGCCAATTAAAACATTTAAGTTAAAGTTGGGAGCAAGAGTTGAACAAACCTGGATTAATGCAAGTTTTAATAAGGATTCGACACCAATACAAACCGATTATTTAAATTTTATACCAACAGCCAGTCTCTCTACCAAAATCAAAAAAAGCCACACACTTAGGTTAAACTATAGCAAAAGGATTCAACGACCCTGGATGTTTTATCTAAATCCATATGTAAATAACCAAAATCCCAGAAGTATTTCCTACGGTAACCCAAATTTGGTACCCGAAAAAACACACAGTGTAAGTTTATCATGGAATTACTTTTTTAAACAGAATTCACTCGATATTTCCTTGTCAAATTCATTTACCGACGATGTTATAACTTCATTTACAACATTGGCAACGGATGGAGTTGCAACAACTTCTTTTTACAATATTGCAAAAACTAATACCACAGGCATAAATATTGGTTTTTGGGGAATGCTTTTCGGCAAAATGCAATTATGGGCCGGTTATACTTGTTCATACGTTACAATTACCCATAAGTTAGATGCAGCACGCAATCGCAGTGGCTTCTCCAATCGCGGACATGGTAATGTAACCTGGAATTTCAAATATGGAATCTCATCCACCTTAGGAGGTTGGGTTTGGCAAGGTGCTCCTACCATTCAAAGTATTCGCCCGCTTAACTACAATTATAATTTGGCGGTTCGAAAAGCATTTTTTAAGAAAAAGCTTAATGTTGGTATTGTTGCTAATAATTTTCTTGAAAAAACCCAATCATTAAAAACTGTGTCCGAAGATCCAAACTTTACATCTGTATCTAGTTCCAATAATTTGTTTTTTAGATATTACAGTTTCAGTGTAAGTTATAATTTTGGAAAAATGCGTGAGAGTGTAAGCCGCAAAAAGGGTGTATCCAATGATGATACAAAAGGGGGGGAGTAAGATTGGTGGAATGTTAAATTGTAGAGGTGTTGGATTGTTGGATTGTTGAAGTGTTGGATTGTTGAAGTGTTGGATTGTTGAAGTGTTGAAGTGTTGAAGTGTTGGATTGTTGAAGTGTTGGATTGTTGAAGTGTTGAAGTGTTGGATTATTAAATTGTTGAAGTTGTATTGTTAAATTGTTTAACTGTTAAATTGCACTACCTTCATTTATTTGTCTCTCTAAATCACGACCTTTCCATCTAAAAATCTAATATCTAACATCTATTATCTAACATCTAATATCTATTATCTAACATCTAATATCTAACATCTAATATCTAACATCTAATATCTAAACTCTTAACATCAGAACTCATTACTTCATAACATCAAACTGTTATCTTTTAGTTGTTAACTTTTAACTATCCCTATCCGTTCATACTGCTCAAAAACTCATTATTATCCTTCGTTCCTTCCATGTGTTTAAGCATCATAGACATGCCTTCTTCTGTGTTCATATCGGCCATGTAGTTTCTTAAAACCCACATTTTTTGCAAGGTGCCTTTGTCTAAAAGCAGATCTTCGCGGCGTGTACCTGAAGACGTGATGTCAATGGCAGGGTAAATTCGTTTGTTGCTTAGTTTTCTGTCAAGCTGTAATTCCATGTTTCCGGTTCCTTTAAACTCTTCAAAAATAACCTCATCCATTTTTGAACCGGTATCGGTTAAGGCAGTAGCCAAAATTGTGAGTGAACCACCATTTTCAATTTTACGGGCGGCTCCAAAAAAACGTTTTGGTTTTTGCAGTGCATTAGCATCTACTCCTCCTGATAATATTTTTCCGGAAGCCGGTTGTACTGTATTGTATGCGCGGGCAAGTCGTGTAATAGAATCGAGCAATATCACTACATCGTGACCGCATTCGGTCAAACGCTTGGCTTTATCCAATACAATATTGGCTAATTTTACGTGTTTATCGGCAGGTTCGTCAAAGGTGCTTGCTACAACCTCAGCTTTTACACTTCTGGCCATATCCGTTACCTCTTCCGGTCTTTCATCAATCAATAAAATGATCATGTAAACTTCCGGATGATTTGTAGCAATAGCATTTGCCAATCCTTTTAACAAAGTAGTTTTACCGGTTTTAGGCTGTGCAACTATTAATCCCCTCTGACCTTTTCCTATGGGTGAAACTAAATCAATAATACGGTTTGAAAAATGCTTGGGATGGTCGCAAAGATTTAATTTTTCTTCAGGAAATAGAGGAGTAAGGTGCTCAAAAGAAACACGGTCTCTTACCAATTCCGGGCTTTTTCCATTAATGCTTTCTACCTTTATCAGGGCGAAATATTTTTCACCTTCTTTCGGCGGACGAATGGTACCTTTAACGGTATCACCGGTGCGCAAACCGTGGTGTTTTATTTGTGATGGCGAAATGTAAACGTCATCGGGCGATGGCATATAATTGTAATCGGATGAACGCAAAAAGCCATAACCGTCTGGAATAGTTTCTAAAACACCCTGGGTGGTTACGTTTCCTTCTTTTTCAAGAAAGTTGATAAGCGCATCATCAAACAATCGTTGATTTTTTTGTTGTTCGTGACGAGGATTGTCATTACGTGGCCCTTGTTGAGGATGACGATTTTTAAACTGTTGGTTTCTATCACCTTGTTCAGGAGTTTCTACCGGTTTAGGTTCTTCCACAACAGTAGTTTCCTCTGTGGGAGCAACAATCACCTCCGGGGTTTCTTCGCTTACTGCAACTGCCTTATCGGAGTTCCATTCAGGATCAGCAACTACTTCCACATTTGATTTTTCCTCAAAAAACTCAAATTGCTGTTTGTTATCTTTATTGCTACCGGGTTTCTTTTTCCGATTCTTTTTACCTTGAGTTTCAGGAACTTCATCGCCTTTAGGCTTTGTAACAACTTCTGCTTCAGGTATAAGTGAAGGCTCATCTACTTTTTCCTCAAGTACAGTAGGTGCTTCAGGCTCAGCAATAACAACCTCTGCTACTGCTTCCGGCTTTACCGGTTTTCTGCCTCTTTTTGCTTTAGGGGCGGGTTTTTCTTCCGTTTTATCGGTATTGTTTCCATTCATAAATTTTTCCTGTTCGGAAAGTATTTTTTCTATCATTTTTTTCTTACCCATTCCATCCGGACTGAACCCTAGGGCTAAAGAAATTTCAGATAATTCTGACAACGACATCAAGACGAGTGCTTCACGTTTAAACATGAATAAATTGATTAATAAGATTTAGATGAATATGCTATAAATAAAAAAGGATTGCCACAAAAGGAAATTGAAATCTTCCTAAGACAATACAAAAGTGAAGTAATTAATTGATTAATACAAGTATCAATTAGAGTGATATTTTTAAATTAGTGTATTTAAAACCATTTTAAATACACCGTTCGCATCCAAACCGTATTTTTCAAAAATTTCACGAGTGGAGGCGTGTTCTACAATCTCAACCGGAAAGCCAAGAGAATAAACCTTTACTTTGTAATCGCAGCTTTGAATAAATGCTTGCACTGCCTCGCCGTATCCTCCGCTCAATGAACCATCTTCTATTGTTATCACTTTGGAGTATTTCTGACAAATCTGCTTTAAAAATTCTGTCTCAAGCGGTTTAATAATTTTTATATCATACAGCGAAGGGAAAATTGATTTTTCATTTAATAAATGTATAGCCTCAATACTAGTATGACGCATATTTCCTACAGACAATATTGCAATGGATTCTCCTGCAATCACTTGTTCTACTGTGGGTTGTGATAGATTTTGAGGCAATTCCAACCAGTTTATTTCCGGTCCGTCTATAATTCCTTTGGGGTAGCGGATAGCAACCGGCCCTTGTGCATTTTTTGCATAATAATGCATCATTTCTCGCAGTTGAGCTCCTGTGGATGGAGCCAGAACAGTTATGTTAGGCAATGGATTGAACATGCTCAAGTCATACATTCCATGATGAGTTGGGCCATCATCGCCCACATTGCCGGCTCTATCAATACAAAAAATAACCTTGAGGTTTTGCAAACATACATCGTGTATTACCTGATCGTAAGCCCTTTGTAAAAAAGTGCTGTATAAACTGCAAAATACCACAAACCCTTGGGTTGCCATGCCTGCTGCAAAGGTTACCGCATGTTGTTCAGCTATTCCTACATCAAAAAACCGATCGGGAAACGCCTCCATGGCCTTAATCATTCCGCTTCCGGTGGGCATGGCAGGAGTTACACCGGCAATTTTTGGATATACAGCGGCTAATTCCTTTAGGGTTAATCCAAAAACATCCTGATATTTCAATTGATGAGAAATAGTTGTGTTTTCGGAGCCTTCTATCTTTACAAATTTAGAAGTGCTATGCCATTTGGTTTGTTCTTTTTCTGCCTCCGGAAACCCCTTGCCCTTTACTGTCCTAATATGAAGTATCCTCGGAAAAGTTTGGCTTTTTAACTCTTTCAATATTTTGATAAGCTCCAATACATCATGTCCATCTGCAGGACCAGTGTAAGGGATACCAAACTGTGTAAACAAATTATTAGTTGGCTCAATGCTATTTAAGTGACGGTTGATAGCGCCGGTACTTGCATCAATTCCAATATTGTTATCGTTTAAAATAATGAGTGTATTGGTTCCTGAATCGGGCAAGTTGTTTAAACCTTCAAAAGCTTGTCCTGCAGACAATGCCCCATCGCCTACAACGGCAATGTGGTTTCGAGCAGAGTTGCCTTCAAGCTTTGAAACAGTGGCCATACCTAAAACTGCCGAGATAGCTGTTGAAGAATGGCCGGTTCCAAAAGCATCGTAAATACTTTCCGATATTTTAGGAAACCCGCTAAGGCCATCTTTTTTTCTATTGGTATAAAAGGCATCCTTTCTTCCGGTAAGTATTTTATGCCCATAAGCCTGATGGCCCACATCCCATACCAGCTTATCGTTAGGTGTATCAAATACATAATGCAATGCCACAGTTAGCTCTACCACACCAAGATTAGCAGCAAAATGCCCGCCATTGGTAAGAATTGTTTCAATAAGAAAAGCTCTTAGTTCAGCGCATACTTGTGTTAGCTGATCTGCATTTAATTTTTTCAGATCTGTCGGATAATGAATTAAGTCCAGCAGTAAATATTGATTTGACAAGTCTGCAAAGTTGATGTATTTACAAGCTATCTCAAAATAATTATAAGTGAGGAATTATGAGTCAGGAATATTTTATTGTATGTTGATTCTGAAACGAGCTAACTACAAATTCCTTTACTTTTTGGCGTTTCCCCCATTTTTAGCAGATTTGCCTCATTAATCCTTAAAAGGTTTTATATTTGTCTAGAAACTTGAATTTAATAAATAATTACTACTAAAATAAAATTGATATGAAAAAGTATTTTACAGTTTTTGTTTTGTTGCTAACCCTTAATCTCTTTACCTATTCACAAACTTGGAGGCAAAGAGCATCCCTCCCCAACCCCGGGCGTTCATCAGGCATTGGTTGTGCGGTAAATGGAAAAGGATATATGGGATTAGGCCAAAATAAGGATGGACTTTATCTCAATGATTTTTGGGAGTACGATTCTCTAAAAAACGAGTGGACACAAAAGAGTGACTTTCCCGGGGCCGGTAGATTTGAAGCCTCGGCATATACTATCAAAGATAAAATTTATGTTTGCTTTGGTAACACAACATCCGATAAGGCAATGAATGATTTGTGGGAATACACTCCAAGTACCGACCAATGGGTTGAAAAAGCCTCGTTGCCTGCCCAAGGACGCTATGGCAGCAGAGGATTTGTAATTGACGGGATGCTTTATATTGGTACCGGTTCCATAGGTTCTCCTCCCTACCTCAATGATTTTTGGATGTACAATCCTCTCAGCGATACTTGGGTAAATAAAGCCGATTTTCCGGGAGGAGCAAGGTTATCAGCCACTTCATTTGAAATTAACGGAAGCGGATATTTTGGATGTGGCTTAAGTTATAGTAACGCGCCAACAAAAGATTTTTGGAAATTTGATCCTAAACGTAATTCATGGTCCACCGTGGCTGAATTTCCTTCTACTGAGGGATTTTCATTTGTAAGTTTTGTAGTAAACGAAATTGGTTATATTGGATGTGCCGGTATTTCCTACCCGTTTATAAACACCAATGCTTTTTATAAGTATTACCCTAAACAAAACAAATGGGAGTACTTAGCCGCCGACGAAGCTCCCAAAAGAAGGGGCAGCAACGGATTTTCGATTGGAAACACCGGTTATTTTGGCACCGGATATACCGATAATGGCCCTCTCAACGATCTTTGGTCTTTTAAATTTGGCAGTACCGAACCGGTTAATAACAAGCCTGAGGAAAAAGTGCATCTCTATCCTAGCCCGGCAGATAAAGAAATAAGCGTGTGGATCGAAAATTTCACTACCACTAGTTCCATTTCCTTTTCATTGTACGACGATATTGGCCGATTGATTATAGCGCAAACTATTGTTGATGAAAAGACAAGCATTAATATTGATCATTTATCCAGAGCCATCTACTTTGCCCGAGTAAACCTCAACGGACAAAATTTCGTTTATAAGGTTTTTAAATATTAGGTAAAGGAAAACAAGTAATAACTAAGCCTCTCTAAATATTTTTATATTTTCTGGCGTGTATTCCCATTTTTAGCATATTTACCTCATGGGTAGTACTATTGCTGTAACTATATCTTCTTAAAATATGTTTGTCATCCCAATCGCTTTCGAGTTTAAAATCAACAGCCAATTGTTGTGTATAGCCG
>Ga0154020_10009117_pt1 | contig 11441 bp, 5 predicted proteins | sample Klosneuvirus_201_FD_109709 | JGI IMG/M metagenome (GOLD analysis project Ga0154020, IMG submission 109709) | Active sludge microbial communities from wastewater, Klosterneuburg, Austria - Klosneuvirus_20160825_MG | ecosystem: Engineered > WWTP > Aerobic digester > Activated sludge | place... | reverse complement strand
CTTCGAGAAGGCGCATGGCCTCTGCCGAGATGCGTGTCGCCGGTACACCCAGGGCGGCGCTGTACTTGTGCCGGAAGTGGTCGACCAGCAGAGGGATGTCCTCCCGCCGTGCGCGCAGCGGGGGAATCGAGATCGGAATGACGTTGATACGGTAGAACAGATCCTCGCGGAACTCTCCGCGGCCGATCTTCTCCACCAGATTCTGGTTGGTGGCCGCAATGATCCGGACGTCCACAGGGTCCTCGCTCGAGCCGCCGACCCGCCGGACGACCTTCTCCTGCAGCACGCGCAGAAGCTTGACCTGCATCGGCAGGCTCATCTCGCCGATCTCGTCGAGAAAGAGCGTGCCGTGGCTGGCCTCCTGAAAGAGACCCTTCTTGTCGCGCAGCGCGCCGGTGAAGGAGCCGCGCTCGTGGCCGAAGAGCTCGCTCTCGAGAAGGTTCTCGGGCATGGCGCCGCAGTTGATCGACAGGACGCGCTGGGTGGCCCGGGGGCTCGAGAAGTGGATGGCGCGGGCGATGAGCTCCTTGCCCGTGCCGCTCTCGCCGTGGATCAGGACGGTCGAGGCGGTGCGGGCGACGCGTTCGATGAGGCCGAAGATCGCCTGCATCCGCGGGCTGCGCCCGATGATGTTCTTGAATGCGTAGCGCTGCTCGAGCTCGCGCCGCAGGTAGGTGTTCTCTTCATAGAGCCGGTTCTTCTCGAGAGCGCGCTGCAGCACCGCCTTGAGCTCGTCGATGTCGAACGGCTTGGGCACGTAGTCGTAGGCGCCCAGTTTCATCGCGTCGATGGCGTTCTTCGTGGACGTGTAGGCGGTCATCATGATGACCGAGGTGCGCGACTCGCCAGCCTTGATCTCCTTCAGCAGTTCGAGGCCGTTGCCGTCCGGCATCATCATGTCGCACAGCACCAGGTCGGGGGTGCGCTCGGCGAGCTGCTCCCGGGCCTCGCGCACCGAGCGGGCGGTGGCCACCTGAAGCCCTTCGCTGGTGCAGAGGACGGACAGGAAATCGAGAAGGCTCGCCTCGTCGTCGACGATCAGAATGCTCCCGATCATCACTCAGGCCTCCGTAGCGACCGGCACGGCCGCCGGACTGAGGACGGGAAGGGAGACCACGATCCGGGTGCCTGCCGCGGGTTGGCTCTCCACCTGGATCGAGCCGCCGTGCTCCTGGACGATGCGGTAGACGATGGCCATCCCGATGCCGGTACCGGAGTCGAAGAAGCTCTGGAACGGATGGAAGAGCTTGGCGCGCTGCTCCTCGGACATACCGTGGCCGGTGTCGGAGAACTCGATGCTGTAGGACTCGCCCCGGAGCCGGCCGCGGATCCGCAGCTGCCCGCCGTCAGGCATGGCGCGCAGGGCGTTGCGCGCGAGATTCCAGAAGATCTGGCTGATCTGGTCGGGATCGCCGGTGAGCGGCGTCGATTGCGGATCGAGCTCGAGGATGAACTCGTGCCGCCCAGTGGCCTCCTCGGAGTTGCGCAGCAACGCCGTGTTCTCGGCCAGCAGGGCGGCGATGTCGAACCTCGCGGCGGCGCGCTCGCGCGGACGGGCGAAGCGCAGGAAGCCCTTGATCGTCCGGTCGAGGCGGAGACTCTCCTTGACGATGATGTCGAGGAGCCGGCGCTCCTGCGGCCCGGCGGCGAGTGATCCGGAGAGCAGCTGAACGGACCCGGAGATCGCGGCGAGCGGATTGCCGACCTCGTGCGCCAGACCGGCTGCGAGCTCGCCGACCGCGGCCATGCGGTCCTTGAGCCGCAGCTCCTCCTGTAACCGGCGCCATTGGGAGAGGTCCTGAAAGACGACGATCCAGCCGGCTGGAACCTCGTGAGCGTCGGTCAGGCGGGTGACGGTGAATCCGATCGGCAGACGCTCGTCGCCACGCTCCACCACGAGCTCCGACCTCGTTCGTCGGTCGGCACTCGTCGCCGACGCCGCGGCGCTCCACTCCTCTTGCGAGAACAGCCGGCTCTCGGGGAGCGGTCTGCCCAGGAGGGCGGCTTCGGTGGTGTTCAGGATCTCGAGCGCAGCGCGGTTCACGGAGGTCACCCGGGACTCGAGGTCGGTCGAGATCAGGCCACTGGAGATCGACTGGATCACATTGCGATGAAAGACCTCGAGGTCGGCGAGGCTGCCGGTCTTCTGTGCGAGCTCTTCTTCGGCCCGCGACGCGCTCTCGCCGAGGTAGGAGGTCAGCAAAGCCACCGCATAGAAGCCGAACAGGTGAACCGCCAGATTGTAGGAGATCCGGAAGGAGAGCTCGAGGTCGGTGGGCAGCACCGAGAGCGCCGGCAGCCAGTTCCGTGCCAGCGCGGCGAGGAGCGTGGCATAGAGGATGTAGGCGAGCCCGGCGATGGTGAGGGCGGCGCGCCGATTCAGAATGACCGCCGACACCATGATCACGACCAGATAGAGCATCGAGAACGGACTGGTGATGCCGCCGAAGAAGTAGACCAGCCCGCTCACCAGCAGGAGATCGCCCGCGAACTGGACGTAGGCGTGCCAGAGGGGGCGCGCCGCGAGCATCGTCAGCAGGCCGATGTGCACGATGCTCGCGATATAGGTCGCCGCGACGAGCACGAAGAGCAGGTTGAACTCCGGCAATTCGCCGCGCGAGGAGAGCTCGAAGACGAGATACGAGAGCAGGACGCTCGAGATCATCACCAGCCGGAAGGCGATCAGCCAGCGGAGGTGACGGTCGAGATTGGGCAGTGCGCGCGCGGCCGTGCTCATGGGCGAGAGAGATCAAAAAGGGAGGGGGTGATCCCCCTCCCTGGAGCGGCGGGTGGTGCCGGTCGGGTGAGCTTCGTCTGCGGCCGCCTATTCGATCTTCTGCAGAATGGAGTACATCGGCATGTACATGGCGGTGACGATGGTGCCGATGATGCCGCCGAGGATGACGATCATGACGGGCTCGAGGAGCTTCATGAGACCTGCGACGGCGGTGTCCACTTCATCCTCGTAGAAGTCGGCGATCTTCGCGAGCATCTGGTCGAGGGCGCCGGTCTGCTCGCCGACGTTGACCATCTGGACGACCATCGCCGGGAAGACCTTGGTCTCGGCGAGTGGTCCGGAGATCGTCTTGCCCTCTTCGACGCTCTTGCGGACGGCCATGATCGCATCTTCGACGATGGCGTTGCCCGAGGTCTTGGCGGTGATCTCGAGGCCGTCGAGGATCGGAACGCCGGAAGCGGTCAGCGTCGACAGCGTCCGGCAGAAGCGGGCGACCGCGATCTTCCGCACCAGCATGCCGACGACCGGCACCTTGAGCGTCAACCCGTCGATGACCCGCCGTCCGCTCGGCGTCTTGTGGTACCGCTTGACCGCCGTGATGAGGAGGGCGATGCCGATGGCGAGTGGAATGATGAACCGGCCGAGGAAGTTGCTCGCTCCGACGACGACCCGCGTCAGGAAGGGCAGCTCTCCTCCGAGGCCCGCGAACATCTGCGCGAACACCGGGATCACCTTCCAGAGGATGATCGCCACGACGCCCGCCGCGATCACGATGATCGAGACCGGATAGATCATCGCCGACTTCACCTGCGAGTTCAGCCGCACGACCTTCTCGATGTAGGTCGCAAGGCGCTGCAGGATGACGTCCAGGATACCGCCTGCTTCGCCGGCGGCGATCATCGATACGTAGAGATTGTCGAAGGCCTTCGGGTGCTTCCGCATCGCGTCGGCGAGGTTGGATCCGGACTCGACGTCGGAGCGCACCTGGTTGATGATCTCGCGGAAGGTGCGGTGCTCCTCCTGCTCGCCCAGGATCTCGAGACACTGCACGAGCGGCAGACCGGCGTCGAGCATGACCGAGAACTGGCGCGTGAAGATCGCTACCCGCTTGGCGTTGACCCCGGTCGGGAACTTCGGCATCAGCCGTAGCTCCCGGCCCTTCTCCTTGATCGAGGTCAGCTGCACGTTCTGCCGCCGGAGGATGGCGGTCGCGGCATCGCGCGTGTCGGCGATCAGGACACCTTCCTGAAATGCGCCGAAGCGGTTCTTTCCCTTCCAGACGAAGCTGGGCATGGCTTAGCTCCTTTGCGCAACCGGCGCGCCGGCGCCCTCGATCATGTTCGGGTTGAGGGATGTGGGGCCGCGCGAAATGATCTCCTGCAGCTCCTCCGGATAGGAGGAGCGGTTCAAGGCGGTCTGCAGGCTGATCATGCGCTTGAAGTAGAGGGCGGCCAGGGCCTGGTTGAAGGTCTGCATTCCGTACTTCGCCTGTCCGGTCTGCATCATGCCGTAGATCTGATGGACCTTGTCCTCGCGGATGAGATTGCGGATCGCGGCGTTCGGCACGAGGATCTCCATCGCCAGCGCCCGGCCCTTGCCGGTGGCCCGCGGCAGGAGCGACTGGCAGAGGATGCCTTCGAGCACGAAGGACAGCTGCACCCGGATCTGGCCCTGCTGATGGGCCGGGAAGATGTCCACGATGCGGTTGATCGTCTGCGCGGCAGAGTTGGTGTGCAGGGTCGCGAAGGTGAGATGGCCGGTCTCGGCGATCCGCAGCGCCGACTCGACCGTCTCGAAGTCGCGGACCTCGCCGATCAGGACGACGTCGGGATCCTGGCGCAGGCTCGAGCGCAGGGCATTGGCGAAGCTGTGGGTGTCGGCGTGCAACTCGCGCTGGTTGACGATGCACTTCTTGTGGCTGTGCAGATATTCGACCGGATCCTCGATCGTCACGATGTGCTCGGCGCGTTCGCGGTTCACCTTGTCGAGCATCGCGGCGAGCGTGGTCGACTTGCCGGAGCCGGTCGGGCCGGTGACCAGAACGAGTCCGCGGGGCTTCTCGCAGATCTTCTCCACGACCGCCGGCAGGCCGAGCTCGCGGAAACTGCGGATCTCGTAAGGAATCTGCCGGAAGGCCGCGGCGATCGCGCCGCGCTGATGGAAGACGTTCGCCCGGAAGCGCGCCAACCCCTTGATGCCGAAAGAGAAGTCGAGCTCGAGATCCTCCTCCAGGCGGTGCTTCTGATTGTCCGTCAGGATCGAGTAGGCGATCTGCTTGGTCTCTGTCGGCGTGAGCGGCGGGAGATTCAGCGGCTTCAGCACGCCGTCGATGCGGACCTGTGGCGGGGAGTTGGTCGTGATGTGGAGATCCGACCCTCCCTGCTCGACCATCGTCTTCAGCATCTGATTCAAGGTCGGCGGCATAGCCTCCTCCGAAAAACCTCTGCGACAAGAAATGTCACGGGCGAGTGTACACGAAGGTCGGGCCCGCCGCCACAGCGTGCGCCACACCGCAAGTCGCGGCAATTGTTGGAGTTCCGGGGGAGTTCCGGCAGCAAGGTGAGACCGGGAAAGAGGCCGGGCAGAAAGGAAAAGGCCCGCGGTGCGAACACCGCGGGCCTCGACCTGCCGGACCCTCGAGGCCCGGCGACTCGTCCTCAGTAGCTGACCTTCAGCTGATAAGTCGTCTTGGTTGCGGAGTAGCGATAGACCCGGACGTAGACGTTGATCGCCGAAGTACCGGTGTTCTTCCAGCTCGCCGTCTCGGCGGTCGAGCCGCCGGCCGTCGAGCTTGCCACCGCGCTGCCACCGGTCGAGTTGTAGATGTAGAGGTCATAGTCGACCGTCAGGCCGTTGAGCAGCGCCGTGACCGTCGCTCCCGCCGGCAGCGAGAGGCGGAAGTAGTCGTTCTGGTTCGACGAAGCGTCGTTGGTGAAGTTGCCCGAGATCTGGTTGCAAGCCCCGGAGATCGCCTGCGGCGCCGTGCGGCTGTTGTTCGCTTCGACCTCGGTGGTCGCCGTGCAACCGCCCCCGCCGGTGCTGTAGCTGCCGACCAGCGACAGACCCGAGTAAGCCGAGTACCCGTTCAGCATGACGTAGTAGGTGCCCGTGCCCGGCGCTGCGAAGGTGCAGGTCTCGGCGTTGCCGGAGGCGTACGGGCGGCAGTCATAGGTCGTGAGGGTCGGAGCCGAGCCGAAGCGAACGTACATGTCCGCGTCGCCGGTGCCGCCCGAGGTCTGGAAGACCAGGTTGGAGGCGCCCGCAGGCACGGCCATCGTCCAGCTCTGCTGGCTCGCCGCAGCACCGGAGATGCCGGTGACCGGCACGCCGTTCGTGAGCGTCGTCCCGCCCGGGGTACAGGCCGCGGTGGTCACGGATGCCTGCGTCGAGTTTCCCGAAGAGCAGCTGCCGTTCGAGGCCGAGACCACGTAGTAGTACGTCGTGTTGCAGGTGAGTCCGGTGTTCGAGAACGGGCTCGCCGCCGAGGAGCCGACGGCAGTGTACGGTCCGCCGCTGGTGGTCGAACGCGAGATCGAATACGAGGTCGCACCCGAAGAGGCCGTCCAGGAGACGCTCGCCGCGGTCTGGCTCGACGAGGTCGCCGCGACGCCGGTCGGCGCCGCCGGCGGCGTGCAGCTTCCGCCAGCCGGGGTCACGGAGCGGCAGGTCGACGGCGCCGAGGCCGCGGCCTCGTTGCCCGAAGGCTGCGCGACGACCTGGTAGTAATAGGTGACGCCGTTGGCGACCGCAGTGTCGTTGTAGCTCGAACCACTGACGTCGTTCGCCGCCTTGGTGAAGCCGGCGCTGCAGCCGGCTTCATTGCGATAGATGTCGTAGACGCCGGTCGAGCCGCTCCACGAGAGCGCCGCCGAGTTGTTGCCGGCGGTCACCGTGAGGGCCGGGACGGCGGGCGGCGTCACGCCGGCGAAGGTCGTGTTCCAGCCGGTGTCGGTGGTGCAGGCGATGCCGTGCCGGTTGAACGCCGCGCCGAGAGCGCCGCCGTGCGGCGTGCCGTCGGTCAGATTGCCGTTGTCGTCATCCACGGCGCGCATCGAGCGGAAGTAGGAACCGGTGAAGCAGCCGTTGGACGACCAGGTTCCCGTCGCGGTGCAGTTGAAGCCCTTGGTCGCCGTCGAGCGCGACAGGTACCAGAGGCGGTCGGCCGTCGCCCAGGCGGCGCCGGAGCCGGGGCTCGGCAGATCGCGATTGGCGAAGTCCCACAGCGCCTCCGAGGAGACGTACGACTCGCAGTGCCCCTCGCGACCGCAGGGTCCCTGATAGTTGGTGCTGGTGGGGCAGCGCAACTGGGTGAAGTTCGACACCGTCGAGGGGGTGTTGGCGGCGTGCTTGGCGTAGTCGATGTCCCGCACGCCCGAACAGCTGGTGCAGGCGTTGCCGTAGCCGCCGCAGTTCGAGGTGCCGAGGAAGCCGTTGCCGATGCAGGAGTTGTGGGTGAACAGCGCGGCCGAGAAGTCACCGTAGGTCTCGCCCGTCCCGTTCTCGGCGGAGGAGCCGTTGCCGTCGTTCGAGTCGAGGCCGTGGCCCCACTCGTGGAGCGAGACGCCCGGCAGCTCGCCGGTGTTGGCGCAGCCGCCGCCCGAGCGGAAGAAGCTGATCGTCGAGCCGTTCCAGTAGGCGTTGCAGGTCTGGTTCAGGTTGACCCGTACGGTCAGCGAGCCGTTGAGCCAGGTGTTCGACGGCAACCAGCCGCGGCCGATCTCCTTGGCGCGGTTCACCATGTAGAACTGGGTGCGGGTGGCGTGCGTGTTGCCGGCGCCGCCGCCGCCCGCGGGAATCGTGCAGTCGGTGCCGGTGCCGCTGCCGAGCGCGATCACGCCCGAGCCGTCAGCAGCCTTCGAGATCGTGCCGCAGCTGTCGGTCATCTTCACGTACTGGCCCTGCAGGGTGGTCGTTCCGGTCGAGCCGCTGAAGATGCCGGCCGAATTCGTGTAGACGCCGGTCGCGACGTTCGCCCACGGCAGCGGGAGGACCACTTCGGTCGCCGGTCGGTCGGAGCGATAGGCGCCGCCGGTCGCGGAGCCGTACTCGTTCATGTCGCGGAACTCGATGAGGCGGCCGCTCGTCGCGTCGACCCGGCCGCGCCAGGTGCCGACCGTGCCTTCGCGATGGAAGGAGAACTCCCAGACGCCGACGACGCTGCGGCCATTCCCCGGGGCGTAACCCTCGGCGAACTGGCGGCTCGCGACGGCCGTCGGAAGAAGCTTGTAGGTGCCGTTGTCGAGGATCGAGTCACCCGACTGGAAACCGTCGACGAAATCGAAGAACGTGGCGCGGGCCGCATCGACCGAAACCCGGATGGCGGGAGCGCGGGTGCCGGGCGCGGGAAGATTCTCGCTGCCGAAGGCGATCAGGTTGCCGTTGTTGACGTAGAAGACGACGCGCGCGCCCTCGACCTTGCGGCCGCCGACCAGGAGATCGAAGTCGACGAACCAGAGGTGAGCCGCAGGCTGGCCGGAGCGGCCGGCGTTGAGCACGAGATCGGCCGGGTTGACGCCCAGCATGCCGCCGACTTCATCGAGCTGCCGGCGGGCGAGCGTCTCGAGAGTCGCCAGGGTGACCTTGCTGCCGGCGGCGATGCCGAGCTCGGCGGCGGTCATCCGGTTGCCGGCGCCGGGAATCCAGGCGAGGTTGCCGCCTTCGGCGTAATCGATTCGGCCGGTACGCTTGTCGATGTAGGCGCTCCAGGGCGCACTCTTGCCGGCGGCGAAGGCCTGCCAGGCGAGGTCCGTGTCGGAGGACACGAAGCTCGACGCGTCGGTCAGGAGGGAGTTCTCCGAGCTCACCCGCAGCTCGGCTGCATTGAAGGCGCGCGCCGAGAGGGCGTCGTCGCCTTCGCGAATCGCCTGCGCGCCGGCGAACTGGGCGCTCAGGGCGATCACCAGGCCGGCGAGTGCTAGAGGCAGGATCCGCGTCGTCGTTCGCATCGTCTTGTCCATGGTTTCCAATCTCCTCGAGGGAAAATCGTCTGCGGTTCGTCCGCAGCCGTCGGCAAACCGACCTGGAACTTTTCGGACATGGCGATGCACGCACCCCGCGACTCATCGCCCGTCCCGGGAGCTATCGCGCTAGCGAAAGACCGGTTCTTGGAGTGCAGCGGTGCGGCTGACAACAACCTGTGAGGGTTGGGCGAACACTAAGAGCGTGAGAGTGCCTTGTCAAGTGTTATTTTCTGTGCCCTTGCGGAACTGGAGAACGATGACCCGACGAACGCGCCTCCGGCTCGCGGCACCGCCGGCACCTCTGGTACCCCAGGCACTCCTGGTGCTTCTGGTACTGCTGGTCTGTCCTCTCGCGGGGGCCGCGGTCGCGGTCGCCGATGCTCCCACGCCCACCGCGTCCCCGGCGCTCCCGCCGGGCCGTCCGAACATCGTCCTCGTCACCCTCGACACGACGCGCGCCGACCATCTCGGGAGCGCCGGATGGGCCCATGCGGCGACGCCGAACCTGGACGCGCTCGCCCGACGCGGACTGCGCTTCGAGCGCTGTGACAGCTCGGCCCCCGTCACCCTGCCGGCGCACGCCACCATCCTCTCCGGGCTCTTTCCACCCCGCCACGGCGTGCGCGACAACGGCACCTTCGTCCTCGCGCCCGGCGTGGCGACGCTGGCCGAGCTCCTGACGCAGGCCGGTTACGACACCGCGGCCGTGGTCTCGGCGGTGGTGCTGGCGCGCCGGCACGGGCTGGATCAGGGCTTCCGGATCTACGACGATGACCTCGGCGCGGGGAGCTCGGCGGGCACCCAGGTCGAGGAGCGGCAGGCCGAAGCGACGACCTCGGCAGCTCTGGCGCATCTCGCCGGGCTGCGGCCACCCTACTTCCTCTGGGTGCACTATTACGACCCGCACGAGGAGTACCGGCCGCCGACCCGTTTCGCCGACGCCGCGAGCGGACCGCATCGTCTCTACGACGGCGAGATCGCCTACATGGACAGCGAGATCGGGCGGCTTCTCCAGGCCCTCCCGCAGGCGACGGTCGTGGCCGCGGTCGGCGACCATGGCGAGATGCTCGGCGAGCACGGCGAGTTGACGCACGGCGTGCTGCCGTTTGCCGCGGCGCGCCGGGTGCCTTTGATGCTCGCGGGTCCCGGAGTCCCCGGGGCTGCGGTTTCGGACTGCCTGGCACGCACCGCGGACCTCGTTCCGACGCTGCTCGCGCTCGCCGGGGTCGAAGTCCCTCCGGGCCTCGACGGCGAGTCGCTCCTCACCTCCGGGCCGGGGGCGGACTGCAGCCGCGTCGCCTACTCCGAGAGCTTCCTGCCCTACTACGCCTACAAGTGGTATCCGCTGCGCACCCTCTCCGACGGCCGCGCACTCTTCCTCCAGGCGCCGCGGCCAGGGCTCTTCCGGCTCGACAGGGATCCGGGCGAGACGAACGATCTCGCCGCCGCCGAACCGGAGCTCCTGCGGCTCTGGGGGACGCGGCTCGAACGCCTGCTGGCTGCGGCCGGGGAGAGACTCGAAGAGGCGCAGGCGCCGCAAGCGACGCTGGACGAGGAGCAACGGCGCCAGCTCGCCAGCCTCGGCTATCTCTCCGGCGCCGGAGCGGCGAGCGGAGGGGTCGGCGATCTTCCGGATCCGCGGCAGCGGGTGGGGATCGCGCAGGCACTCCACACCGCCGCGGCGCGAATCCAGCAGGGCGGCTGCGCCGAGGTGCTGCGGGAGCTCGAACGCATCGTGCGCGAGGATCCGCACAACTTCCCGGCGCTCGCGCTCTCGGGACAGTGCCTGCGCGACGCCGGCCGGCACGCCGATGCGCTGCGCCTCTACGAGCGGGCAGCGCAGGAGAACCCCGCTTCCGCCGTGCCGGTGGCGAACGTCGCCGGGAGTCTTCTGCAACTCGGGCGGCTCGCCGAGGCCGAGCGGGAGTTCCGGCATGCCCTGGCGCTCGACCCGAGCGAAGGCGACTCGGCGGCGAACCTGGCGCGCCTGCTGCGCGACAGCGGCCGCGGCGCGGAGGCGCTCGCGATTCTCGATCGCACGATCGCCGCTGGCGGCACCTCGACGCAACTCTTCCTCGAACGCGGCTCGATGCGGGCGACGGCCGGGCGGCTGGAGGAGGCTCTGGCGGACTTCCGCGAGGCGGTGCGCCGCGCGCCGACCGACCCGCTGGCGCTCGAGAACGCCGCCCGCGCGCTCTTTGCGCTCGGCCGGCTGCAGGAGGCCGCGCTCAGCTACGAGACCCTGGCGCGGCTCCAGCCCAACCGCGCCGACGTCTGGAAAACGCTCGTGGCGCTCTATCTCGAAACCGGCGCCGTCGCGGAGGTCGAGCGCTGTGCGCGCCAGGCGCTGCGGGTGGAGACCGTTCCGGAGGACCGGGCGCGGCTCGAGGAGCTCCTCTCGGGGCTGGCCACCGCCCCGTAGCCGCCCGTCAGGGTCTGGAGGTCAGCTCCGCTTCGAGGAGCTTCCCGGCGATGATCAGGAAGTCGTGCTCGGTGACGATACCGACCAGACGGCCGTCCTTGAGCACCGGCAGGCAGCCGATGCCGTGCTTGCGCATCAAGCTGATCGCCTCGAGCGTTGCGGTCTCGGGCGTCACCGAGACGATCTCGGTCGACATGACCTCCCGCACTGCGATCGGGCCCTTGCCGAGATCGCCGGTTCGTTCAGCCACCAGGCGAACGATTCCGCTCTGCGAGATGATGCCGATCAGCCGGTGCTCGTTGTCCTCGACCGGAATGTGCCG
>Ga0154020_10009116_pt1 | contig 11442 bp, 7 predicted proteins | sample Klosneuvirus_201_FD_109709 | JGI IMG/M metagenome (GOLD analysis project Ga0154020, IMG submission 109709) | Active sludge microbial communities from wastewater, Klosterneuburg, Austria - Klosneuvirus_20160825_MG | ecosystem: Engineered > WWTP > Aerobic digester > Activated sludge | place... | reverse complement strand
TGTAGGTTTGTAAATTGGGTGTCGTCCACACGTAATACATGCCCCCTTCTCCTTTTAAATGAATGCTTTCATAAAGACAAACCTCATCCTTTACAGGTACAATTTGCGGAGAAGGCAAAGGTAAAATGGACACCTGAGCTACAGCCGTGTTGCTGCAATTGTTGAGCGTGGCAATCACCGTGTAGTTTTGGTTTTGATTGATGTGGGTGCTTACCTGCTGTGAGGTATAAGAATTTAAACCATAGGGCGGCAACCAGATAAAACTTGTTCCATTGCTTTGTCCAAACAGCTCAGCACTGCTGCCCAAACACAAAAGCAAGGGATTGGGATTGACGCTTAGCGTTGGCAATGGGTTGACCGTGATGGTTGTGGTTTGCAAAGCTGAATTACAGCCCAAACTTCCTCCAAATACCGAAAACACCGAGTTGATCGTAGGACTGGCAACTGCAATGCCTCCATTCGAGTAAAGTGTTGAGCCCGGTGTGGCTGAAGACCAGGTATAAGTACTTGCCCCCTGATTGGTGTAAGTGAAGGTTTCTCCTGCGCAGATTACTGGGGTGTAATTGTTGACGGATATATTGGGATTCGGTAATACCGTAAAAGTTAAACCAAGCGTTACTGTACACACACCGTTAGAACCCGATAAAGTGGCTGAGCCCGCTCCGGTGTAGGGAGGAATGCTGGTTAATGGAGAAACAGGTCCACCCGGGTTGGCGTTGAACATATCGGGTATGGTAACCAAAGAATATGTGTTTGCACCGTTTGCGCTTAGGGTAATGGTATTGGGCGAACCGTTAAAAGCCTGAGAACACAAGGTGGGGCTATTAAACTGTCCGGTTAAAGAAGGCGGCGGCACCACATTTACGGTTGTTTGGGCTGAATTGATACAGCCATTTAAACTTCCAATAACAGTATAAATGATGCTGCTGGCTGGACTAGCATATGTTACTGAACCGCTGCTTGTGCTCAGATTTGTATTCGGGTACCAGGTATAGGTTAAAGCAGGACTTGAAGCCGTAACAGAAAGACTAACACTTGTTGTGTTTGCGCAAATGCTTGAGCTTGCGGGCGCAACACTAAATTGGGGTAAGGGTTTTACTGTAAGCGAAGCTGAAGCACTTGCAGTACAAGAGTTGAGTGCGGTTACAGTGACATCATACACACCGCCTTGGTTTAATTGAACAATGTTCAGAGTATTATTGATTGAACTGGAAGCAAAACTTTGTGGGCCGTTCCAAACCGCTGCTGTAACTGAACTTACTGAAAATAATAGATTGCCATTTTCACACACAGGGCTATTATGAGAAATCACCGGGTTTGGGGTTGGTTTTACAATAATTGAGGCTGTTGCTGCAGTTGCGCAGCTTAGTGCCTCCCCAATTACTGTATACTGTGTGCTCGAAAGCGGACTATCAGTGAAAGAGGGGCCGGTCAGACTGAGCGGAGTCGAAGGCTGCCACGTATAGTTTGTAGCTCCGCTAACTGTTAATGTCCCGACTTCCATCGGACAAATAGAAACATCGCTCACACTCAAAACCGGATTAGGTACCCAATCCACAACAATGGTCTGGGTAACCAAACAATTGTTCGCATCGCTGCTTTGAACTGTAAATAAATAATTGCCTGCCGTAATTTGCGTTGAAGTAGTGGTGTCTGTATTCGGCCCTCCCGCCCAGGTGTAGGAGTAGGCCGGATTGTTACCAGGTGTGCCTCCGGAGTTACTTGCTGTAAAGGTAATACCTGTACCCGCACAAGTAGTCGGGCTGCTTGCTGTAATGTTAATGGTAAGTGCAGGTGGCTGTGTAATTAAAAAAACTGAATTGATCTGACAGGCCGTTAAAGCATCAGTAACCGTTACACTCCATTGGCCGGCGCTTAAGCCAGAAACTAAACTTGAGGTATAACTTGAGGTGCCGTTTGTCCACAAATAAAATTGGTTGCCTGAGCCTCCGCTTAAACTGTGTACCGTAGCAGTGGCATTGTTTGCCCCATGGCAGGCCAAACTGCTTGTGTTGGCTAAGATACCGGTAAGGGGAATGAGGGGAATAAAGTTGACGGTTTGTGTATAGGTAAGGTTGGTGTTTGCATCATTAAAATAAATGGTGTGTGTGCCGGGGTTAAGCCCCGTGGCAACCGAGCCTGTTTGGTTGCTTGGCATCCAGGTATAGGTAAGTGGGCCTGTGCCGTTTATTGGTTGCACCGTGGCTGAGCCTAAACTGGCACAGGTGATGGATTGGCTTTGCACACCAATGCAGGGCTGCACGTTTATCACTTGACGAATGGTATCGGTGCCTCCACCACAACTGTAATACAGAATAAGCATGGGCGAAAAAGTGCCTGCCGCGCTGTACACATGCATTGGATTGGCCAGGGTTGAACTGTTGGCAGCGCCGGAACCGGGATCACCAAAATTCCAAACTAAATTGGTTAAGGAGTACCCATTGGGCGCGCAGCCAATAACCGTATAATTTTGCGCTATGGCTGGGGCAGTAAAACTCGCCGTTTGGCAGCCAAGGGCATTGTTGGCAGTGTATGTAAATGGTGGGGAAGCTGCAGGTGGTGGATTAAAATCTGAACCCATGAAGTTGGGGAGGCCTGTATAGATTATATTGGGAAACAGATTTATCGATGCGTTCGAAAAATTGCAACCTAAACCGATTACATTCGGATTATTTATAATACTTAAATAGTTGGGATCTGTAAAATTTCGAACATAAATTTTTCCATCCAATGCTAGCTGCATTGCTCCGTAAATTGCGCCTAAAGCACTAAAATTGCCACTAATGTTAACCGACAGATTATTGTTACATAAACTAAATTGGCCAATAAATCCATTAGAACCTGCAGATTGAATTTGAGCATAAAATAACGCGCTGTTAGGCGAGAATTCACAGCCGTATGCTGCAGAAATGTTTAAAATCGACTCGTTTGAAACTTGTCCGGTTGAGTTGTTAAAGTCATAAGTTCTTATACCTGATGGCGCCATCGCTGTCCAGCCAAGCTTTTTGCCATTGGGCGATATTTTTAATGTGCCTTTGGTGTTGGTGACAGTCATTGGGTTGCCAACTGAAGAAATTACTGGTAATGGACTAACCCCGCTGGAAGTTAAGAGAAATGACCTGAAATTATTGGATGTATTGCCTCCGTCGTGGATAACTATCCAAAAATCAACTCCGTTGCAATGTCTCGTGCCGGTCAGTCCGGCACCCGAGGGGCCAGGGTAAAGAGTCATATTTTTAACGGTAACAGACCCTTGCCCAGCAGCTAAGGACATATCTACAATAGAATAGCAAAGTCCAGGAGAAGCAGAAGGGCCTTGACAGGTAAATAAATAATATTGGGTAGTGCTTCCGGGCTTTTTAACAATCAATGCGGGTTGCAAGGGATCGTCGCTCATCAATAAACCGGTTCCGCTTGCCATTATGGAATGGGATTGGTTCCAAATGGTATCTCCATCGGTATAAAACAGAAGGTTGCCACCTGCATCAGAGATTGATGAAGAACAGTAAAATGAATGAATGCTTCCTGTAATAATAGCAGGAGGCAAAGTGAGAAAATCTAATCCTGCTTTTTTTCCAAAAAACCACTTTGCCGTTTGCATTTGTGAAAAAGCCAAATTCGCAAATAAAAGAAGCAAAGTTAACAACTGAATATTTGATAGAATTCTCTTCAAAGTGACGCTGTTTGCAGGTCAGGGTACTACATTTCGTATTAAAAAATAAAAATCAAAATTGACCAATCGATTATCGAACGGTCAATTTTGAATGAACACTCAGCTACTCACTCGAGATAATGAATTTCGATTCATAGTTAGTGCCTAACGCATTAATTCCAATAAAATATAAACCAGGCGTCAAGCCTAGCTCCTTTACGTTTATACTTAAAAAACCAGTGGAAAAATTTGGTTGGCCTTTTCTTTTAAGGACTATTTTACCAACACAATCAACTATTTCATAAGTGAGCTTTCCAACCGCTGTGTTTACAAATGAAACATTAAGCACATCTGTGACTGGATTTGGAAAAAAAGAAACTTGGTCACGAATTAAATGTTGACTCGAATTTGTGCTCATAGCATTGGATAGTTTTGCATTGCTACCAGAATAGGGAGTGGATGGCCAAGTGCCGGTTAAATAGGTTGGAGTCTGTGTTGGAGTTGGAGTAATTGTTGCATTGCTGATGTTATAAAAACTACATTGCTGCATTGTGGATGAATGACTGATTGACAGGTTCACGCTGTTACTAGGGCCAGTGGTAATATTACTAAGACCAGTTACAATTTGATTAGCAGCTGGTACATCTCCTGATGGGCCATTAAAACAAGCTTGTGCTAAAAAGAATTCATTAGGGCTTCCAAAAGTATTACCAAAAACATGAATTCCTTCATTCGGATCATTTTGCACATTAAAAGAACTAACTGTACTTGGTTGGTCTGGGCCATTTCCTGAAATATAGAAAAACTCATTATTAGTAGTAGTTATTGCCGTAAATGCTGCTCCTGTATTATCTAATTTACATACACCCATTCCTATTGTTGAAGTTGTAGCTCCATAATATTCAAAGTTAGCACTAGTATTGTAACGTTCTTGAACACCAACCACTTCGCCAGCGGTATTATCATTTGTAAATTCAACCTGGCTCGACCAATTTATGCCCCCTGTTGCCCCCAAATTTATCATCCAGGCAAACCCAGGTTTAGATATATCATTGGTTTTGCCACCAATAATATAGCCGGAATTATTGTAGGCCAATTGAATTGATGAAAACCAATCAGCAATCATGCTACTAGAATAATATCTGAAACTAAAGTTCACATTTCCGTTTGTAGCATCATCTAAAGCCATAACGAAACCATCCAATCCATTGCCTTGACCATCACACATCCCAGCAACAACTAATTCACCAGTACCAACGTTAAAGGTACTTTCAACAATACCTTTAGGTGAAAAGATGGTATTATTGCCTATGTCATAGATATTTGTCCAACCTGTACTAAAATTGGCATCTGTTTTAATTACATAAATGTAATCACGAGCGTTGGCTCTATACGATCCTGAGATATAGTAATTGCCGCTATTGATGGAAGATTCGATTATTAGAGGTTTACTGTGAAAACTTTGTAAAGCAGGAAAGGGATAAAACTTGCTGGTCGTGGGATTGCCTGCCTGGTTTAAAAGAGCAACAATCAAACCCTCTTCAAAGGCCGCCGCAATAGCATAGTGGTCGTTTCCCTGAAAGGTTTCAATGATGGAAATGCCAGCACAATTTGTTGCCTGTGAGATCGACACATTACAGCCTGTGCCGCCTGTCGAAATTGTATATTGTTTAGAAAATTCTCCGGTCGAACCGTTAAATAAGCCGTCCACATCCACCTTATCAATAACTAAATTTGGACCGCCTGAAGTAGGTTGTGAAAAACCCGCCATAATAAATCCTGGATCTGAAGAAACATAAGTTCCAGAGGATAAGGTAGGGTCAGCAACACTATGGCTATAAGTAGTTTGCCCGGTATTAGGCTGAGCGAATATGTTAAATCCTGACATTAAACATATTAAAGCTACGAAAATTATTTTTGTTTTCATGATATTTATTTTAATTAGAACAAATTGAAAAATTGCTATTCCGGCTCTGCAAGGCAGAAAAATAAAATCCGGAAAAATAGAATGTATCCCCGCTTTCGGCGGATTTTTCTGAGGGTCCAGTAGCGAAACATCCTTCTATTCATCTTGTATTTACACATAATGCTGCTTGTTAAATCCAAAACTACTGTGGCATGAAGGGAAAACCATGGGTGGTCACCTGTATAGGGATGATAACTACCTGTTACGGTAGCTACCTAAACAGGTAGCTAAGGCCATCACCTGTTTGAATGTTGCCAAATCAACCTGAACCACCTGCCCATGTGCTGACAAAAGCCTCCGTCTATGCAAATGAGCGATTGGTCTAAATCCTGGCAACACAATATGTTTTTAGATTAAATTAGCTTAACATGGCTACCAGCGTTCTCATCCGTGTAGTTCTGGCGAACAGCCAGAGCCTTATAAGAAAGGGCCTTGAAGCCAAACTCGGAGAATCTACAAACTTTAGACTTGTGGGTAGCTTTTCCAGCGGAAAAGAAGTTTTCGAATTTTTGGAGAATAACACAGCTGATGTAATACTTGTTGATGAAGATCTGTCCGATCCAAACGGGTACGACACCATCAAAAAGCTAACCAAGCGAAATCAGGAAAACCACTGTATACTTTTGAGTCAGAATTATAATCTACGAAGCTTGAAGAAAGGATTAATCGCAGGAGCAAAAGGGTATATATGCAAAGAAGAGGACTTGAAAATCTTTGAAATGGCGATCCTCAGTGTTTTTGGCAATAGGGTTCATTTTCGTTCAGAGGAGATCGTTGAATTAGTACGTCAAATTTCCGACAAAGAACTTGCAGAAAAAAATACCCCAATGAGCCCACGTGAAACGCAGGTATTCACTTATTTGGTAGCCGGATTACTGGAAAAGGAAATCGCAGATAAACTTAAAATCAGTCGAGAAACGGTGCATCACCACCGCAAGCGCATTTACAAAAAAACCGGCGCCAGAAATGCAACGGAACTTATACTATATTCAGTTAGACTGGGATTAATCCCTTAACGCGAAGCAAACCCACTTGTGAGAGCTATAGGAATAACAATCCGTGAGATTACAAATCTCTGCTTGCGGCGGGCAAGCGCGCCACTGATCTTGAGTTTATTTGTAAGCGTTCGACATATACACCGGCAGATCGCTGATCAAATTCAAAATCAAAGCCGGTTTCATGGGCAGGTTGCGGTAGTGGTGCATGTAGGTGCTGTAGCCTTTTGTGCTTTGCCAGTTGTCAATCTGCAGGCGTTGAAAAAATTCGGTATTGTAATCATACAACTGATAACCCATTCCGAGCTCCAAACTCCGGTGTTCGGCATCGTGGTAAATTTTTCGTCTGCCTTTTTTGCTCCAGTTTCTGGCGTACCAATACAGGAAGTTAAAAAAACCACCGGTGCTGAGATCTTCAATGTTGCTCAATTGAATACTAATGAAACCGAGTTGAGAATTAAAACTTAAGTTGTTCAGCAAAACACTGTCCATGCTTGAGTTTGTGGTTTTACTGTAATACACCCTGTATTCCCTTTGAAGTGGCGCTTTAAAAATGGAAGAAAATTTAGGCTTGATCTTAAACGGGTGTTTGGATTTGACAAATTTTACGCTAATGGTTTTGAGCAAAAGGTTGGGATAAAAATTCAGCAGGTATGCATATTGATGCTCAAGAATGGAGTTGCTGTCGGGATTAATGATGACCACACGGTATTTAGGATCAGAGAAGGATTTTACAAGATCCTGCCCCGGATGTTTTAAATAGATGTGTTGCGAAAAGCCGCTAAGCGCCAAAGCAAGAAAACAGAAAAAGTATAGGCCTGAAGCGGGTCGGATTTGCATTAAAATTACATTCTAAAGACTAATTTAGCGCCCAAAGGTAATCAATCTATGCTTTTCTCTGATTCTTTCTTCACTGTGAGTCAACTTGCGGAGGGCATTTACAAGGATAGGGGTTCAAAATTCTTAGCATTTGTTTTTCCGGTGAAAACAACACAAGAGATTAAGGAAAAAATCGATTACCTTAAAAAGGAACATCCTTCAGCGGTTCACCATTGTTACGCCTGGAGGTTAGGAGCCGATAAAAGTGCATTCAGAACAAACGACGACGGAGAGCCATCAGGTACTGCGGGTAAACCCATTTATTCTCAAATTCTTTCTAAGGACTTAACGAATGTTTTAATTGTGGTTGTAAGGTATTTTGGTGGAAGTTTATTGGGTGTGCCTGGTCTTATCAATGCCTATAAAACCTCAGCAGCTGATGCTCTGGAGAATACGCAAATCGTGGAACAATACGTCGTGGAAGAATACAGCATAAGCTTCGGGGAAGAGGACATCAGCCAGGTGATGCATTTGCTCAAATCCCACGACGCCAGTATTGTGTCCAGAAACTATGAGGATAAACACATTCTGGTGTATAGAATTCGAAAACAATTCGCCCTTGCCCTTGAGGAAAAACTGAAAGCCCTTTATAAAACAAAATTGACTTACCTTCAAACCTTATAGCTGCTATGAAATCAAAAAAAGTATCGTCAAGTGAGTACCCATTGCTTAAACAGATGTGTGCCATTCATGCCCCTAGTGGAAATGAGCTTGGCATGAAACAATTTTTACTGGACTACATTCAAAACCATTCCTCCTCCTGGAAACACAGCCCAAAAATTATTGAGGGAGAAGATTGGCAAGACAATTTAATTTTGGTATTCGGAAAACCGCGTACTGCCGTGTTTGCACACATGGATAGCATTGGGTTTACGGTTCGCTATGGCAAACAATTGGTGAGGATAGGAGGGCCAGCCTGTAAAAACGGGTTTAAGTTGGTGGGCAGCGACAGCAAGGGAAAACAGGAAGTGGAATTGTTGGTGAAACAAGACAAAAAAACAGGGCACAAAAGTTTGGAGTACAAAGCCAAACGTGATTTTGAAACAGGTACCGAACTGGTGTTTAAAGCGGATTGGCGGGAAAACAAAACCCATGTGCAGTGCTGTTACATGGACAATCGCCTGGGAATTTATAACGCTTTGAAACTGGCCGAAGACTTAAAAGATGGCGTGATTGTTTTTTGTTCCTGGGAAGAACACGGAGGAGGTAGCGTATCCTATATACAACGTTACTTGCAAAAAAAATACAAGATCCGTCAGGCTCTGATCTCTGATATTTCCTGGATCTCGGATGGGGTGCACGAAGGCAAGGGGCCTGTAATCAGCATGCGCGATAGTTTAATACCGCGCCGTTCTTACCTGAATAAACTTATTGCAATAGCAAAACAAAACAACTGTGCTTTTCAGCTTGAAGTGGAGGAAAGCGGGGGAAGTGATGCTAAAGAATTACAAATGGCAGAGTATTCCTGGGATTGGTGTTTTGTTGGAGCAGCAGAGCAAAACGTGCACACCCCTGATGAAAAAGTGCATAAGAAAGACATTGAAGGCATGATCAAGTTATATAAAACGCTACTGAAGGCCCTTTAAAACCCGTAGGATTTATTGCTTACCAGGAACTCGTCCTTGGAAAACTGTTTGTTTACAGTAATAGAACTAAAGGTGTAACTCTCAAACAAACCTTCATCATCAAATAAACTGATGGAAACGGGGTACATGTGTTTTTCATCCACATATATCACGGCTTTTTTACAATACAGGGTGGGTACGTTCAGTACTTTCCCCTTTTTGAGGTAAGCAAATTCATTGAGTAAATTGTTTTTGTGACGCAGGAGGTATTCATTCACGCACAATTTATAAGCAATTGAAGTAGCAGTTTCTTTTTCGCCTACAGTGTATGTCCGGTAGGAATATGAATTGTCCTCAAACTGAAACAAGTGGCAGTTGTAACCGTTTTTTTGAACCTTTCCGTGGTAAGTAAAATGCTCGGCAACTTCCTTTTCATTTTTTAATGTAAGAGCGATGGTTTTGGCGATGAATTCAAAACCCAGCTCATGTATGGTGTAATGCTGGCTTTTTCGCATTAAGTTGCCCAAGGGATCAAGGTGAATTGTGAGGTAGGGAAATATGTGAGGTTTAACAGTTGCCTTTTTCGAAACTTCGGCGTTGTAAAGCACTTCCAGTTTTTTGGCCGGATTAATAAAGTACAATTTCCTTGGATGGGTATTCACCTTTATTTCGGAATGAGCAGTATTAAAGGTATTCTCAACCCGTTCAATCGCATGAATTTTTGTGTGCAGGGTTCGGATGTTCTTAATGGAATCAAACATGCCTACCAATAGCTTGATGGGTTTGTTTTGCTGAGAGGCAGATTCAGAAAAACCAAGGCCCAAGGCCAGAACAAGAGAAATTAAAACAAAAGGTTTCACTACAGGATGACGCGAATGTAAAGATTTGTTTCCTTATTTTTGCAGGGCACATTTATCTTTAACATATGTCTTCATTAATAGGAATAATCCCTGCCCGTTACGCTTCCACGCGGTTTCCCGGAAAACCTTTTGCACTCATCAGGGGCGTAAGTATGTTGCAGCGTGTATACGAACAAAGCATAAAAACCAAACATTTGGATGAGGTGATTATTGCAACAGATGATAAACGAATTGCTGAACACGCTTCCGAGTTTAATGCGCCCTGTGTAGTTACCAAAGACACGCACCCAAGCGGTACCGACCGCTGTTTTGAGGCCTTTCAGCTTTTTGGGAAAAAGTTTGATTACGTAGTCAATATTCAGGGCGATGAACCATTTCTTCACCCGGAACAAATTGATTCGCTTGCTAAAGCCTGCGATGGAGAAACGGAAATTGCAACTCAAATGATCAGATGCAAGAACCACGAGGTGTTGTTTGATAAAGGAGAAGTAAAAATTGTTTTAGACAAGGACAAACATGCTTTATACTTTAGCCGAAGTGTGATCCCGGCCATAAAAAATGCAGATGAAAAAAACTGGCACACGCTGTTTAATTATTACCGCCATGTTGGCATGTACGCTTATAGAGCCGATATCCTGGAGAAAATAACAGCCTTAGCGCCAGGCGCTCTGGAGCTTGCCGAATCACTGGAACAGTTACGCTGGTTGGAGAATGGCTTTAAGATCAATTGTGTAGAAACCGATTACGACAGCCACTGCATTGATACTCCCGAGGACATTGAAAAGGTGTTGAAGCTTATGAAAATCCAATAATGGATCAGCCTTCATCTCACCCTGCGCACCTGCGTATTGTCGATTTTACTTATGATTTGCCTGAGGAAAAAATTGCTAAATACCCTTTGGCGGAGCGCGACAGTTCAAAATTGCTGGTGTACCGCAAAGGGCATCTGTCACAGGATACGTTTAAGAATATTGCCAACTACATTCCTGAAGAAAGTATTCTGGTGTTTAATTCCAGTAAAGTGATAAAAGCAAGGTTGCACTTTGTTTCAGCCGGAAATAAAAACATTGAAGTATTTTGTCTTGAACCTTTCCTTGCTGTTGACCCGGTTGAGGCTTTAAAAGGCCATTCGCCTCAGCAATGGAAGTGTTTGGTTGGTAATCTGAAAGCCTGGAAAGAAGGAGAGTTGATTCTAAGCAAGGCGGGACTTGAACTAAAAGCAAGCGTAATCCAAAGATTCCCAACACATGTACTCATTGAATTCAATTGGAATCACAGTTCCAAAAATCTTTCCGAAGTGCTGAATGCATTTGGTGAAGTTCCCATACCGCCCTATCTCAAAAGGGGCAGCGAGCTTGCAGATACTTCAACATATCAAACCATGTACGCAAAGCAGGAAGGCTCTGTGGCGGCCCCAACCGCAGGACTGCATTTCACAGAACACGTATTGAACACATTGAAAGAAAAAAAGGTGTCGATACAACACCTTCATCTGCATGTGGGTGCCGGAACCTTCAAGCCTGTA
>Ga0154020_10009114_pt1 | contig 11444 bp, 8 predicted proteins | sample Klosneuvirus_201_FD_109709 | JGI IMG/M metagenome (GOLD analysis project Ga0154020, IMG submission 109709) | Active sludge microbial communities from wastewater, Klosterneuburg, Austria - Klosneuvirus_20160825_MG | ecosystem: Engineered > WWTP > Aerobic digester > Activated sludge | place... | reverse complement strand
GATGGCCGAGGTCGACCGCGAGGCGCGCCAGCACCATGACCGGGATCGGCTCTGGCATGTTTCGGCGGGCACGGCCCGTCGCGGTCCGCAACGCAACGGCACCCGTTGCGAGCGCGTAGTAGCTAACCACCTTGCGCTCGGAGGACACGACGTAGGTGCGTGACGCCCCCGTGCCTTCGTTTGCCAGCGCACGGCGCTTCAGCCAGTCGCATACGCCCGTGTATACACACTGTCAACACGGGCTCAGTCGAACAACCCGGCTTTCCCGCGAAAGTCGAGTCGGGGCCCGCGGGCTCCGTGTTGGCGGCGCTCGGTGCAGCGGGTTGTCGGTTCGGAGCTCTGGAAGCCGCGAGAAGTCCCGGTCGGCCGTCCACAACTCGGAGACGCCGTTCGCGACCGCGATCAACTGCCGTGGCCCTCGTAGATCGCGTCGCGGACTCGGTCCCAGCCCGCCTCGCGGAACTCGGGCGAAAGCCCCTTGCCACCAAAGCTCGCGTCACACCAAGTACGGGAGTATGGCTAGGGCCGCTGGCAAGAATGCGCGTCAGAGCTTGAAGTCCGCCGCCAGCGCGGCGTTGCCCGACGAGTCCGCGCCCTTCTTCAAGAGCGCGAAGTCGCCGGCGCGTTTCACCACACCGTAGCGGTTGGTGGTCACGGCCTCGGTCAAGAGCTTGCGCGTGGCCTCGAAGTCGATCTCGTTCTTGGCCGCCAAGATGTATTCGGCGTCGTAGATCCCGCGGCGCATCGCGTACATGTGGGTGCGCGAAGACACGTGGGGGCCGACGTTCTCGGTGGCCACCACCGAGGCTTCCTTCGGAATTTCGGCGATCACGCTCTTCAGCTCGGCGTAGCGCTGCCGCTCTTCGGCGCTGAACGTGAACTCGATGTGGAAGTACCCGCCGCGCACGCTGTCGGTGCGGCGCGCGAAGGCGCCGAAGTTGTAGCTCAGCGCTGCGCTGGCCAGCACCAAGGCCGTGATCACGCCGCGGGCACGCCATGGGCCTTCGCCGGGGTTCTTGGCGATGGCCGCGATCGCCAGGGGGACCGCCAGGAACAGATACGGGATCCAGTGCGCCGTGTACTGGAACGAGAAACCGAAGATGGGCTTGTAGTCGGTGACGAACAGCGTGAGCGCCGTGCCGGGGATGAACGCCGCCCACAAGTACCAGCGCCGGGTCGGCAGCAAGATGATGGGCACGAACAGGTGCAGCAAGTACTGCAGCTTGTCCTTCCGCATGATCTCGTTCAGCACGTAGAGCGGGTTCGAGAGCACGGTCTTGAGCACGCTGCCGTAGCCTTCTTCGCCGGTTGCCCACAGGCCCTTGTACATGCCGGGGAACCACCAGCTGCCCGCGCGATCCATCAGCGCGCGCAGCGCCAGGAACCAGCCCAGCGACACCACTGCCATGATGGTGCCGGCGATGGGGCGGTGACCGGTGAGCAGCAAGAACACGCCGCCCACCGCCAGCCCGATGGGCACGTCTTCGCGCATGACCATCGCCGCGAAGAAGGCGAAGGCGAAGACGACCCACTTCTTGCGCTCGGCCGCCCAGAAGGTCGAGAGCACGAAGAAGATCGAATACGACAGGTACTTCGACTCGACGAAGTTCGAGCAGTGCAGCGGGTAATACTCCAGGTAGGCGAGGGCGATGGCCACCGCCGCCCAGTCCGAGACGTGGCGCCGCGCGAAGCCGAAGAGCGGCAGGGCGCCTGCGCCCAGGAACACGCCCTGGAGCACCATCAGCGTCTCGGGCCGGGGGAAAAGCGCGTAAATCGGCAAGATCACGTACTGGCCGAGCTTGGCGTGGGCGGCCAGGTACTGCCCAGGGGCGTTGCCGTGGGTGACCGTGCTCTCCATGTGCGCGCCGTGCATCGCGCGGAAGATCAGGTTGTTGTCGATCGCCAGATCGAAGTTGTGGGTCCTGAGCTTCTGATGCCAGCGCAGGTTGTAGAAGCTCATGAACGCCGCGTAGCCGACCGCCGCCAGCACCACGATCGTGAGCAGGCCCCACTTCTGCCACCAGCCGGGCAGCTTGTCGCGCAGGCGCCGCAGGCGCTCGAGAAGAGCGTCGGGCAACTCGCAGAGCGAGCGCGAGACCAGCACCTCGGTGGCGAAGGCCAGGCAAAGGACCAGCGGCAGCAAGATGTCGTGCCGGTTGACCCAGGGCTTGGCCCGGAACACTTGCGGCAAGAACGGCAGCAGTATCAGCGGCGACGCAATCCACAACCAGCGTTCGAGGCTGGCCGCCTGCCAGCGCTTCACGCGCGCCGTGACGAGCAGGGCCACGCCGATCAAGATGCCGCCGCCGCCCGCGCCCAGCGTCCAGCGGATCAGGCTCATGCGCCGCGGCATGGCCAGGTCGTTGCCGGCCAGGAACGGCGAGACCCAGCCACCGCCGAAGGTGAAGATCACCCAGGTTGCCAGCGCGGCCCCGAGCAAGAAGCTGAGCGCGAGGATGCGGGCCGTCCGGGCCAGGGCCTGGGAGAAGGCGAGGCGGCGTTCGGCCTTGTCGCTCTCGGCGCTAGGGGGCGGGGGGCTCGGGCCTAGGGACATCGTGCAGTTCCGCGGCGCAGCCAGGGCGTCGCCGCACGACCGTCTTTCGCACGAATCGCCGGCATTTCACAGTAGTGTTCCTTCATGTGGCCGAGCAGCTCGGGGACCGCCCTCAGCGAGACGCCCTTCAAGTGCCCGGGCATGTCGAGAACCACGTCGGGCCGCGTCTCGGTCAGGTCGGCGAAACCGTCACCAATACCAGAACGGAGGTCGTCTCGAGCCCCGCCTGCGCGGACCACAAGGGTCCCCCGGAACGAGGCCATTCTGGCGAGCGGGCGAGCGAGCGCCTGCTCCGCCCCCTCCCCTTCGCCGCTGTCGCTCCGCCGCCGGATCCGCAGAACCCACTTCGAATCCGTTTCCGTCACGCACGCCACGCTGCTGACCCACGCGGCCGGTTGCAAGAATTGGGGTCGTGCGCGGGCGGCGACCCCGGATGGTCAGACGGCCGGCGACGTCGGGTGGCGTCTCGGCCGCCCTCTGTGTAACGGTGCGCCGCGAGCGGCGGTGCCGCACTGCCCCGCTGGAAAGTGACATGAGCCCGGAAGCGCAAAGCCCGCCCGACGCGAAACCCGACACGGTCTCGGCGATCCGGCAGGGCGTGACCGGAGCCGCGCTGATCGTCGGGGCCCTGACGTCTCTGACGCTGGCGATCATCCAGTGGAGCCTACAAAGCGAGCTCAAGGAGTTCGTCAACGCCAACGTCCTTCCACAACCGAAGCGCCTGCTGGCCATGATGGTGAGCCTCGTCGCCTCCGGCACCGTCGTGATCGGCCTCTTGGCATTCGCCATCGTGAAACGAGCCGCCGCGGCGCCGCGTATCCTGCGCTGGGGCAAGCTCTCGAGTCCGCTCATCGTCAGCGTGTTCGTGCCGTCGCTCTACTACCGCGGCGCGTGGAAGGGGCCTGCGGAACTCCCGTACTTGGTGATACTGGCGGTTGCCGGGCTGGTCTTGGAGCAACTTCTCGCGGTGTCGCTGCCGGAGTTTGGCGCGTTTCGCTTCGACTCACCTCGTTTCGAGCGTGCTCGGCGCTTGCTGCGCTGGCTACCGGCGGCGCTGGTCACGGTGGGCATCGTCTACTACGCGGTGCTGATCGGTCGCTATACGTTGATGACCCATGTCGGGATGTGGACGAGCACGGCGGACCTCGGGGAGTACGACAACCAGTTCTTCAACTCGTTGCACGGGCACCCGTTCCGACTGCCGGCCTCCGAGGGGAACTTGCGTGATTGGAGTGCGCTGAAGTTCCACGCGGACTTCATCATCTACGTGCTCCTGCCGTTCTATGCCATCAAGCCCGGGCCCGAGTCGCTGTTGATCATTCAGACGGTGCTGGTGGCGCTGACCGCGCTGCCCATCTATCTGTTCGGGGCGAGGCGCCTCCCGCGCTGGATCGCCGCCGTCGTGGCGCTGTGTTTTCTACTCCTGCCAGTGATCCAGCGCCCCAATTTCTACGATTTCCACGCCGTTCCCATCGGCATGTTCTTCATCGCTTGGGCGGTGCTGTTCCTCGACCGCATCTTGCACGCTGAACGCTCGCTTCGACGAGACTACGTCTTCTTCTGGAGTTCGTTCGCGCTGGCACTGGCCTCTCGCGAGGACATCGCCTTTGGCATGGTCGTGATCAGCTTGTTCTTGTTGTTCTACGGCAAGCGTCTGCGCCTGGTCGCGACGATGCTGGTGCTCTCGGCCAGCTACTTCGTGGTGATCAAGTTCGTGATCATGCCGCGCATCGGTGTGGTTTGGTACCACGCGATCTACGACGACCTGAAGGCCGTCGGGTTCAAGAACTACGGAGCCGTCGTGGCGACCATCTTGACGAACCCGATCTTCGTCCTGCGCAGCATGGTCAAGGAGCCGAAGTTGCTCTACCTGCTGCACATGACGGTGCCCGTGCTTTGTCTGTGGGTCCGGCGCCCGTATTTGCTGATAGCAGCGGTGCCAAGCGTCTTCTTCACGCTGATGGTGACCAACCGCCCACCGATGTACCAGACCTCGTTTCAGTACGCTTTTGGCTGGTTCCCGTACATCGTGACCGCCAGTATCCTGGCACTGGAAGGCATCGGGAAGGTTGCGGGAGCGCGCCGTCAAGCGGCGGCGGCACTGGCACTGATCCTCGTCGCCACCGGCGCCGGTTTCCAGTACGGCCTCCTTCTCGGTGGCAAGACCATCGTCGGCGGCTTCGCCGAGAAGCGCGTCACCGTGACCCCGGAAGAGGTCCAGCGATACCGGGAGCTCAAGCGCCTGGTGGCGCAGATTCCACCGGACGCTTCGGTGAGCGCCACGGCTGGAGAAGGCCCGCACGTCTCGACGCGGTTGATCCTGTACAACCTCGGCTACGCCCTCGGGGACAAGCCTGACTACATCCTTTTCCACAAGTCTCTCTCGAAGGGCGAAGCCCAGCGCGTACTCCCGGTGGTCGAGTCGGGGGACTACGGCTTGGTGGAGGAGCGCGACGTATTCATGCTCTTGCGGCGTGGCCACGACGTCACGAAGAACCCGCGGGTACTCGAGGTCTTGCGCCAGCGTTGAGCGAACCGTGTTGGGTGGCGGTGGCGATGATGCGGCCGCGTGAACCGCGAGCTCTGGCGGCGAAGCGTTGCCACCGGCGAATTGATTGGCACGAACCTCGCGCCGGGTGCGAACATCCGCGGCGCTTCACGGAGAACGCGCCCTCGGTAGAAACATGCGAAAGCCCACCCGCGCAATACTAGTCCCGCTGGTCGCGCTCGGCATGACCGTCGCGGCCGTGGTGGTAGTAGCCAGCATTCATTGGTTCTACGTTCGTAGACCCAACATCGTCGCGGTTGATGACGGATACACCGTTGCGCTGGCGGAGCGTTTGATCGACCTACACTGGTTGCCGTACGTGGACGGGTGCAGTCACCGCGGACCGGTGCTGTACTGGACGGCAGCGCTCGGCCAGGCGCTTTTCGGCCGCTATAGCTGGGCGAGCGCACGCTGGCTCATGATGCTCGTTTCCCTGGTCACGGTGGGGGGGCTCTGCGGCGCCGGGTTCGCGGCGCGCTTGCCGCTCGCAGGTGGGATCGCCAGCCTGATGTTTGCGTTCCTGGCGCTGGTCGGTCATCCGACTGCGGATGGGGCGGCGGTGCTCGGCGAGAACGTCGCGTCCGCGTTTGGTGCCGTCGCGCTCTGCTTCTGTGCCTGGGCGGTGAACTCTCGAGCATCCCTACGGGTTCGATTGGCGCTCTTCGGGCTGTCCGGGGCGTCGATCGCGCTCGCCGGCCTCACGAAGCAGACCGCGCTGCCGCTCGCGTTGCCTCTCTTCGCCTGGAGCGCTGCGCATGCGCTGTCGATTGAAGGTGCAACCCGGCGTGAGCGGTGGCTCGTGTCTGCGGCGTTCCTGGCGGGCTGTGTGCTGCCGTGCGCGGTCGTACTGGTTCGCTACGCAATCGCGCGCGAGCTAGGCACGTTCTGGTACTGGTTCTACACGTACAACGCCGAGATCTACGCGAAGGTGAGCCCAGACACGCCTTACAGGAAGGGACTCGACGTTTGGCTGCGCGAGCACACGTGGATGGTGGCGCTCACCACGCTGGTTGCAGCCTGGGGGATCGTACGCCCCCTCACATCCACCGCGTCGCTTCGGGATCTGCCGCGAGCTCACGCGGCGGCTGGCTTGGAGGTGTCGGTCGCGTGGATGGCACTCTTTTCCATCGTGCCGATGGTGTTGGCCAAACGCTTCTGGCCCTCCTACGAGCTCTTGCCCTTTCCATATGTCGCCATGGGCGTCGCGGTCTTGGTCGCGCGCTCGGTGAGCGTGAACGCGCGGGACGCGGACTTCTGGCCTCGGTTCAGCGGCGTCGCGTTGCTCGGCACCCTGCTCGTGGGGTGGGTCGGGTACACCGCCAAGTCGAAGCTGAACGACTTGGTTGAGCGCCGCAGAGCGGGCGGCTACCAACCGGCGCTGCCAGAACCGATCTGCGACCTGGTGGACAAGTACAGCAAGCCGGGAGAACCGCTCTTCGTTTGGGGATTCGATGGAGACATCTACGTCACATGCCATCGGGCCCCTGCCACACGATTCACCTATCTCACGCTGGTCGCCGGCACGGTGCCGCCAGCCTGGTCCGCTCCGAGGCCAGAGTGGGTAGCGCGTGATTCCCGCCGTCACTTGCTGGAAGACCTGCGGATGACAACGCCCCCGGTCGTGCTCGACATGCCCGGGAAGATGGGCAACGTGTCACTGTCCGTCGTTCCAGAGCTCGTGGGGTACTTGAACGCGAACTACTGCGAACAGGGAAGTGCGGTCGCGAAAGACGGTCGCAAAGCCGCGGTCTGGGTACGCAGAGATCGATGTGCAGCACAGTAGTCATTCGCCTTTGGCGCAGGGCAACAGCCGGATGCCTGGCTGCGCCTGGCAACCGCTCTCCATTCTGATACCTCGGACTGGTACCCTGCGCCGCGGCGGGTTGTGGTGACCACATGGCCGACTGCATGTGCTCCACGCAACCGGCACGCTCGCCCTGCTCGCGTGGGCGCTCGAATCGAAGAGCCCGCGGGTTGCCATAGCGGCCCTGCTGGTCGCCTCGCTGGGGGCCCTGACGAAGCAATACGCAGCGGGCGCCGTGCTGGGGGTGCTGGTTGCCTTGTTCGCACGGGTCCCCGAGTTTCGGCGACCCGCAAGGCGCTTTCGGCTTCCAGCCGGATCTGAACAGCGCGTCGGTCCGGGTGCTGGTGCCGAAACGCCAGCGGTGAGGCGGCGCGCCGCACCGCGTCGTCGCCGCCCGGGCCCGCCCGACTTGTCCTGACCCCGGGCAGCCGGCACACTTCGGCCATGTGGCAACTTAGGGCGTTGGCTGCGTCGACCGTGGTGTTTGCGCTGGCGTGCTCCGCGGCGAGCAACGACAGCCCCTCGGACGGCGTCGGCGGCAGCGGTGCGGGCAGTGGTGGTGGCGGCGGCATCGGTGCCGGCGGCGGCAGCGGCGGGCTGATCGGCACCGGCGCCGGCACCGGCACGGGTGGCGGCGGAGGGTTCGCGGGCAACTCTTGCGCCGAGGTCGTTCAGGAGGCGAAGAACACGCTGCCGGTCGACGTGATCTGGGCGATCGACACCTCGTGCAGCATGTCGGAAGAGACCGCGGCCGTGAAGGCCAACATGAACAAGTTCTCGCAGATCATCTCGACCGTCGGCGTGGACGTGCGCATCGTGGTGATCGCCGAGCAGTGGCAAGCGTCGCCGGTGCCCGGGTTCATTCCCGAAGAGGGGATCTGCATCGACAAGCCGCTCGGCTCGGGCCAGTGCCCCGGCGACACCAACTTCCCCAAGTACGCCCACATCTACGAGACGGTCGCCAGCACCGACGCCCTCTTGAAGTACCTGGAGCAGTACCCTTCTTACAAGAACATGCTCCGGCCCGAGGCGGTGAAGATCTTCACGGTGGTGACCGACGACAACTCTCAGATGCCCGCCGCCGAGTTCACCACCAAGCTGAACGCGCTGGACCCGGCGATGATCAAGCCCACGCAGTGGAAGATGTACGGCATCTATTGCTTCAGCGACTGCCCGAGCGCCGCCAAGCCGGGCACCGTCTACGCCGAGCTGGTCAAGCAGACCAGCGGCGTGTCCAGCGACATGTGCGCGCAGAACTTCAACCCCGTCTTCGACCAGCTGGCGAAGGGCGTGGTGGGCGCCGCCAAGCTCGACTGCGCCTGGGCCATCCCACCGCCCACCGGCGGCGAGAAGCTCAACCCGAACAAGGTGAACGTGATCTTCACGCCCGGCGGCGGCACGGGCTCGCCCATCGGGAAGGTGGGCTCGAAGGCCGAGTGCGGCGCGGCCGGCGGCTGGTACTACGATAGTGATCAGGCACCGACCAAGGTCGAGGTCTGCCCCAGCACGTGTCAGACCATCCAGTCGGATGCGGCCGGCAAGATCGGCATCCAGTTCGGCTGCGACACGATCTACGTGCCGAAGTGACAGGGCGGCTCAGCGCTTGGCCGGCCGGCGCTCGAGCGCGCGGCGCAGGCCGCGCACCGCGTCGGTCTGGGTGCCGCCGCTCATGAAGCGCGCGATCACAGTCGGGTCGAGCTTGGGCAAGAGCTCGCTCCGGGCGGCGGCCACGTACCGCCCGCCCCGCAGCAGGTGAAACGTCAGGGCGCCGTCCGCCCAGATCCACGCCTCGCGCAGGCCGAGCTTGCGGTAGACCTCGAGCTTGTCGATGCCGCCCCGGGTCCACACCACCTCGATGGCGATGTCTGGCGCGGTTGCCTGCTCGACGTCCCCGAGCACGTAGCACTCGTCGGGCTCTGCGCCGCGCTCGGCCTGCTCGCTCTTCAGCGTCCACGAGCCTGCGCCGTCCAGGGCGATGCCCTTCTCTTCCGCTCACGCCTCGACCAAGCGGGCCAGAAGCTTCTTCAGGCTCTCGTGGGAACGCGACGGGGTCATCAGCTCGAGCTCTCCTTCGAGATACGTCATGCGCACGGCGCTCTTCTCGCCGCGCCAGGCGAGCAGCGCCTCGTACGCCTGCCAGCTCATGCCATGCAAGAAGACGCGCTGATCGATCGCGGGCGCCGGGGAGCGAGCGGATGCGGTGGCCGTCGGCATCGCATCGAACGATAGCATGCCGGGACGCGGCCTACTTGCCGAGGCGGCGGAAGTCGCTGGTCAGAGCCGACTCGATCCGGGCGCGGGTCTCGTCATCGACCGGCAACGTCGAAAGGCGTTCGCTCAGCACTCGCTGGGTAGCCATGCCCGCGCGGATCGCGTCGCGAATGGTCGTCGTCGGCGATCTGCGCCGCGGCGCGAATGATGTGCTCCAGGTCAGCACGACGCACTGGGATCGGGCCTCCCCACCTGACGCAGGATCTGCCAGCGCTCGCGGGGCGCCAAGACGCCGGCGAATGGGCTCACCTGGCGCCGATCGATGCCAGCTTGGGATGTGTCGAGCACGCGCCGCGTCAGCTCGGGCAAGGGCAACTGGAGGATCTCATTCCACGCCTGCACGTATTCCTGGGCGACCGACCCCGCCGCGCGCCAATCTGCGACGCGCGCGCGGGCGCGGTCGAGCAGACGCGGGTCACGCTCGACGCGCTCCATCACGGCGCGATGGAGCGCAAGGCTTCTCTCGGTGGCTCGTTGCCAGGTGTCCGACACGCTGGGGTAAGATACCAGAGGGCCACACTCCAGGCCACGGCTCTGGCCAATTGGCTGTCAGCCCTCGAAGGCCTCGTCCGTGATCTCGAGCCCGCGGTCGACGATGGCGAAGCCTTCCATCAGCTGCTCTTCGGTGATGGTGAGCGGCGGATTGCAGGTGAAGCTGGACCAGCGCACGAAGGTGAAGAGCCCCTCTTGCTCGAAGAACTTGGCGAGCTTGCCCATGGCCGGGTGGCTGCCGTTGTAGGGCGCGATCAGGTCGCCCTTGCTGTTCTTCTGCACGTCCATCATGCCGAACAGGCCGATCACTCGACCCTCTTTCAGGCTGGGGTGCTTGGCGGTCAGCCGGTCCATCTCGCGGCGCACGACCTTCTCCATGCGTGCGGCGTTCTCGACCAGGCCCTCGCCCAGCATCACGTCGAGCACCGCGTCGGCGACCTCGAGGCAATACGGGTGCGAGTTGTAGGTCAGCCCGCCCCAGAACACGTTCTTGTGGAAGAAATCGCGGATCGGGTCGGACACGCCCATGGCGCCGAGCGGCACGTAGCTCGAGGTCAGGCCCTTGGCCATGGTCACCATGTCCGGGACGATGTCGAAGTGCTCGAAGGCGTAGAGCTTGCCGGTGCGGCCCATGCCCGCCATCACCTCGTCGCAGATCATCAAGATGCTGTGCTTCGAGAGCAGCGCGCGCAGCCCCTGCATGTAGCCCTTGGGCGGCACCAGCATGCCGTTGGTGCCGGTGACCGTCTCGAGGATCATGGCCGCGATGGTCTGCGGCCCCTCGTACATGATCACCTCTTCGACGTACCGCAGGTTGTTTGCCGTGATCTCGTCCTCGGTCTTGCCGAAGCTGTAGTGGTAGGGCTGCGGGTCCATCACCCGCACCACGCCGGGCATGCCCGGCTCGTTGGGCCAGCGCCGCGGATCGCCGGTGAGCTGCATCGTGGCGTTGGTGCCGCCGTGATACGCGCGATAGCGCGTCAAGATCTTCTGCCGCCCGGTGAACTGCTTGGCCGCGCGGATGGCGTTCTCGTTCGCCTCGGCGCCGCCCAGCGTGTAGTAGAACGTGTTGATGTTGCCCGGCGTCAGCTCTGCCAGGCGCTTGCTATAGCGTGCGCGTACCTCGGTGGCGGTCTGTGGGTAGACGTAGATCAGGCCGTCTGCCGCCTTCTTCATGGCCGCCACCACCTTGGGGTGGCTGTGACCGATCAGCACGCTCATCAGCTGGCTGTTGAAGTCGAGGATCTTCTTGCCGTCCGGCGTGTAGAGATAGACGCCTTCCGCCCGGGCGATGGGCAAGGGGTTGACCGCGTCGGTGGCCGCCCAGGTGTAGAGCGTGTGGCGCTTGCAGAGGTCGATCATCTCCTGGGTGTCCATCGTGGTCGTCGCCTTTCCCGGTCCGTTTGCCAAGGGCGCGATGCTACGACCTCGCGGCGGCCCGCTCAAGGGAGGTGAGGCTCACCCCACCCTTGATCCGTTGTCTCGACGGCGAGCCCCGTCGCCGGGCCTGGAACGGTCGGTCTCGGGCCGCGGAGGGCTCGCAGCCAGCGTCGGGCCGAGACGGAGCGTCGGCCGCGCTGGCGCGTGGCCCGTGCTGCGCTCGGCGTCGCCACCGGTATGGGTCGTGAGCGTGGGGGTGTGCTCGAACCGTCTCAAGGCGCAAGCGCGGCGAACGCTGCGCGAAGCATCGGCTCGAGCAGAGGCTCGACTCCTCGCAACCGTACCTGCTCGAGGGCTCGTCGCGCTTCCGCTCGTTTGAAGCCCGAGTGCACCAG
>Ga0154020_10009112_pt1 | contig 11445 bp, 7 predicted proteins | sample Klosneuvirus_201_FD_109709 | JGI IMG/M metagenome (GOLD analysis project Ga0154020, IMG submission 109709) | Active sludge microbial communities from wastewater, Klosterneuburg, Austria - Klosneuvirus_20160825_MG | ecosystem: Engineered > WWTP > Aerobic digester > Activated sludge | place... | reverse complement strand
TTCACCTACCGCTTCTACCACGATTCGCACGAACTGTTCGGCCACACGCTGACGTTCGAATGGTTTCAATCCATCGGCCGCCGGGTGACCGTCTCGCCGCTCATTCGCTACTACCGTCAGTCCGAAGCTTACTTCTACCGGCGCAGCTTCGACGCCGATCCATCGGATACCGAGAATCCACCTCTGGTTCCGATTCCACGATTCTACTCCGCCGACTACCGGCTCTCCGAGCTGCAATCGTGGACCTGCGGAGTGGGATTGACTGTGAAACTCGGCGAGCAGTTCTTCCTCGACGCCGCCTACAAGCGTTACGCGATGCGCGGCCTGGATGACGGCACTCCACAAAGCAGCTTTGCCCAGGCTCACGTCTACACCGTTGGACTGCGGTTCCACTACTAAACCCATTCCACCATGAACCTCCATCGCACCTGGACCAAACTGCTCATCGCGCTGACCGCGACTGCGATGGTCCATGCGGCGCCGGCTCCAGCGGCTGACGAACCCGCGATCAAAGTGGGCGATACTTTTCCGGCTCTGGCGGATTTCGGCCTCGAAGGAACTCTGCCCGCCGATTTGAAAGGCAAACTCGTCATCGTCGACTTCTGGGCAAGCTGGTGCGGTCCTTGCCGCGGGACGTTCCCGATGATGGAAGATATGCACAAGCGACTGGGCAAACGCGGGCTCGTAATCATCGCCGTAAACGAGGACAAAAGCCGCGTGGCCATGACCGAATTCCTCCGCCAGCACCCGGTCAGCTTCACCGTCGTCCGCGATGCGAAAAAGAAGCTCGCGGCGACCGTCAATGTCGCGCTCCTGCCCGCCTCCTACATTCTCGACGGCAACGGCAAAGTGGTCTCCATCCAGAGCGGCGAGCGCACCATGCAGAACCGAGCCATGTTTGTCCGACATGTCGAGGACCTGCTTGAGAAACACGTCCCCAAGAAGCCATGAAACAATTCCTGTTGCTCTTGAACCTCATCGTCCTGGTGGGCGCCTGTGCCGGCTGTGTCAACGTGAAGCCGTGGGACCGCGATGCCCTGGCACACTACTCGATGCGGCCGGATCGTGACCCCGCCACGCTCACCCTCCGCGAACACATGTGGTTCTCCCGCGAAGCCTCCAATGGCGGCCGCAGCGTCGGCGGCGGTGGCTGCGGATGTAATTGAAATGACAAGATCTGAGTCGAAATGATCCTGCAATCCTCCAGACTGAAATGGTCTTGAAGACGGCGTCTCTAATCCTCGCAGCCCTCTTACAGCTGGCGCCACTCAGCCGGGTTGCCTCCGTAAGCGTCACCGCTGCTCCCTCGACGTGGGCGCTGGTTTCCACCTGGCTGGCCGGAGCGATCGCGCTGTTGGGCGGCTACGATGCGGTCTCCGGGGCTTCCGCTGGCGTCAGCGGTTTGGTGAAGTACTCCGGAACCACCCCGGTCGGCACGCCCACCTTCGATGTCGCCGAGCCGATGGGACAGTCCTTCCGCTACCGGATCAGCGTCAGCAATCCCGGCTCCGATTTCGACAAGAACTACTTCAACTGCCCTCCCCTTCCCCCAGGGCTCACGATCAACACCAACATTGGCGCGGCCGGTTATCTTTCCGGAATTCCACTGCGAGCCGGGCGTTACAGTGTGACTCTTGTCGCCGGTAATCTGAGCTATGCGATACCGGCCACGGCCGAGGCCATCATCACGATTTACCCGCCCAGCTCTCCGCCCGTGTTCGAGACACAGCCGCAGGATCAATCCGTCCTGGCGGGTGGCAGCGCGGCGTTTGCCGCCGAGGTCATCGGGACTCCGCCGATCCATTTTCGCTGGGAACAAAACGACCTGCCGCTGACGGCGGCCACCAATGCTTCCCTCTCTTTCACCGACGTGCAGCCAGCGGACGCCGGCCGGTACCGTCTGATCGCCAGCAACCAGTTCGGCAGCGTCACCAGCGCCGTTGCACGACTGACCATTCGGGAGCCGCTGACCGTGGAACTCCGACTCACCGGCGGAGGATATGGGCAAGGAGCGTTCCAATTCGAAGCGTCCGGCCCAGTGCAAACCAACTATGTCATCTGGTGCAGCAGCGATCTGGCCCGATGGGTTGCCTTGAGCACGAATCAAGTAGTGGATGGATTGCTGCGCTTCTCGGATTCAGCCGTCGCCACGGAGCCGAGGAGATTTTACCGGGTTTCACTGTCGCCGTAACCGCACACCTCCGTTCACGGAATCGGCAGCACGCGATAGAAACGCAACGGAAGGCTGCTCGCGGAAAGATCGTCGAAGTCGAAAAAGTCGCCCAGCAGGCTGTCTGTGACCAGTAGCGACCAGTCGACCAAATTGCCCGAAGCTTCGAGGCGAAACGCCTGTCCATCCACGCCGCGAACGCGAACGAGAAAGCTGCCGCTGGACGTTCTCCGGCTCGCGCTGACATCGATCGAAGGCCCGGAATTCGCCAAAGTCACCGTTGCGCGCGGACTGAAAACTTCCCACCCCGAATCATCCCGTGCCTCCAACCGAATCGAGTAAACCCCCGGAACATTGTTGGTCCACCGAATCGAGAACGGCGGCGCAGTCCGCGATGCGACCTGAACTCCGTTCACATAAAACTCCACCTCCACCACGCGGCCGTCCGAATCGCTGGCCTCGCCGGAAATCTCGATCACGGCCGGAACCACGAACGCCGCGCCATTGGTCGGACTCACCAACGTCACTTGAGGCGGCAGGCCCGCGCGAATTACCGAATCGAATCTCGCCACCGTCGCAGCGGAACGATTGAGGGTGCGCGCATTGTTCGCGGAGTTCGTTGCCGGTTCCGCGATCCCAGTCGGCACTCCGAGGAACGACACATTGGGGTTTGAGAAATACGGAATCGGCAGCCCCGGCTGATACGCCATCACGGTGTGATAGAGCACTCCGTCCACTTCGAAACGGTGCGCATGGGAATCATCATAAATGCCGCCCGCGGGGCTGGTCGCGCGATCATGCTGGCAGCCCATGTTGTGGCCAATCTCATGAGCCAGCGCCTGGTAGGAAATGGCAAACTGCCGCTGCACGATGCTGAAAGCCTTCTCACCGAACTCCGTCTCCAGCTCGCGCATCTGGTTCGCCAGCCCGTAGGGTCCGCCCGTCGTTTCAGTGATCATGCAAACAACGTCGGCCCGATGTTCACCCCGCAATTGATGCACCCGCATCAGCGGACTGTCCTCATCGGGATCCTCCAGATGATCCAAATCCTCGCTGATGGAACCAGTTTCCCGGTAGTTCACCTCGGCGCGATGCACCAACCGCAATTCGGCCCGCACCGCGCTGTTCTCAAAAGCCAGGTTCGCCTCCACGACTGCGGCATCAATTAAGGCGAGGATTCCGTTCGTTCCACCCGCTCCCTCCCGGGCGGCCGCCGTGTAGACGACCATGAGGTCGATGACGGCATTCGAAACAGATCCACCGGCACTCGCCGCCTGCAAAACGGGCTCAGCCAAACTGCTACCCTCTTCGGGCCGATGAGATCGACCCCGCGTCGCGCACGAGGGCAGCGAGCTTCCCTTCAAATCGGCGACCTGCTGCCAGCCATTGCCCGCGTGCTGAATTTGAAACACGCCGAGGCTAGGAATGAAAAGCGAGCCCACCAACGCATCGCCCGTGATCGCAAATGTGACATAACTCCCTGGCCGATCCGGAACCACGCCGCGACAAACCACCCGCCCCAGTTCGAACCGCGTGATGCGATCGATTTCCGCCTCGAAACTCACGCCGTGCGGCAGGTTGATCGTCAAGCGCACCGGGAGCACCTGTGTCGAAGTTTCCAGGAACCACAACGCCGCGGGATTCAGCCTAGCGATGCGGGAGTTCGCGCCACTGGCATTCGCGGGAAAGGCTGCGATTCCAATCATCTCGCAAGACTCCTCACTGAACAAACGCGGTGCCGATCCGTCCGCAGAAACATTCGCCTCGAACAGCCGAAAGAAGCAGGTCATGCCCACCACGAACCAATGCCACCAAAAGCCCGCCCGTCGGGCAGGCCGGAAGGTCTGGTTCACGGCTTTCAATCGACCACTATCCTACCTCATTCCACCGCCCCACGCACAAGCCGCAACGCGATGATAAGAAACTTCTAATCGCAGACTAACGCGTTTCCAACCCGGCAGGATCTAGTCTCTCGCACAACAGACATGCTGACGTGTCCCCAGCCGGGGACGACCAAGGCAGGTCACATCATCGGACCCAGGGTTATGAGAACAAAACTGTATCTGCTCCTCGGAATCCCGCTTCTTGCCATGACCGGCGCGACCTTCGGCGCGAGCAATCAATTGCTCGGCTGGAACAATCTCGGCATGCACTGCATGGACAGCGATTACTCGGTGTTCAGCATTCTGCCGCCCTACAACACCATCGAAGCGCAACTGATCGCGGCGGGAAAGCTCGTCACGAATGGCAGCGGCTACACCGTCACCTATCAAGCCGTGGCCGACCCGGACGGTTCGTTCAATTCCACCTCGCGCGGCAAGGGCAACTTCTACGACTTCGTCCTGCCGCTCTACGGCGCGGCGGTGCAACCGGAGTTCGGACTCACGCCGTGGCCGATGCCCGGCACAAACAACACCCCTCAGTTGATGTTGTTCGAGCAGACGAACCGACCCGCGCCCGGCGTGGCGCAGAAGGTAAACTGGTTTCGCGCTGAGGGCATTCCCATCACGCCCTTCGATGATGCCGGCCGCAAGAATCCATATCCGCTCATGCGTCTCATCGCCCGCAACAGCAGCGGCACGGCGATCGCCTCCAATGACATCGTGCTCCCGGTCTCCGACGAAATGGATTGCCGCATCTGCCATGCCTCCGGAACACAGGCGGAAGCACGTCCCCGCGCCGGATGGGTCTGGAGCAACGACCCGGAGCGCGACCACCGCCTGAACATTCTGCGCCTGCACGACCAGCGGCAGTTCGCCGACCACGGGGATGTTTACCGCGACGCGCTCGCCGCCAACGGCTTCAATCCTCGCGGCCTTTATCGCGGCGTCGTGGCAGATCGCAAGCCCGTGCTCTGCGCCACCTGCCACGCCTCGGAAGCCCTCGGCACCGGCGGTTTCCCCGGCGTTCCTGCGCTGACCACGTCGATTCATTCCACGCACGCAACCGTTCTCGATCCGGAACTGAATATCGCCCTCGATCACTCGTCCCACCGCGCCGCCTGCTACCGATGCCATCCCGGCTCGGCAACAAAATGCCTGCGCGGCGCGATGGGCAGCGCGATCGAGCGCGACGGCACGATGTCCATGCAATGCCAGAGCTGCCACGGAAGCATGAGCCAGGTCGGTTCGCCCGATCGCGTCGGTTGGTTCATGGAACCCAACTGCCAGAGCTGTCACACCGGACACGCCACCCGGAACAACGGCCAGATTCGTTACACCTCCGTCTTCGAAACCAACGGTACCGTGCGCGTCGCGACAAACCAGATCTTCGCGACCCAATCGAACACTCCCGCCGCCGGCCTCTCGCTCTATCGCTTCTCCGCCGGGCACGGCGGGCTGCAATGCTCCGCCTGTCACGGTTCCACGCACGCCGAATTTCCTGCCACCCATCGCAACGACAACATTCGCAACGAGAAGATTCAGGGCCACGGCGGCGTCACCGCGGAATGCACCGCCTGCCACGTCTCAATGCCCAACAACACCACCACGGCCGTGGGCGGACCGCACGGAATGCACCCGATCGGCCAGGGCTGGGTGAACTACCATCACGACGCCATCAACGGCGACAACGGCCATCAGGCATGCGCCGTTTGTCATGGCGCGGATTATCGCGGCACCGTTCTCTCCCGTGCCCTTGGACCGCGCACCCTTACCGCCGATCTCGACGGCGGCGACGTGACGCTGAGATTGTTCCAGGGAGCGATTGTCGGCTGTTACAACTGCCACAACGGACCACGTAACGAGAACGTCAACTCCAGCGCCGCACCCGTCGCCGCCAGTGTCTCCACCAATACCACCAGCGGCGCCGCGGCCGTGATCGCACTGCCCATCACCGGCGCGAATGCCACCGCGCGCATCATCTCGCAACCTGCCCACGGCTCCGTCGGACTGAGCAACGCCGTGGCCACCTACTTCCCGGATTCCGGCTTCGTCGGCATCGACAAGTTCACGTTTGCCGCGTGGAACGGCTCGAAGAACTCCTCGCTTGCAACCGGAACCGTCGCCGTCGCGCAAGGCCCCTACTCGCTTGCCGTCCGCGCGCTGGTGCCGCCGCAGTATCCTGCCGAATGGCCCGTGCCTTTCGGCGCAATGGCCAGCCCAAGCAACACGACTGCGAACGTCACCTACGAGTGGAACTTCGGCGACGCCTCGGCGGTGAGCACAAACCGGCATGTAGTTCACCAATACGCCGAACCCGGAACCTATTCTTGGACTCTGACCGCGCGCGCCGACTCTGCCACCGCCAGCGCCAGCGGCGTCGTTGAGATCGTTTCCCCCATGCGACTCAGCATCGCTTCAAAGCCTGGCGGTGGTCTCGTCTCTTGGCCGAGAACGCCCGCCGATGCCGTACTGGAAATGTCCGGAGGTTGGAACGGCTTGCCAGACTGGCGTCCTTCCACCAACGGCGTTTCCACCGCGCCGACGGCCTTTCAGGTCAACATCTCTACCACCGCATCGAATGAATTCTTCCGCCTGCGCCAGGTGCGCTGAACACTCCATGTCGCGTGGTCAAAATCAGCAAAGGGCTCCTCAATTGCGGGTGAACACTTGCGAGTTCCCCAACGTCTGCTAAACCTGATGTCAATGCGTCATCAAGATGGAAAAACAATGCGCCCACTCTGGGCGTCGTTCCTCCTGCTGGCGTTTTTACTCTCAGCCACACCGATTCTCCCAGTTCTCACAGCCCTGACGGCGTGGCTCGGCGGTGAACACGATGTCTCGGTGGCCATGGATCGAAATGGCGCGCGCGTGGTGTTAAGCCACGATTCCGCCGACCCCCTCAAGGTCATCACTCACTCTCATTGCGTCGTTTCACGGGCCATCACCTCCATCGCGGAACAGGCCGAGCCGTTTCATTCGGATCACATTCTTACGTTCAGCGGATCAGATACTCTTCGGAACTGCTCATCAAACGCCCGGCTTCTCACGCCTTCCGCTGACGTTCTTTCAGCCGCGGTCTGGCATTTTTCCTTCGACGCTTGTCGCACAGAACCAACTTATCTGGCCACTCCCGTAGTAGGATCACCATCGCCATCGCTGTCGGTAACGATCGCGCGCGCCACCGTACTCCTGATCTGATCCCCCGCCTCCGCCTAAACTGATTCCTCCGGGAAACAGCTCGGGCTTTCTCGTGTCCCGACTCCGCCGTGTGGCGACAGTCGGATTTGTTTTCTCGTATCGAATTGAATGTCTGCACTCCTCTGTCCCGTACCGTCATGAAACTGATTCCTGTCCTGATTTGCTCACTTGCCTTCGCGTCGTTTGCTCACGCTGCAACGCCGCCCTCCGCTCCGACCTCCATTCAGGCGCTCGTCCAAGAGGCGCTCACGCGGAATCCCGAGCTGCGCTTCTACGAAGCGGAACTCACCGCCGCTCGATCCGCCCGCAAGAACGCCGCCCGTCTCGCGCCGCCGGAAATCAGCGGCAGCGTCGGCCACAAACGCGCCCGCGAAACCGGCGGTCAACTCGCCGGCGAAGGCGTCGCGTGGAGCGTCGGCGTGAGCCAGACCTTCGAATGGCCCGGCCGCCTCAGTCTCCGCAAAGCCATCGCGAACCACGACATCACCCTCGCCGATCTCGGCTTCTCGCGCTTCAAAACCGCCCTCGCCGCACGCGTCCGCGGCCAGGCTCACGCGCTCGCCGCCGCTGGCGAGAAGGCCCGTGTCGCCCGCGAAGTTGCCGATCGTTACCGCGCGCTCCGCGAAGTGCTCGTGCAACGCGATCCCGCCGGCATCACGCCGCAGCTTGAGCTGCGCATTCTCGAAGCGACGGAAGTTACCCTGCGCCGCCGCGCCACCGAGGCCGGATTACAGGCCGATGACGCGCGGCTCGCGCTCAATCAACTGCTCGGCCGTTCCGCGGATGCCGCACTGGAAGTCAGCCCCTCTGAACCCGATCTCCCTTCCGCACCAGCCCTCGACAATCTACTCGCCGCTGCGCAGACCAATAACTTCGACCTGCGTCTGCGCGCGATGGAACTGGAGCAGCAAGGCTTTCGCGTTTCGCTCGCGAAGAACGAACGATGGCCCGCCTTCACCGTCGGGCCACAGTTCAGCGAGGAGAACGCCGGCAGCCAGGATCGCATCTTCGGCCTCGGCGTTTCGTTCCCGCTCCCGCTCTGGCGCAACAACAGCGCGAACGTCGATACCGCCCGCGCGCGCATGGTGCAGGCCGAAACGTTACTGAACACCGCGCGCCGCGACATTGAGCGCCGGGTCGTTTCCGCCTCCCGCGCCTACGAAACCAAACGCGCGGAGATGGCCCAGTGGCGCGCTGATTCCACGAAGCAATTCGCGGACGCTGCTGAACTCGCCGACCGCCACTATCGCCTCGGCGCCGTACCCGCCACCACCTACGTCGAATTGCAGAAGCAATATCTCGACGCCGTGGAAACCCTGCTCGAAACCCGCCGCGAAGCCATCCACGCCGCCGCCGAGATCGAGGAACTCACCGGCGCCAACCTGTTGACCCAACCGTGATGCGCCTCTTGCACATCGCCTGGCCGGCCGTGTTCACCGCGCTGGTCCTCTCAACCGGCGGTTGCATCACCGCGCCCTCGAACACCCACCTCCGCATCGAAACGGTTTCACGCGGCGCTATTCGCCCGGTGAACATTCACGTCGAACGCGCGGCCGACGGTGCGAAGGTGCGCGGTTCCGTGGTCGCCGGACCAGGCTATCGCAGCTGGCAACGTCATCACCTCGTCGTCGAAATTGTATCTCCCGATCAAAGCACGGCGTTCAGCCGCGCTGTCACCTTCACGCCCCAACCGATTCCCCGCATTGTCCGCAGCCGGGGTCGCGCGCATTTTTCAATCGTGCTGCCCGCGTTTCCGAAACCCGGAAGCATCGTGCGCATCACACCACGCAGCGGTCCCCTGCCCTCATCTTCACCTTTGCCCTAGACTCCCATGATCAATTCCATCCTCGAATTCTCCCTCCGCCAGCGCGCCGTCGTCTTGCTTGGCGCCGCGCTGCTGCTCGGCTTCGGCCTGTGGTCCGCACGCGAGCTGCCCATCGACGCCGTACCGGACATCACCAGCCCACAGGTTCAGATCAACACGGAAGTTCCAGCGCTCGCGCCCGAAGAGGCGGAGATGCTCGTCACGCGCGTGCTGGAACAGGAACTCGCCGGCCTGCCGGGCGTCACCGAGATGCGGTCGCTCACCAAGTTCGGCCTCGCCCAAGTCACGCTGCAGTTCAAGGACAACATCGATGTCTATCGCAGCCGGCAGCTCGTCAACGAACGCCTGCAGGCCGTGCGCGATCAGTTGCCGCTCGGCGCGGAGCCGCGGCTCTCGCCCATCTCGACCGGCCTCGGCGAAATCTTTTACTACACGCTCTCGTGGCGCGCCAACGCCACCAACAAGCCGGCCTCAAGTTTCGAACAACTGCTGCATCTCTACGAAGCGCAGGAATACATCGCCAAGCCGTTCCTTCGCGCCACCCCGGGCGTGGCCGAGATCAATTCGAGCGGCGGTCACGAGCGCCAGATCGTCGTCCAGCCGGACCCGCAGAAACTTCAGGCCGCGAATCTTTCCTTCGAGGAATTCTCCACCGTCATCAGCCAGAACACCGACAATGCTGGCGGCGGCATCATCAATCAATCGGGGCGCAAGCTGATCGTCCGCGCCGTCAGCAAGGCGCAGACGGTCGAGGATCTTGCGAACCTGCCGGTGAAGTTCGGCGGCGATGTGAAGCCCTTGCTAGTGAAAGACCTTGCCGAGGTCGCCATCGGTTCATCCGTCCGCACCGGAGCCGCATCGCAGAACGGAGAAGAGACCGTGCTCGGCACCGTCATGATGCTCGCCGGAGAGAACAGCCGTGTTGTCGCGCATCGCGTTGGCCAGCGCATCAAAGGACTTCAGGAAAAACTCCCACCCGGCATCGAAGTGCAAACGCAGTATGACCGCTCCGAACTCGTCGACCGCACCATTGCCACTGTGAAACGGAACCTGTTCGAAGGTGCCGTGCTCGTCGTGGTCGTGCTGCTCGGCTTGCTCGGGAACTGGCGCGCGGCGCTGATCGTAGCCACCGCCATTCCGCTGTCGTTCCTCTGCGCGCTGATCGGCATGACGAAGCTGGGCGTGTCCGGAAACCTGATGAGCCTCGGCGCGGTGGACTTCGGCCTGATCATCGACGGTGCGGTGGTCATCGTGGAGAACATCGTCCGCCAGCTCGCCCATAAGCAGGCGCATCTCGGACGCCAGCTCACGGTGGAAGAACGTGTCCGCACCGTGTTGCAAGCCTCGAAACAGGTCGGCAGCCCGATGTTCTTCGGCGTGCTGATCATCACGGTGGTTTACCTGCCGATCCTCGCGCTATCCGGCATTGAAGGGAAAATGTTCCATCCCATGGCGCTCACCGTGATGCTCGCACTCGGCGGCGCGCTCGTGCTCGCGCTCACGTTGATGCCCGCGCTGTGCTCGCTCTTTCTCAGCGGCAACATCAGCGAGAAGGAGAACTTCGTGATCCGCTGGGTCAAGTCGCTCTACCTGCCTTCCCTGAACCTCGCGCTCCGCCTCCGCTGGCCGGTGGTCGGTGGCGCAGCGGCGCTCTTCATTCTGTCAGTCTTCGTCTTCACGCGACTGGGCGCGGAGTTCGTGCCGAAACTCGACGAAGGTTCCACCACCATGATGCTTTATCGTCCAGTGGACCAAAGCATCGAGGCATCCGTCGTCGATCAGCTCGCCGTGGAGAAACTCGTGCGAGAGAAGTTTCCCGAAGTGGAACGCGTCTTCTCGCGCATCGGCACGTCCGAAGTCGCCACCGACCCGATGCCGCCAAACGAAGCCGACTTCTACGTCTTCTACAAACCGCGTGACCAATGGCGCACCGTGGACGGCCGCACGCCCACCAAACGCGAACTGGCGGAGCTGGTGGCCGAGTCGATCAAGACGGGCTTCACCAACACGGAGACCCTCGTGGCCCAGCCGATCGAGATGCGTTTCAACGAAATGCTCGAAGGCGTGCGTGCGGATCTTTCCGTGAAACTGTTCGGACCCGACTTCAATGTGCTCGAACCAATGGCTGAGAAAACCAAGGCCGTGCTCGAAAAAATTCCTGGCGTGGCGGAAGTCGAATTCGAGACGGACGGACGTTCACCAATTCTCACCATCACGGTGAAACGCGAGGAACTTCTCCGCCGCAATCTTACCGCCGCCGCCGTGAACTCCGCCATCGCCACCGCGCTCGCCGGACAGACCGTCGGCAGCCTGCCGCACGACACGCATGTTCACGAAGTCGTCGTCCGCCTGCGCGGCGAGTTGCGCGA
>Ga0154020_10009111_pt1 | contig 11445 bp, 12 predicted proteins | sample Klosneuvirus_201_FD_109709 | JGI IMG/M metagenome (GOLD analysis project Ga0154020, IMG submission 109709) | Active sludge microbial communities from wastewater, Klosterneuburg, Austria - Klosneuvirus_20160825_MG | ecosystem: Engineered > WWTP > Aerobic digester > Activated sludge | place... | reverse complement strand
TTCCGAAATCGCCCGAGTGTCCACGGAAAACATCCTGCGGCTGGGGTCCGGGAATCCGTACCTTGAAGGAACGGTCCTTTGACTGAGAAATTCACCGGCGGCCCGCAGCCGGGCGCAAGGGAGCGTCGAACTACGGGATCAAACCTAACAGTTTAGGCGTCCTGTTGCAGGAGCGGTCCCGATATCAGCCGGTTAGGTTTGACCCGTAGACGCTACTCCTCTCAAGAAACTGGATTTTCAGGGGGGATCGGATCCTGGAGGGGCTTAGCGCGGATGTTGATGGGGGATCAAATTGACTGATTGTGAAACAGGTTTCACGCTGCCGGGAATGAAGACGATCTCCATTCGAGACCTGCGACAGAAGTGGCCGGCGGTGGAGCGGGAGCTCAAGGCTTCCGGCGGCCTGCTCATCACCCGTGATTCCAAACCGGTCGCGCGTTTAATGCCGTTGGAGTCCCCTGATGCGGCCGTACGCGAGCGCTTTGATCCGGCGGCGCAGGCCGCTTGGTTGAAGAAGACGTGGGGGCGCTCACTGGCGCAGCCCTGGGTGGATGCGGCGTTGGGCAACGACCGGGGCGATGAATGATGTCGGCCGCCTACATCGACACGAGTTGTTTGCTGAAGCTCTTGTTTCCCGAGCCGGAATCGGCGCGGGTGGCGGAGGTGGTCGTGGGCGAGGCGGTGGTCGTGGTGTCGTCTTTAACCCGGCTGGAAGCGGAGCATCAAATCGTGGCTCGTCGGCTGGGCGGGTTCTTTACCTTGAATCGGCAGCGCAAGGTGCAGGCAGAATTGCAGCGCTTGGTCGGACTGAATCCCTTTGTCTTCCAAACGTGTGGCAGTGCCCTTTGGGATCTCGCGATGGGGCAAGTGAGCCAGGCAACCGTGCACTGCCGGACCCTTGATCGACTCCATTTGGCCAGTATGGCCGAGTTTGGTTTGTCCCGGTTGATCACCCACGATCAGCGGCAAGCTGCGGCGGCTCGGGATGTCGGATTCGAGGTCCTGAAGATTTAGGACGAACCGGGCTTAATGGGTCGTCAACGCCGGGAACGCACCCTCCATTACTCCTCTCTCAAGAAACAGCCACTGCTTGGATCGGTTGGAGGGAGCGGGTCGAACTACGGGGTTCCAGCTCCGCAAGCCGCGGACAAGGGTTTCGCACCGCCGCAGGTATCGGAGCGGGTGGGGCGTGATGGGCGAATTGCGAAGTGTCGAACCCTTTCACCTACGTCCTTAGTTCGGCCCCGGGCGGGTGACAGAGGGGTCCGTTTAACAATTAAAATATCAGGAGGTTAGGCCTCACCTTTCTACTTCATCGGCTGAGACGGGGAACGTTGGAGGAGCAAGCCGCGCCGAGCGAGGCTGGCCTGTTTACAGCGAAGGTTACCGCATCGGAAGCTACGGGTACTTGCGGCGGCCCACGGAACGACCCACGTGTTTGAACTTTGGCGCGGTGCTGACAAAGTCGGGTGGGCTGGTGGATCTGAAAGCCGGTTGGGCCAGCTTTGTGAAAGCCTACGCTTTTGCGAGCGGCGGCGCAGCCGCCGCGATCATCTGTCGCACATGGTCGCCGGTGATCGTTTCGTGCTCGATCAGGTCATGGGCGATCGCATCGAGTGCCGCATGGGAGCCGGCAACAATCGCTTTGGTGGCGGCGTAGTTTTCCGCAAGCAGCGTCTTCACGTGGTGCTCGGCCTCGTGCAAGGTATGGGGGCTGGCGAATTCCGTTTCACCCTCCGCGCGCGACATGGCCATGAAGCCCAGCGGCGACATGCCCCACTCGAAAACCATCTGGCGGGCAATCCGTGTGGCCTCCTGGATGTCACAGGCCGCGCCACTGGTGATGCTGCCCAGCGCGAGTTCCTCCGCTACCCGACCGGCCATCAGGCAACGCAGACGCGCGACGAGCTGTTCGTACGAGTGATTGTAGAGATCGCGTTCCGGCGTGAACTGCGTGCTACCGAGCGAGCGTCCGCGGGGTATGATTGTCACCTTGTGAAGTTTTGACGTGTCGTCGCCCGACAAAACCTGCACCAGCGCATGCCCGGCCTCGTGATAGGCGATGATGCGTTTGTCGCCGGCCGTGAGTGCGCGGGGCGTTTCCCGACCCCAGTTGATCTTGTCGCGGGCCTCGTCGAGGTCGGCCATGGTGATCGTGGCGCGACGATGGCGGGCGGCATGGATGGCCCCCTCGTTGAGCAGGTTCGCCAGATCGGCGCCAGAAAAACCCGGGGTGCCTTTGGCGAGGTGTGCAAGATCGACTCTGGCATCGAGTTTCCCCGCCCCCGCGTGCACTTGCAGAATTGCGATCCGTCCAGCGAGGTCTGGGAGGCCGAGTGAAATCTGTCGGTCAAAGCGCCCGGGCCGCAGCAGCGCGCGATCCATTGTATCCGGACGGTTTGTCGCGCCGAAGACCACCACCGCATCCTCGGAATCGAAGCCATCCATCGCGACGAGCAACGCGTTGAGCGTCTGGTCGTGCTCCTGCTGCGAGCCGCCATCGCCCGAGGAGCGCGTCCGCCCGAGGGCGTCGATTTCGTCGATGAAGATGATGCTGGGCGCGGTTGCGCGCGCCCGCTTGAAGAGAGAACGAACGCGGGATGCTCCCACTCCGACGTAGAGCTCGACGAAGTCAGAGCCTCTCAGGCTATAAAAATGCGCCTTGGCTTCGCCGGCCACGGCTTTCGCCAGCATGGTTTTGCCCGTCCCCGGAGGTCCGACGAGCAGAAGCCCCTTCGGCATCCGGCCGCCCGTGGTGCGGAAGCGGGACGGATCCTTTAAAAATTCCACGACTTCGTGCACTTCGTCCTTGGCTTCGTCGCAGCCTGCGACCGCGGAAAATTTGACGCTTAAAGTGGCCGCGCGCATCTGGCGGACGGAGAACGAAGTGAAGCGGGAGGCATAAAGCGTTGCGCCCATGAGCACCGCCCCGATCAACGTCACGACGAACAGTATCGTCATGACGGTATGGAGGATCGCTGCCCCGCGTTCACGCCAGGTCGCCACATGGACCTTGGCCACCGCGGCGACATCGTCTTCGATGAATTGATTTTTTCGAAGGACGGACAGATCCGCATCGGTGAGGCGAGCTCTCGCCTTCACGCTTGCAGCCGCGATGCCGTTGTGCGGTGCGCGCGTCGCCGCCAGATCGGCGAGCGCAGCCCCGTTCAAGCGATAGGTGATGGTTCCGGCGGAGAGTTCTCCGGCAGCGGCGGCATTCAGGAAGTCCGCTGCGTTGAGCTGCTGACCAGCAACGGCTCCAGTGGGAAGGGTGCCGGTACGGCTGACATAGAGATCGGCGCCCAATGAGACGAGAAACACGCCCACGAGCACCAAGAACCACCGAAGAGGCAGCATGGGCATGGTTCTCCTATGCGACACGCCAGCAAGTTCCTACAATGGAGACTCCAGTCCTCGGACAGTTGCCACTCGGCAGAAATCGCCGGTCTTAGCCCGACGTCCCCCTTAGCTTATGCGTGACTATCGGTTAGGGCATTCGGTGGCAGCGGAGCGGTTCATTCAATTATCTTTTGAAAACCTTCATTATCCACATGCCCCCAAGTTGCCGAAAATGAAGAGGCATGCAACTCGCGAGAATGGGTGAATTGCAGGAGCGGCTTTAAGTAGCCCCAGAGAAGCGAGGTCTGTTGAAGTTGCAGCTCAAGTCTTGAAGCACGCAATTGACCCCTGGGCAACGAAGTGTGTGTAGATTTCGCTTCGCGGTGCTCATGGTCAGCGACGGTGAAGGCAAGATGCGACCCGCCATCGAGAGCCCCCCTGAGGTGGCCCCCAATCTGAGAGTTTTCGTTCGGCGGCTTCCGGCGCGTGGAGTTGCACGCGATCGTCGGCGGGGAAGTTCTGCCCGCCGCTCGCGCCCCAGAGCAGCGGCTCGCCGTCGACGGCATCAGGCTGGGAGAACTCGTCGCCCTACAATTCGCCCTGATCGGAGTCCGTCGGTACGACTTGTGGCGCCATGGGCAGTTCGAAGCCCGATTGGTCGAAGTCCTCGCCCGACCCGTCACTCCGGCGTGGAAGCTTGGTTCGATCTCCTTGTGCGGGCAAATTCGGGAATTCGGCCTCATAACACCTTTCTCATCCCAGGTATCAGGATTTCAGGGGCGTGAGGGTCGATCAACGGGGTCAAACTGACCCGTAGACCTCGCGCGGGTCGACGTTCAAGCCGATGAGGCACGTTGGCCCGCTGACGCGCCGGGTTGCCAATCAGCTCTCGATGCGCGCGAGCCGCGTTCTGCCGGTCACCAGGAGGGCGAAGAGTCCCAAGGCCAACAAGGGCAGAGTTGCGCCCGGCTCCGGCACAGACACGGATGCCGATTGGGGGACGCCGACTAAATGCCAGGTGTCGACGATCCGGTACGTATCGGTCCTCTGGATTTCACGGGTGATCCGGTAGCTCACATTCGTGTTTACGTTCAGGTTCACCCAGTTCGATGGAACTTCGAAGGGCGTACCGCCCGTAGTTCCAAGAATGTGGCCGGTGTCCGTCAATCCCACACCCATGCCACGGTCGCCGATAAGCACCACTGCAGGGCCAATTTGTTCTTCCAAACTTACCGTTTCGATTTCCTGAGAACCGATCTGTGTGGTCGAGCTGATGCTCGAAAACAGCGATTCCAAGGGGTTGCCCGCTTCGCGAACCGGTCCGAAGAAGTTGAGCAGATCGCCCGGGTTGACGGCGCCCAGCGCCAGCTTCGCCGCGGCGATGCCCGCCTCAAAGATCGGATCGTCAAACGCGACGGAAAAGGTCTGATCGAAATAGAGTGTTGAATCCCCCTGCAATGTACCCACCAAGCGCGTCTCGTAAAGATCGACCCGGATCGGTTCCAGCACGATGTCTTCAAACGTATCGGGCGTGCGGGACGTGGAGACGGTAATGGTTGTCCCGGCGGAAAACGGTTCAGCGTGGCCGGTCGGGGTGAAAGTGGCGGCGATCAGTCCGATCAATAATGCGAGTTTTGCGGAGGATGTGTTCATTGGGGGTTCGGAGGACGTTTTTCTTAATCAATTAGCCGGCCCTGTTTGCTGACCGAACGGCCGGTTCAAATATTCGATAAATCAACTGGAGTGACCCGCCGCCGCCGGTTTTAGGGACTGCAGGTGCGGCGATCGTCATGGATTGTATTATGTCACACGAGCAGGGACCGGCATCGGCGCACGGCCGCGGCGGACCGGCCGTCGTGGCCAATCAGCCCCCGGTGCACACGCGCCGTGTTCTGCCGGTCACCAGGAGGGCGAGGAGTCCCAGGGCCAGCAAGGGCAGGGTCGCCCCGGGCTCCGGCACCGAAGCGGACGCCGACTGGGGTACACCGATTAGGTGCCAGGTGTCGACGATCCGGTACGTGTCGGTCCTTTGGATCTCACGGGTGATGAGGAAACTCACGTTCGTGTTCACGTTCAGGTTGGTCGTGCCTGCCGGAGAATAAAAGGGTGTACCGCCCGTAGTGCCCAAAACGACGCCTGTGTCCGACAATCCCGTACCCATCCCTCGGTCCCCCGTAAGCGTCACTGCAGGGCCAATGTAGTCTTCCAGAGACACCGTAATGATTTCCTGTGAACCGATCTGTGTGGTCGAACTGATGCTCGAAAAAAGTGATTCCGAAGGGTTGCCCGGTTCGCGAGCGGGTCCGAAGAAGTTCAGGAGATCGCCCGGGTTGACGGCGCTCAGCGCCAGCTTCGCCGCGGCGACGCCCGCCTCAAAGATCGGATCGTCAAACGCCACGGAAAAGGTCTGATCGAAGTAGTGCGTCGAGTTCCCCTGCAACGTACCCACCAAGCGCGTCTCGTAGAGATCGACCCGGATCGGCTCGAGCACGATGTCTTCGAACGTATCGGGGGTGCGGGAGGTGGAGACGGTAATGGTCTGGATCGGTGGGGGCGGGCCGGACTGGGCGAGGGCACTGCTGATTGGAAAGAAGCCGGCGCCGATCAGGCCGATCAGGGCTGGGAGTTTGGTGGAGGATGTATTCATCGGGGATATGGGGACGTTTCTCAGCGGCTGCGTGGAAGCTGGGTTGGTTGCGCAGGGACGATCCAATCTCCTCGCGCAGAATGACAAAGGTTTAAATGGCAGCACGGCCCAAGCCATCGGATGATGAAACCGCACTTCACGACATTAAATTGTGATAACAAGAAAGTTATGGATTTGAGGGTGCGCTCCCCATCCTTTTCGCGGAAAGTCGCTCTTCAAGAGTGTAAGGCTTTCCGACACATTCTCGGTTTGTGAAACACGCCGACTTAGCCATCCCGGCGCGATAACTTTCGCCTGGGTATCGAGGGTTAAGGAAAACGAGTGGAGAAGTATCCGTAGATTTCGCAGATGCTCGCAGATACAATCTCCGGAACCCTCATCTCCATCTGCGAAAATCTGCAGCCATCTGCGGATAAAGAAATCCGAGACTCAGTCGGTTTGGAATGGTTTTCGTTCCTGTTTAGGAGTTGAAAAGCTTCAATTCTGGAGTAAGTTGTTAGTTATGCCAACTGTCCTTGCGACGGCTCAGCGTCAAAAGTCTTCCAAGTCCGCGGCTCCGAACCGTCCCGGAAAGAGCAATATAGAGGTCGTCGCCAAGGCGCACTTGGAGAAGGGCAAAAGCAAGGAAGCGGAATTCGAAAAGCGAGCGCTGGGCGGGCTGAAGTGGACCGAGGCCGAATCCTTGGCCAAGACGCTTCGACTTTCGATGGTCGAATTGGCGGGATATGCGGGGATTCCTTCGTCCACGTTCTTCACGCGCAAGCACTCGAGGTTCGATTCAGCCGAGTCCGACCGTCTCCTCCGACTCGAGCGATTGTTTGTCTTGGCGCTCAAGGCATTCGGGTCAATCGAGGGCGCCGGGGATTGGCTTTCGGCGCCTCAGGTGGGCCTCGCCGGAGAGGTGCCGCTTCAAAAGTCGAAGACCGAACCCGGCGCGCGCCAAGTAGAGATTCTATTGCAGCGCATCGACCTCGGTCTCGCCTAAGAACGCATGATTCTGTGGCGAATCGAAAAGGCCGGGTACGCTGAGACCGCGCATCAAGGGATCGGTGCGTTTACGGTTGGCGGGCGGTGGACCTCCCCGCACCACCATGCCGTCTACACCAGCCAGTCGATTTCGTTGGCCATCTTGGAAGTCCTGGTGCACGCGCCGACTCCGCAACAGCGCAAAACCCCACGCGTACTTTTCCGAATCGATCTCGACGAGAAACACCTGACTGAGATTTCCATTCGCGCTGTGCCTCGGCCCTTCATTCCCTCTTCTCCATTTGAAGAGACCCAGCCCCTGGGCGATGCTTGGCTATCCTCCGCTAAGTCCGTTGGACTGCTCGTCCCCAGCGCCATCGTCAACCTCGAGTTCAACGTCGTGCTCAATCCCGTGCACCCCGGTTACGGCGACGTGGCGAAGTGGAGTAAGCCTGTTCCCATCCAGATGGATGAACGCCTCAACACCTCGAAAGCGCTGGAGCTCTTCCCCCTGAGAACCTAATTTGAAGCCGAGGTGTGATGGGCATTCAGAAACCCACCTGAAACGGGCGGGTAGAAAACCACAGTGGGGAGGATGATCTTGATGTGGGGTCGATCAACAGGGTCAACCTAACCTTTTGATATTTTCCTGAAAACCGGCGCGGGTGCTAATCTCAGGCTCCCAATTGAGGGCTGAGTACGGGGTCTCCGGCCCTTTTTTGCCCATCTCAACACTGCCGCGGATCGGAAGCTGTCACCGACTTCCGGCCCGACGGAGGGACGCGTCCGGGATTCAATTTTAGCTGCAGATCCAAGATCAAAGCGTCATCTTGACAGCTTTAAAACAGAAGCATCATGATGCTCGCATGAGAACCACGGTCACCCTCGACCCCGATGTCGAACAACTGCTTCGCCACGCCACGCACGGCTCCCAGCAGAACTTCAAACAGGCGCTCAACGACGGCCTCCGTCGCGGCCTCGCGCACCTGGCCCCCGCAGTCGCGGCGGCGCCGTTTGTCGTGAAAGCCCGCCCCATGGGCCTGCGCGCCGGCGTGGATCCCTCGCGACTGCACGACCTCGCCGATGACCTCGAGGCCGAGGCTTTTGCCGTCACGACCCGGAAACTCCGCAAGGCGTTAAAAAAATGATCGTCCCCGACGCCAACCTCCTCCTTTACGCCTACGATTCCGAAAGCCCCTTTCACGCGGCCGCCTCGCGCTGGTGGGCCGCCCTGCTCTCCGGGGTCGAGCCTGTCGGCCTGTGCCCGGTTGTGGTCTTCGCTTTCCTGCGGTTGTCGACCCATGGGAAGGTGTTCGATCGCCCGCTGACCGCGGGCGAAGCCGCTAAGTGCATCGCATCATGGCTGGCCCGTCCCAATGTCCGCCTCCTCGTGGCCGGCCCCGGCCACATCGAGGCGGTCACCCGCCTGCTCACCAAAGCCGGTACCGCCGGCAATCTGGTGACCGACGCCCAAATCGCCGCCTTGGCGATGGAGTACGGCGCCACGGTGCACAGCGCAGACACCGATTTTGCCCGACTCACGGGAGTCAGCTGGGAGAACCCTCTGTTGCCGTAGCGCACGCGCTCTTCCTTGGCCCCCGCGTTTCGAACCGCCTCATTCAATGCCGCTGGAAGGAAAGCGCCACCCACTTCCTACCCGTGTCCACCAATTCGAGGCATTCTCAGCCCATCACCGATGAACATCCCTCATCCTGACGAGAAGATCGCAGCCTTGCGCGAATTGCTTTTTGCGGGCCGGAAAATCGAGGCGATAAAACTCTATCGGGAGATGACCGGCCTCGGGCTCAAGGAGGCGAAGGAAGCCGTGGAGGGACTCGAGAGTTCGCTGCGAAAGGAGACGCCGGACCGGTTCAAGACTCCCCCTGCGAAGGGCGGCTGCTTAGGCGCGGCGGCAGTAATCGGCGTCTGCGGCACGATGGCGCTCACTTGGTTCGTTTGGGCGTAGGGTGCGGAAAGAAGACGTCCCCACTAAGGGTTTGGCAGGGTGGGGGTGTCCGGCTTAAGCTTCGTTTCATAAATCGGCGGGATGAGCCGATTTACCGCTAAGAGTCCGGTTGGAAGTTCTTGTTTTGTCTGTCCATGAATCTGCCGCTCCTTTTTGCCAGCGCCACCAGCGACGCCACCGCGGAGATTCCCTTGGGTTGGATCGCACCTTTTGCGCTCCTGTTGCTCCTGATTGCCACGATGCCGCTGTGCCCGGGGTGGATCAAGCATCGCTGGGAAAGGAACTACCCGTGGGTTGCGGTCGGTCTCGGTGCCTTGGTCGGCGCTCACTACGTTTTAAGGGTCCCGGGTGGCCCGGACATCCTTCAGCATACGATGGTCGAGTACTTCTCGTTCATCGCCTTGATCGGATCGCTCTTCGTGGTCGCCGGGGGAATCCACTTAAGCGTGCGCGGCGCGGCCACGCCGATGGAGAATGCGGGGTTTCTCGCAGTGGGCGCGCTTATGGCAAATCTTGTCGGCACGACCGGAGCTTCGATGGTGCTGATTCGTCCTTGGATCCGGATGAACAAGGCCCGGGTGGCACCGTTCCACATCGTCTTCTTCATCTTCCTGATCTCGAATGTGGGTGGTGCCCTGACCCCCATCGGCGATCCACCGTTGTTCCTCGGCTATCTGCGGGGAGTGCCCTTCTTCTGGTTGCTGGAACATGTCGCCGGTCTTTGGCTGCTCGCCATCGTCGTATTGTTGACCGTGTTCTATGCTTTCGATTGGCGGTCGTTTCATCGGATGCCCGCCCAAGTTCAACAGCGTGCGGAGGAAGTCGATACCTGGCGCTTTTCTGGCGGCGTGAATGTCATCCTCCTGCTGGTGATCATTGGTGCGGTCTTCATCACCGACCGCTATTTTCTCCGAGAGTGGGTCATGCTCGGGGCCGCGTTCGTTTCGTATCGCTGGACGTCGCCGGACGTGCATGTGAAAAACGAGTTTTCGTTCGCGCCGATCAAGGAGGTCGCGTTCCTCTTCGCGGGCATCTTTGCCACGATGATGCCGGCGCTCGGTTACCTTGAGCAGCATGGAAGCCGCTTTGGATTCACCCAGCCGATCCAGTATTATTTCGCATCAGGAAGTCTGTCGGCTTTTCTCGATAACGCACCGACGTACGTGAATTTCCTGCAGCTCGCGCAAACGACGGCAATCGCGGAAAACCCCGCCGCCTTTGCCGCGGTCAGGAATGATCCCGTCGCCACTGTCCAGGTACTGCTCGTCGAAAAACCCCTCTATGTGATCGCGGTCAGTCTCGGAGCGGTGTTTTTCGGAGCGATGACCTACATCGGCAACGGACCGAATTTCATGGTGAAATCGATCGCCGAAAGTGCAGGCGTGCGGGTTCCGAGTTTCTTCGGGTACATTTTCAAGTACTCGATACCGGTGCTGCTGCCGCTCCTGGTGGTGCTGGGACTGATCTTTCTCTAGGCACTCCTGCGCCCGCCAGCGGGGCAGCTCGACTTCACCACGTGAGGGTCACGCGACGTCCCGTGCGGGCCGCTTCATAGATGCCTTCGATCACCACCATGTCGCGCCGCCCAAGGGCCGCTGGCGTGGGCAATTCGGTTTTTTCGAGGATCGCCCGGCCGATCGCGTCGAGATGGACCGCTTGTTGGCGAAGCGGTGGAAAGTTGAGCGTTCCTTCGCTGGTCGCTGCTTTGAGGCCGCGGTAACCGAACGCCGGTCCCACTTCAAACCACCCGCGCGCTGCCTCCGCGCGGAATCGATTCATGCTCTCGTTGTAGCTGGTGAAGAGTTCGGCCCGGGCACCGTTGGGAAACTCCATCGTCCAATCCAACGACTCCTCGACATCGGTGAAGAACTCCGGGCGGGTCTTCGGGCGCTCCTTGCCGGTAACCGCGATTGGGTTGGCCTGGGCGGCGAGGCACGCCTCATGGACGGCGTAAATCCCGAGGTCCATCATCGGTCCGCCACCGGCAAGGGCCCGTTCGGCGCGCCAGACTTTTCGCGCCATGACGAACCCAAAGCCCCCGGACATCTTCATGAAGGGCCCGTAAGCTTGCGTGCGCGCGAGCCGGATGAGCTCCTGGTGGTAAGGGTCAAAGTGCAGGCGGTAACCCATCGTCAGGGTCCTCCCGGCTTTCTTGCAGGCGGCAATCATGGCGTCGCACTCCGCCACGGAGACGGCCATCGGTTTTTCGCAGATGACATGTTTTCCGGCCCGCGCCGCGCGAATGGAATGCTCCGCGTGCAGGGAATTCGGGGTCACGACATAAACGGCATCGACGTCCCGGGCTGACTCCATCGCCTGCATGTCGTCGTAGCTCCACACGTTCTTTTCCGGAAATCCGTGCTCCTTCGCCCACGCGCGGCCCTTTTCCGCGGAACCCGTGACCACCCCGGCGAGACGGCAGAATTTGGTTTCCTTGAGCGCCGGCAGCAATTCTCGCGTCGCGTAATTGCCCAGGCCGGCGAGAACGACGCTAAGCGGGCGTGTGGGTGCGGGACTCTGCCCGCGG
>Ga0154020_10009110_pt1 | contig 11446 bp, 9 predicted proteins | sample Klosneuvirus_201_FD_109709 | JGI IMG/M metagenome (GOLD analysis project Ga0154020, IMG submission 109709) | Active sludge microbial communities from wastewater, Klosterneuburg, Austria - Klosneuvirus_20160825_MG | ecosystem: Engineered > WWTP > Aerobic digester > Activated sludge | place... | reverse complement strand
CTGTGTGCCTCGCGTTGTGTGCCGCACGGTTCAGACCTGCTGTGATCCCTGTGGAGAGGGCGAAGCTGGCTGCACGAGTTCCGCTCAGTAAGCGACAACCGTGTTTCCCTGTGGTGCATGGACTAGGTTGTCAGTGGCCGGTTTGAACTGAATCGATTTCCAGCAGTCACTTCAAGGATTACACAGACCACCGAAATCAACCTCATAAACTCAGCAGGGAGACCGTGAATAACGGTCTCCCTGTTTGCGTTCAACAGGCCGCGTTGTTGCTGGGAATTGAGGTATTGGGATTTCAGGAAATGTGGAATATTTCTTTGGTCCTCAAGGACAAGGAATCCTGCATGTCTCGGCAAACGGTACGCGATACGCATACACGAATCTGCACAGGAGTTCTCTTCCTCATACGTTGGCTGACAGCCCTGGCACCGGTAAGTATGATGGAGCTGGCATAGCGCTATGAACAGAAGCCCGGCTTTTGTCAAAAGCCGGGCTTCTTTTTGGGCTCTTTTTGAGTTTAAGCAGGTGGTCTGAGTCAATGACCGAAGCGACGCAGCAATCAGCCTCATCGAATCGCGGCGTGGTCGTCGCTGTGCGGGGCAGCGTCGTTGACGTGCGATTTGACACACAATTGCCCCCAATCCACTCGATACTGCGCGCTGGCGAGAAAGGCCGGATTGTCATCGAAGTGCTGGCTCAGCGTGATTCGAGGCATGTGCGGGGAATCGCTTTGACGCCGACACAGGGGCTGGCTCGCGGAATGGCTGCGGATGATACAGGCGGGCCATTGAAAGCGCCGGTTGGCAAAGAATTGCTCTCCCGAATGTTTGACGTGTTTGGAAACACAATCGACGGTGAACCTGCCCTGACTGACGTGCAATGGCGTTCGGTCCATCGAGCGCCGCCGCCATTGATGAGCCGATCGACGAAGTCGCTGATCTTCGAAACGGGCATCAAAGTGATCGATGTGTTGTCGCCTCTGGAGCGCGGCGGCAAGGCAGGACTATTTGGCGGGGCGGGCGTCGGCAAGACGGTGTTACTGACCGAGATGATCCACAGCATGATCGGACATCGGCAGGGCGTGAGTATCTTTTGCGGGATCGGCGAACGATGCCACGAGGGCGAGGAATTTTATCGCTAAATGAAGCAGGCCGGGGTTCTGCCGCACATGGTGATGCTATTTGGTCAGATGAATGAACCGCCGAGCAGCCGCTTTCACATCGGTCATGCCGCGCTCACGATGGCCGAGTATTTCCGCGATGACGAACACCGTGACGTGCTGCTGCTGATGGACAATATTTTTCGCTTCATTCAGACGGGAATGGAAGTCTCCGGGCTGATGGGACAGATGCCGTCGCGACCCGGCTATCAACCGACATTGGGGACCGAACTTTCGCCGCTGGAGGAACGCATTGCGAACACGGAGTCCGGAGCGATCACATCGATTCAGGCGGTCTATGTGCCGGCGGATGACTTCACTGACCCGGCGGCCGTGCATACGTTTTCACATCTGTCGGCCTCCATCGTGCTGTCGCGCAAGCGGGCGAGCGAAGGGCTTTTCCCGGCGATCGATCCACTGCAGTCGAGTTCCAAGATGGCGACGCCGGGAATTGTCGACGAACGGCATTACAGGCTGGCTCAGCAGATTCGCAGAACACTGGCTCAGTATGCAGAACTAAAGGACATCATCGCCATGCTGGGTCTGGAGCAGCTCTCACAGGAAGATCGCAAAGTCGTGGCCCGCGCGCGCCGTCTGAGCGATCCACTGGGACGCCCAATCGATGGCAGCACCAAGGTCGCCACCAGCTGCCGTCTTCCGATCGAACGACTGGCGGCGGCGATCATTGACGGCGCTGCCGATCATCGAGACGGAAGCCCAAAACATCGCGGCCTATATCCCTACGAATTTGATCTCCACCACCGATGGCGGGACTGTTCAACGTCCCGAATTCCGTCAAGGCGATCTCACCGCTGGTTGGGCAAATTCAGATTGACAGTGAATCACATTCGGCGATCGGCGGTGACGCCCGATTTTGCGTGTTTCATAACCGGCCACAATCCGGATCGGATTACGAACCAGTCGGTCAGCGATTATTGCCGCTGGATTCAAAATGGCGTCAGCAGGTTGTCAGCGTCAAATGGCCCACGAAGAATCCACCGGAAGTCCTCAGCACCGGCACGGAGACGTTGCGAATGCTGATCCGCGAGTATCTCTTCATTTCACTTTTTCGCGCCTGCGCCGAATCACTCGCCAGCGAAAACGCCAGTCGGCTGGCCGCAATGGAACGGGCCGAACAGAACATCAATGAACTGCTGATCGAACTTCAGAGCACATTTCATCGCCTGCGGCAAAGTTCGATCGACGAAGAACTGTTTGACGTGATCTCGGGATTCGAGACCGTCGTTGGAGGCAGGAGCCTCCAGTGCAGTGCGTTCCAGGGCTGGAGCCCTGGAACGAGAATTGACAGCCTCATTCCAGGCCGCGTGGAGTATAAATACCAACAATGAAGCGGGCCGCTGTTTTCCGTCGGCGGAGCGACGGGTGTACAGTACGCTCGCCTTAAACGACCTTGAGCACAATCGCTGCCATGTCGTCTTGTTGCGTCACGGGACCTGTAAACCCACGGGTCTGGGAGTGGAGATGCTGAATGATGCGGGCAGCAGGCTCCGTGCGACACTCGTGAATCGTTGCGAGCATTCTGGCTTCACCGAATAACTCACGATCAGAATTGGCTGCCTCATGAAAGCCGTCGGTCGGCACGAAGAAGATATCGCCGGGCTGCAGTTGGATTATGGTTACTTTCGGCACTCCAATGTCGGGCAGAACCCCGACAAGCGTGACCGTGGAATCAAGATTTTGAGTACTGCCATCCGACTTCAACAGGTATCCGCGATGCCCGCCGCTGGCGAATTCGAGTTCGCGATTCGCGGGATCCAATCGAGCAAAGAACAGAGACGTGAATCGGCGTTGATTAGGGTCGTCGTGGAGCACAGCTTCATTAACACCCGTGATCACGGCGGCCGATGACGCTCCCTGCTTCGCAAGCAAACGCAGGCATGTTCGCACCTGCAGCATCATTAACGCAGCGGGCAGTCCGTGCCCGCACACATCGCCGACCGCGATGCCGTAGCGATTCTCCGGGATCGGGAGAAAGTCATAGTAATCCCCGCAGGCCTTTGCTGCGGAAAACGCGGCTCCAGCAATATCGCAGCCAGGCACATCGAAGCGACCGGATGGATACAACGAGTGCTGAATGCTGTGGGCGATTTCCAGTTCCCGGGTCGCGAGATCGCGTTCGCGTTCTGCTTCCAGGCGGCGGCTCCTTTCAATCGCGAAGCGGACGATTCGTCCAAGTGTTTCGGGAGTCGATGCACCTTTGACAACGTAGTCCTGAGCACCCTGGCGAACCGATTCCAGCGCTAACTCCACACCGTCCTGACCGCTCGAAATCACGATCGGAATTTCGCCCGCGTGCTTGTTTAACGTCTGAAAGGTCGCGAGACCCGAGCTGTCAGGCAGGTTGAGATCCGTGATCACCAGTCCAATCCGGCCCGCCCCCGATAAGGCTGTTTGGGTCAACCGCGTGACCGCATCTGCCAGATTATCCACCAGATCGAATTCGAACGGTGTGGCCAAACCGTTTCGCAGCGAACGCACCAGAAGGCGTGCGTCAGTCGGACTGTCCTCGACAATCATGATTTTGAGTGGGAGCGAAGCTGGCATCATGGTTTCTGTCAAATTCATGGATGGACGAAAGGGGCGGGAGTCTTTTTCGGAGAGTCGCTTGTTGAAAAACGCTGACGTTTCCATCCGAAAAAGACTCCCGAACCTCTGCGCTCACCCCCCTTTCGCTACGAATGAAAGTGTTTTTCTATATGTTCGGGGTTTCATCCTTGAAATTTTTGTAAACTTTGGAACGGCACGCTAAAATTCAAACTGCATTAGTGTACACACGCTGCAGTTACGCCTCGCCTTCCCTCTACATACTTGAGAACGATAGTTGAACCCAATTTGTTCGCGCAAAATTTCACAATCGGGACGGTTTTCGGGAATAAAGATTCTGTCGATTAATTCCGGGCCAGAGAACTGGGCAGACTGAATGATTTGCTCAATTTGAGTCGCCCTCTGTGTCAAACTTTCGTTTCTTTTGATTACAAGCAACAATGGAACCTGCCTCAGCGCAAAATTCGCCGGATTCCACTGGCTTGCCGACTATCGAGTCGTTTTACGTCACGTCGCGTGGTGAAGACGCTGCACGGGCGAAATTAACGCTCGCAATCATTATCAGTGTCAGTCTGACGATCCATGTGGCCTGTTTGATTCTCGGAAAGACAGCGTTCGTCGATACCCGCTGGCCGCATCTTCCGGTTCACGCAGCAGTTGAAATGGCTGGCGGGCTGATTGCGTTGTGGGTGGCGTGGATGCTGTTAACGCTGCAGCGGCGGGGCACCGGAACGAGTTTCAACGTGTGGATCGCAGGCGCTTTGATTGGCATGGGATTGCTCGACGGTTTGCATTCGATGGTGCATGAGGGGCCAGAGTTTGTATGGCTGCACAGCTTGGCGACGTTTGTCGGTGGAGTTCTGTTTGCAACGGTGTGGTTCCCACGCGAATGGCAGGGGCGAGTAGTCACATGGTGGCCGTGGGCTGTCGCGACATCCGCCCTGTTGTTCGGCATCGTGTCTCTTGCGTTGCCCGACCGCCTGCCGCAGATGCTGATGCGGAATGAGGACGGAAAACTTGTTTTTACGTTGTGGGCGCAGGGATTGAACGTGATCGGCGGAGCTCTGTTGTTCTCTGCGGCGGCGCGAATGATCCTCATCTGGCGGAAGCTGAAGAATGTCGATGACTTGCTGTTCATTCTCCAATGCCTGGTGCTGGGCGCTGCGGCAGTGATGTTCGAACAGTCGCAGTTATGGGATCTGGCATGGTGGGGCTGGCACTTTTTGCGACTGCTTGCCTACGGCGTGGCCCTGTGGTACGTCGTCCTGAGTGAGCAGCGGGGTTCGGCTGAACTGCGACGACGCGCTGTGGAAATGAGTCAGTTGTCTGCCATCGTGGAAGCGACCGATGACGCCGTCATTGGCAAACGTCTCGATGGCACAATCATCAGTTGGAACCGCGGTGCCGAACGACTGTACGGCTACACGGCAAAAGAAATAATTGGCCAGCCGATCACGCGGATCGTTCCGCCGGATCGACAGGATGAAGTACGGCGATTGCTGGATCAGCTGTGTCTGGGCCAGTCGGTCGAACGAATCGAAACCGTTCGCATTCACAAAGACGGCACGACACTCGACGTCGGATTATCACTCTCACCAGTCCGCGACAGGAATGGCAACATTGTCGCTGCGGCCACAATCGCCCGGAGTATCGCGGAGCACAAGCGGATTGAGCAACTTCAAAAACAGTTACTCGAACAGAGTCGGGCTGAGCTGGAATTCGCCTACGCGAGCGCTGGTTCGATTGATATTGATGACGAGCAGTCCGACGTCATTAACGTGACCAGTTCCGAACAGAGTCACAGCGAAAGATTCGACCAGGCCATGAGTCTTTGGGCTCGTCAGGCCAGAAAAATTATCGGTGCCCATCAGAGCGCGGTGAGCTATATTCCACAAGGCAATTTCGCCGAGGGTCGGCACGCTGTTTCAATGTCTGAAAGATACGACAAGTACAATTCCTACGACGTGCCTCCCAGTGGCGACGGAATTTGGGCACTGGTGGCTCGGGAAAGGCTCAGTTTCTGCCTTACAGACGAAGAGTTGAAGCAACATTCGGCCTTTAAGTCCTTCAGCGATATGCGTGACGAGCGAGGACTCGAACATCCGCCCCTTCGCGGCTGGCTGGCAGTGCCGGTGCTGGGCCATGATCGTGAGTTTATCGGTGTTGTTCAGTTGTCTGACAAATACAGCGGCGACTTCACCGAAAACGATTTGCAGCGACTAGCACGGTTGTCTCAGTTACTTGCGCCAGCGATTTCGCTGCATGTCGCAAATGAAGAGATGCAGTTGCGGGAAGTGGAGCTCGCGGAAAAAAATGCCGAACTGGAGCTGCAGCGCCAGAACGCCGTCACCCTGGCGGAAGAACTGCGAAAAGCCGACAAGGCAAAGAACGCGTTTCTGGCCAACATGAGCCATGAGATGCGCACGCCGATGAACTCGGTCATCGGACTTACGGAATCGGTTTTGCAGTCTCACCTGAACGATGTCCAGCGTGACTATCTGAAGACGGTGATGAATTCGGCGGAATCTCTCCTGTCCGTGATTAACGACATTCTGGACTTTTCAAAGATCGAAGCCGGCATGATTCATTTCGAGCAGATCGACTTTCAGCTGCAGGACATCGTCGGCGATACCGTGCGGGCTCAGACTCTGCGGGCGGAATCGAAAGGCCTTGAACTGGCGTGCTTTATCGACCCGGCAATTCCTGAAACGCTGGTCGGCGACCCGGGCCGATTGCGACAGGTCCTCACCAACCTGGTCGGCAACGCCATCAAGTTCACAAGGTCAGGCGAAGTTGTTGTTCGAGTTGAGCAGGAATCCCTTCAGGACGGCCACTTGCGGCTGAAGTTCACCGTACGGGACACTGGCATCGGAATCGCAAACGACAAACTCGAATCGATCTTTCTGCCCTTTGAACAGGCGGATATGTCGATCACGCGAGAGTTCGGCGGCACTGGTCTTGGACTGGCGATTTGTCAGCGACTCGTGTTAGTCATGGGCGACGGTCTCGAAGTCGACAGCGAACTCGGCCGAGGCAGTACCTTCAGATTCACGGCGGGTTTCAAGGTCTCCCCAAAAGCGAAACCACCCGCATCCATACCCCCGGAACTCAGAGGTCTGCGCGTCCTGGTCGTCGATAACAATGCCACGAACCGCACGCTGGGGATGCAGCAGCGACAAGAGGGAGGCTGGCTGGCTGTTCAGGAGAAGCAATCCGGCGACTTGTCGTCACTGCGAATCCTGCTGGTCGAAGATAGTCTTGTGAACCAAAAAGTCGCCATGGCACTGATGGCCAAATCGGGCCACACAATCGTTGTGGCGAATAACGGTCAAGAGGCGCTGGACATCCTGGCGACAGAAAAATTTGATCTCATTCTCATGGACGTCCAAATGCCCGTGCTGGACGGCATGCAGACGACGGCCGCAATCCGCGCGTCAGAATTGGGGACAGATCAACATCAGCCAATCATTGCAATAACGGCCCACGCGATGTCTGGTGATCGCGAGCGTTGCCTGGCTGTGGGCATGGACGAATACGTCTCGAAACCGGTTCACAGAGAGGTTTTGGATCGGGCAATCGCTCACGTGCTCGGTCTGCCGCAGCCCGTGACGATCTCCACCCCGACTGATATGGGTGCCCCATCGCCACAGAGCCTTGTGAACTGGAACGCAGCACTGGTGCAACTCGGCGGCGATCTGCCGGGGCTGACGGAGATTACGGAATCGTATATGGAGGAAGTCTTCCTCAATCTGCCGCGACTGCGAGAAGCGATCACTGCGGGCAACGCTCGCGAATCGAAACGCCTCGCCCACACCGTGAAAGGCGCGATGCGGTTTTTCCACTCTGAAGCTGCCACGCAGGCTGGACAGGAACTCGAAAACCTTGCCGGGACCGGAGACCTGTCATCCGCATTGGAATTATTCGAACGCTTCAAGTCAGAAGTTGAACGAGTCCTCCCGGTCTTGCGGCGATTCATCAATACCGGTGAAACGGGATAGGGCGTGGACTCCCGACCAGTCGCGCACTACGGATTTGCATCACCAAACCGATTCACCGCAGCATCCTCTTCCTTTGCCGCAAGCCCGCGAATTGGTTACCCTTGTCGGTCGTTTCGCATCCACGCAGGTTTTCCGAGGAGCAGGCCCACCATGTTTCGTCCCAGTAGCCATTTGTTTTTGGCAGTCTTTGTTTTTTTCGGCCTCGCACACTTGATGCCTCAGACGGCGCAGGCTGCGGAACCGCTCAAGGCGTTGATCGTCGATGGCCAGAACAATCACGGCGTGTGGCCGGTCACGACTCAAATGATGAAGCGATACCTTGAAGAGACGAAACTCTTCACTGTCGATGTTGCGACGGCGGCACCGAAAGGGACGGACCCGAACTTCAAGCCGGACTTTAGTAAATACGCCGTCGTTATCAGCAATTTTGGCCATGGCGCGGCTCCGTGGCCTGAAGAGACTCAGAAGGCATTTGAAGCCTACGTCAGTGGTGGCGGCGGATTTGTGGTCATTCATGCGGCAGACAATTCGTTCCCGGAATGGCCCGCGTACAACGAGATGATCGGACTCGGCGGCTGGGGCGGTCGAACCGAGAAAGATGGTCCTTACGTGTACGTCAACAAAGACGGCGAATTGGTGCGGGACGACTCAAAGGGCAATGGCGGCAATCACGGGGCTCAATGGGAATTCCCTGTCATCGTTCGCGATGCGGAACATCCAATTACCAAAGGGATGCCGACCGAATGGCAGCACACAAAAGATGAATTGTACGACCATCTCCGTGGACCAGCCAACAACATGCAGGTTCTCGCGACTGCCGAATCGCAAGTCACCGGCCGCAACGAACCGATGATCTTTACCATCAACTATGGCAAAGGTCGTGTCTTCCATACGCCAATGGGACATGCAGAATACTCAATGGAGTGCGTCGGCTTCATCACGACTTTGCAACGCGGCACCGAATGGGCGGCGACCGGAAAAGTCACGATTCCGATTCCCTCCGACTTCCCGACCGCCGACAAGACCAGCAGCCGCGCGATGCCGAGAGAGTAACGCGGTTGGGAAGAGTGTGTTACACTTCACGCGGTCAGGAATCAAGCTGTGGATTTACTTGCGATTGTCCCCTCTCCCCCGCAATTAATTTTCCAATTTGATGCGTTTTCCACGGGGGGAGAGGGCTAGGGTGAAGGGGACTTTGCTCTTGAACCGTCCCTAATTGGACAGCGCCACTTTCGTAAACATTCGCGGAAGGGGTGAATGGCGCGCGAGAGCCCCTTGGCGGCTGTCACCGATTGAGTCGCAGCGTGGCGAGGTTCGAAAACGTCGCTCCGGCGGAAGCGAAAACGCCGTGGTCAGTTATGACAACACCGACTACGAGACTATGACGTGTTGGAGAATGACTCGCCGTGGGGATTGCGAAGTTTTGCCAGTCGTTCCTCCGACAAATTCCACGGCATGAAGATTTCCACATTCTCTGGAGCCCGACCGTCATTGATTGCACAGGCGTCGAAGTACCAGGTCAGCCATGTTCTGGGATTGAACTGCCAGATCGCCAGCGTGGCAAAGATCGAGAACAACATCATCGCCAGTCGACCGGCCCATGCCGCTCCGCTGCCGTAGTAGTTTTTCCGACCCACAGCAGGATTGCGAATCTTTCGTTCCGCCGCGTTGTTGTCCATTGGGATACGAGGATCATCGATGAACAGCGTCAGGCCGCTCCAATGGTCCTGCATGTCAGAGCCCAGTCTTTCATCTCGGGAAATCCTTTGTCGATGCGAACAAAGTCGCGACGCACATGAGCCCAGCAAAACGCCAGCAGCAGATTTCCGTCTTTGACCTGCTGCATGGCTTTATAACCGCTATAGCGATCGACAACCAACACGCCGCGAGCAGCAGCAGGAAAACAGCCGAGATCGGTCAGCGGCAGACCGCAGCAGCCGCAGATTTTTTCTTCGTCCGCCAAGTCGATGACTTCGACGCGAACGGGCAGGTGAGAACGGTCTCGTCGTTTCGGAGCAGGACGATCGGGTTGCTGACCTCGCTTCTTTCGCTCCGCGCCGGGCATTTCTGGGTCAACGGGATTCTGGGGGTCGGCGAGATCGTTCGAGCGATCGACCTTCATTTGTTTTTCCGATGACTTTCCGAAGCGTTCGGCTTTGAGTTGTCGAATTTCCGCTTTGGCCTGATCAAGCTCAACCTGCAACAGAACATTCTTCTTCAGCACATCCGCGTGACGGCTCTTCCAGTAGCCAACCTCGCGCGTCAGATCGCGAACCTGCTGGCGAAGGTCGGCATTCTCCGCTCGCCGATCGCAAATCCTCCACCACCAACTTCAGCGACCGAAGCTGATCAACAACCGCGTCAGAGAAAACGACCAGAGCACTCATAAGGCGCTGAGTAGCGAATCCTCCAAATCCTCGCCAGACCAATCACAGATTTCACCCCTTCCGCGATTGTTTACCATGACTGCGCTGCCTTCAGCAGCTGCACTTTCCACATTGTGTACCATTTATCATTGTTTTTCAATGGATTCTGTACCGGATTCTGTACCACAAGATCCGGGACCGACGCTCGTGGTTTTCGACATAGGTCTTCCTGATTGCGACGCGAATCCGTCAATACTCTTCCGGCAGCAATGCGGTTGTGGCGGCTCGCTCACCCTTGTCGTCTGCCGCTTCGGTAATGATCCAGTTTTTAAGGCCTGTCTTGTCCAGATTGTATGCCGACAGGATTCGAGATCCGATGTGCAATTCCTCGTCGTTCAGCTTCTTGTCTTCGTCAGACAAATCACCCCTGTCTTTCGCAATGTGCCGCTCCACCAAATCGATTATCTTGACATTGGCTTCTTACAATGCCTCGATGGCCGCCGGAGTGGCCAGCAGCTTGTCGATTGGGAAGTCTGGCTTGCTAATTTGAATCATGATGACCTCAATCTACTCAGAGATATGATTTCCGGGCAAACAGTTCCCAACTGTGTCGATGCGATTGTAGTTATCAGGCGAGCAAGACTGCGGCGAAATTGTAGGACGACAATTCACTGATCCCCTGTTTCCACTGCCAGCAATCTCAGGTGCCCGATCTGGTCCGAAAATCGGGATGCTCTTCACTACTCTGCTAGCCTGATCCGATCTCTCGCAATTGATACTCTCGCCAACGAATCAGCGGCAGTTCTCAGTTACATTCTGGCCTGGCTTCTCTCGTGCTGTTTACCCCTGTAGTATGAAAATTCGCGACCGAGGACCATGGCCTCTGTAATGGCATACATTCCCAACGGGTCGATTGACCCTTCAGCCGAATCTTTTGGGTCCGACTCGCTGAGTAAGGACATGAACATTCGTCATTACTTTCGTCGGTGACATCGAATCAGAATGGTGAGATGATTGGGTTATTGCATACGAGCCCATTCGTCTTTGGGCACTTGGAACCAAACGCCATGTGAACGACGTCGGCAGGAATGATGAAACCCATAAAGCCCCTGTCCCAGAATGATCTTATAGAAGCGATCTTCGCGGGTGTCATTGTCAATCAGGCCCAGGTACACCAGTCGATCGTGATCCACGAACGACCCGTCGGCAGGAAATGAGACATAGACAGTCGTCGGAGTTACACGAGTCTTCATCGCCTTAACTTCCGCTTCCTGTTCAGACCAATTGGTAAAGTTTCCTTTTCGTTCATCAGAGCGAACTCGTCCAGCGCGAACTTTGATCAAAGCTGTGTCCGTCACTTT
>Ga0154020_10009109_pt1 | contig 11447 bp, 10 predicted proteins | sample Klosneuvirus_201_FD_109709 | JGI IMG/M metagenome (GOLD analysis project Ga0154020, IMG submission 109709) | Active sludge microbial communities from wastewater, Klosterneuburg, Austria - Klosneuvirus_20160825_MG | ecosystem: Engineered > WWTP > Aerobic digester > Activated sludge | place... | reverse complement strand
TATCATCCTCTTCAGTTGCTCCAAGAAGAGTTGAGTCATCAAGAAGTGCTTTAAGAACAGGAGCGGAGGCTGCATCTGCTTCAGTGACTGAAGGTGTACTTGATCCACCCAACTCAGCGAGTCTTGCATCAACTTTTGCTGTTAATTCAGCTATCTTCTGTGCGTCACCTGAGCCAGCCTTAAACTTTCCTGATGCACCATCAAGTGTAGTTTTAGCTGATTTATAATCATCAAGCGCTAGAGCTTTATTGAGAGAAAGTAGTCCTTCTCCTTCATCATAATCCTTTTTGGCAGAGTCATATATTTGAACAAATAGTGCATGCTCACTATTTGATTGACTATGTCTTTGAACAACAAAGATACTCACAACTAGAATGCCTATTAAGAGAAGTGCAACACCAAGGAGAAGCTTCTTTTGGCGGGGAAGACGACGATTTGGAAGATGCGGTAGACGACTCTTAAGAGAATCCATAAAGGATGGACTATTTGTTTCTTCAGTAAATTCTTCATTCGTTTCCTCTCGTTGTTCTGGGACGGAATGTACCGGAACATCTTTGGTGAGGTCTGGTGGTTGGTTAATAGGAAAAGGTGTCGGTGGAGTTGTAAGGTCAGGTGATTTGGAAGGAATATTTTCTACATCTTCTTTTTCAATAATTTCCTCATCAAGCGTGCGCGAGACACCTTTATAGGAAAGAACAATTGCTGAAGCACCTCCTTCACTTCCTCCATGAACACTCGGAGAAATAGTCTCGGCAATATCATTTGGGAGTGTATTCTCTAAAGCCTCTAAAATAGTCTTGGCAGGCACACTTTCTGCAAATTGTGAAGTCTGAATAAGGATTAGATCATCTGTTTCTAAGTAGCCAGAAGAACTTTTAATTTCACGACTTGTTGCACTGAGTTCTTCAAGAATAATGCCTATTTTGTCACTTCTTTTAAGAGTAATTCGACCATTTCCTATGATAAAACAATATAAAGCGTCTTCTTTACAATACGTAAGGCTTAAAGAGAGAAGTACCTCTTCATTAAGATCAAGGAGAGATGCTGTTATAGCTTTTTTGATGGTGTCAAAGTTTTTTTCTTCAAGTCCGAAAAATTCCGCTTCAAGATTGTTAAGGATTTGTTTGCCTTTCTGAGGTAGTTCCTTTTGCAGCTCCTCATCATCGCAGGAAAGGGAGAGAACAATAAAGAGGCTGCCAGCGTTATAGGCTTGTGACCAGCTAGAGAGTGTCGGAGTAGCAACTATTTTGGCAAAACTTAGATTGGTCCCGCTCATGTCTCTATAGTATAACAAGTGCGAGGATAAAAAGGAAAATCGTGAGTACGAGATAGACAAGTGTGAGAATAGTAATTAATTGAGACCCTAAAGAGCTCTTGATAAGAATAAGTTTAGTTAATGACCTAACATTAATAAAAACGATAAGGACAAACGCAGCATACAGACCAATAACTATTAAGAAAAATAGTTTAATGAGGAGCGTGATATCAAAGATAAGATTAGGTAGTATCATCTTCTGCTATTAACATTAAGTTTACTAATAAGATCTACTACTCTAGATGGGTGGGGAACACTGAGAAACTCAAAATTAGGTTTTTCTGCTTCTGTCTCCATCACTACATCACCAAAGTCGAAAAGATTCTGTTGAATGCCAGATTGTTTGTAGGAAATGTCAATTATATCTTTAAGGTCAGTAGCTGCTATGTCTTTTGAGCTTATTCCATTAACATCGATATCGATAACTCTATGATTAGAAATAATTCCTACATTGTAAAACCAGACTATAAAACTCACGAAAGCATAGCCAAAAACGATAAGATAATAAAAAAGAACTAAGACAATAATGTAATTAGGAGGAATCACAATAGGGAGGGTGATATTGAGATAAGGAATGGTAGCAAGAGCGATAAGAGGAAGCATAATAAATACTATTGTTGCAATTTGCCAAGAGAGATTGGTGATATAGTGACGACGGAGGAAAAGAAGAACTTCTTCATCTGAGTCCTGGTTAGCGAAATGTACTCCTTCAGGATTTTCATGAAAACTCGCCAGGATATGTGGCTCATTTTTCTCCATTTTAACTTGCCCAGGAGCCCCAGAATTAACAGGGGATGGAGATGGAGTTGCCTTCTTAATAGGAGGCAAAAGGTCATCAGATGTGTATAAATTAACCATAAATCCTATGTATTATACCTTATCAGTAAGAAGGCTGCACCGAAGAGGAATTATCGTTGTTCAATATTGAAGAAGGTCCATCCACTTTCACAGTCACTTTGAGGGATACGAATGTATCCGGGGGCGCGAAGACAGACGGCTCTTTTAAAGTCCAAACCTGACAAAGAGACCCCGTTGATAGTGACGTTGTTCGTAATCCCATTTCCTTGTGACACAGTTACGCTATTTGCTGAGGAGATTCCTCCCTTATTAGCGACAAGGTTTCGTAACTCATCCATGCTATAGGGATTCCCTCCCCAACAAGAGGTGGTTACGGGTGTGATTTTTCCAGTATCAATACCTCCTGAGTTCCTCAATGCAATGGCAGCATTTACAATATCTGCTAATTCTTGACCAGAAAGCCATGGGTTAGATCTTCCACAAGTGTCTCCACTGTTACTGTATCCTTTGCGCCACCAGGATTTGTAAAGCCATGGAGAGCCCCCAGCTTTTTCATAAGATTTGTCAATAAAGTTACTTCCACCTTGTCCGTCAGTCGTATCCCAGCCAGATGTATTGATAAATCCTCCGTGGGTTGAAGCGTATTGGGTAGAAACAGGTTGTCCATCTTTTGTTAAGATTTGTCCACGTGTTGCTTGAACTGCATCTTTCCAGGCTTGAGGTGAATTATCAGCTTTTGAAGATGAAAATACCTGGCATCCTTCATCTGTACAGATGCCACCACTCATATCTCGATTGCGATAGGCATACGTTCTGGCTGCAACAGCCTGTGCTTTTAAGGCTTCAGGATGCCAAGTGGAGGGCATCTCAGCAATGCCAAGAAGATATCTGTCTTCAAAGGACATACTACCAAAGCCACGGACGTTAATATCACCGGGTAAGTCACCTTTTGTTTCGAGATTAGTTCCAGGGTAATATGCGCTTAAAATAGCTTGGTAGTTTTGTCCTGCTTGCGCTCTGCCACGGGCTCCGTACTGACTCATTCCATTACGATGGGTATACCCACCAAACGAGAAAATGGCAAAAGATCCCGCAGGTGCTGTTTCACGGAAGCCTTTAATAGAGGATAAGTACTCATCAGCAAGCTCTCCAGAGCCTATGCTAAAAGTAAAATTACCATTTCTGGCAGCCATAATTTCTTGTTGTTTGGCCGTAAGGGAGGCTAATTTACCGGAGACATCCTGCTGATAAGCTTTAGCTCCGTTGACAATGCTTGCTAATTTTGCCGTCTGTTGATCAAGATTTGCTTTGAGGGACACAAGACGCTTTTGTTCATCTTCAAGTGCTACCTTACGTTGTTCAAGGTCAGTGATGGTAAGTGCGATACTTGTGATTACACTTTTATCTTGATTGGTCTTAGCGCGCTGATAAGCCAAAATTTGGGTTATCTCTGAGGCAGAACCAGCTGAGAAGAAGACCTGAAGGGGAGTGTTGTAATAACTTTTAATGTAGTAATCTCTAACTGTTTGGTTAAAGAGTCGTTCCTTAGTCGTTAAGTTTTTATACCCATCATCTATATTTTTTTTCTTAACCACCATGTCTGATTCTATAGACGTCACGCGGTTCTTAATACCTTGAATTTGGGACTGCATGGAATTCATCTGAGATTCTAGAGGTTTCGTTGCTGCCACTGATTGGTTGAGAGCGGTTGTAAGTTCATTTATTTGCTTGTTAATATCATCCAGTTCGTCCGAATAAGTACGCGGGATGGGAAGTGCCATAATCATTACAACTATGGTAGACAAGCACAAAAGAATTCGCAGAAATTTGGGCATATGTTTATTATAGCAAATAAAGAAGCTCTACTATTATAGGAATACATTTAAGCTCAAGTTGCAAAACTGTAAAAGTATGCTAAACTCATTGATGGTCTAAGGGTACGAAAAGATTATATGGACAATCAATTCAGTAATTTAAGCAATTTCAATTCTCCTCCAAGGAAAACTAGCTCACCGAAGCGAAAAGCTTTTCTCTATGTTATCCTTTTTCTTCTTATTATAGGAGCAGCAATTTTTGCGGGGAATTATTTCTTATCGCAAAAAACTACTCCTGAGCCAACTCCTACTCCAACACCTACGATCGAAGTTACACCCACTCCTACTCCTACAGTCGAGCCTTCGGCTACACCAAGTGGTAAAGTAACTCCTACTCCATCCGGGAAAGTTACCCCAACGACAGCTTCTAAATCTCTTGAGATAGAAGTACTCAATGGCTCAGGAATATCAGGCCAAGCAGGTAAAGTGGCAACGCTTCTTAAAAATGCCGGTTATACAGTTACTTCAACTGGGAATGCAGATACCTTTGATTACACACAGACGGTAATTCAAATTAAGAAGAGTAAAAATCAACTCGCTACTAAGCTTAAGACAGATTTATCCGCTGAATATAGCGTTGATCCTAAGATTCAGACACTTGCTGAGACAGCAGACTCAGATGCTATAGTGATAGTAGGAACAGAATAATCCTATTTTCACTATGTCCACTTTTGACTGTATCACTGTGGGTAATGCAGTAATCGACGCATTCCTTACATTTCAAGACAACGATCATACCATCAAACTTAATAAGCAGGAGCGTCTTTTGAGTATTCCTTATGGCCAGAAAATCCCTCTTAGCTCGTGTGAGTTTTTAGTAGGAGGTAATGCATGCAATGTAGGAGTTGGCTTAAAGCGTGCTGGATTTCATACTGCACTTGTCGCAGAGTTGGCTAGTGATGAGTTCTCAGAAAAGATTGTTAATGGATTAAAAAGCGAAGAGGTAGACTTATCCCGTGTTGTCAGGCATAACGGGCAATCATCTTTTAGTATAGCTATTAATTTTCAGGGAGAGAGGACACTCTTTGTTGAGCATCAGGAACGTAGTCATCCTTTCTTTTTTGATGATATCAAGACCCACCTTATTTATCTAACTTCGCTTGGACATACATGGACCCATGTGTATGAACGAATTGCCCATTATGTTGCAAGAGAACATGAAACAATTCTTGCTTTCAATCCGGGATCTCTTCAATTTATGGACGGAGTGGGAACTTTTTCATTTCTTCTCCCTTTAACTTCTGTTCTTTTTGTTAATAAAGAGGAAGCAGAAAAAATCGTTAATACTAAAGCCGATACAAAAGAACTGTTACAACATCTGAAAGATAAAGGACCACGCATTGTAGTTATTACAGATGGAGAAAAAGGCTCGTACTGTATTGATGAACGTGGTAGTATACTCTACAGAGAAGCATTAAAAGTGCAAAGTATTGAGAGAACAGGAGCAGGAGACGCATATGCAGCAGGATTTTTAGCAGCTTATCTTAAGAAAAGACCAATTGCTGATTGTATGGACTGGGGAACACATAATGCAGCCTCAGTTATCGGTAAAATAGGTTCGCAGAAAGGATTACTAACTTTAGATGAGTTAGAACAACGATGAATATTTATATAGGTGCAGATCATAGAGGCTTTGAGCTTAAAGAGCGAATAAAAAAATCGCTTGGAGAGGAGAGTGTTTTTGATATGGGAGCCATTACGCAAAATCCTCAAGATGATTTTGTTGATTTTGCAGCACTTGTCGGACAGAAAGTTGCAAGTGACAAAGACGCTCGAGGCATTTTAATTTGCGGGAGTGGAGCCGGGATGTGTATTGCTGCAAACAAATTAAGTGGAATAAGATGCAGTGTTGGTCACAGTGCTGAAGAGGTAGTTGCTTGCCGTCATGATGATGACATTAATGTCCTCGCTCTTTCTTCAGATTTTGTTACTAGTGATGAGGCTTTAGCTATGGTAAAGGCTTTTTTAACGACCCCATTTACTCCTGAAGAACGTTTTATAAGGCGTATTGCTAAGATTATGGAGCTTGAAAGACATGCATGAAGTTCTCCCTGGTATTGGTATCTCGGAAAAAGATTGGGCGGCAAATGAAGAGAAGATAGAACGTATCAAACCCTTTGCCAAAAGTGTTCATATTGATATTTGTGATGGCAAATTTGCTCCAAATGAGACTTTTTTGGATCCCAAGCCTTTTGCTAAATATACCCAAGATATATTTTTTGAGTTGCATATGATGGTTGAGGAACCAGAAAGCTATCTGGAAGCGTGGGCTAAAGCTGGGTTCCGTCGCTTTATTGGCCATGTTGAAAAGATGAGTGATCAGGTCTCATTCGTAACAAAGGCTGAAGAGTTGGGAGAGGTAGGACTTGCAGTTGATGGTAAAACAGATCTTTCAGCGATTAAAGTTGATTATCAGGATTTAGATACGATTCTTATTATGACGATTAATGCTGGTTTTTCAGGACAGTCATTTCAGACATCTCAACTAGATAAAGTAAGACAGCTCTCAAAAAAAGTCTTTTTCCCTCTAGAAATTGACGGGGGAGTTAATGCCGACACAATAAAAGAAGGTTTAGACGCTGGTGCAAAAAGATTTGTAAGTACGAGTTTTCTTTTTGGAGAAAATCCATCAGATCGTTATCAGAAACTTCTTGAGGTTATCTCCGATTCGTCTGCGGAGTAGTGGTAAAGAAGAACTGTCTGCAGTTAGCTGAAGACTCAGTTCCCTTAAGGAAATATTCAATTCTTCCATTGCAGGGAATCCCCACAATATCATTAGGTATTGGCATTTTTGTATCGGCTTTATTAGTAAGAAGGAGAGTCATAATGCGATTCCAGATTGGTGCAGCTCCAGTGATTCCTGATGCCAATGCCTGACTCATTGGACTGTTATCATTATTTCCCACCCAGACGCTTACTACATACTCGGGTGTATAACCATTTGTCCAGTTGTCACGTTTATTATCAGTAGTCCCGGTTTTAACTGATACTGTATGTCCGACAACATTGAGAGGAGAGTTCGGACCAAATTCCATTGAGCGAGCTGGATTATCCGAAAGAATACTGGAGATGATATATGCAACACCTGGTTGGAGGATTTGACGGGAAGAAATTGTTCTTTTATCATCGAGGATTTCTCCTTTGAAATTGGTAATTTTAAGAATGGGATTAATATCGACTCTTTTACCTCCGTTAGCAAGTGTACCATTGACTGTGACCATATCAAGCATTGTCACCTCAGCTGCACCGAGCGTTATGGACAAGCCATAATCTCCATCGGGGTCCCAACTCTTTACTCCCATATCTCGTGCTAGATGGACCATGGTTGGGATACCTACAGCTTGTAGCGTTTTTACAGCTGGGATATTAAAAGAATTAGCCAATGACAAACGTAATGAAACTTTACCGTGGAATTTGCCATCGTAATTAACTGGACTGTAGGTGCCACTCCCTGTAGGATAACTGATTGGTGAATCATCTAAGACAGAAGCTGCAGTGAAACCGTTTGATAGCGCTGCGCTATACGTAACAGGTTTGATCGAAGAACCAGGCTGACGAAGCGATGTAGTTACGTTGACATTCCCACCATTTGGATCATTAAAATCCTTACTTCCTACCATAGCTAAAATATCACCATTTTTTGGATCAGATACGACCGCTGCTCCGTTGGTTAAATTGAGATAGGCATCTCTATTAACTTCATCTCGAACAATATCCTGAACTTTATTTTGAAGTGATAAATCTAGACTTGTTGTTACTTGAAGCCCACCTTTTTCAACCATTGCAATACCATATTTTTTGACTAGGTAGTCTTTGACATAGTTAACAAAATGGGGTGCTTTAAAAGCATCCTGATTTCTACTGAATTCTAACTGTTCCTTCTCAGCATCTTTAGCCTGTTTATCAGTAATAAATTTGAGGGCGACCATTCTAGAAAGAACTTCTTTTTGGCGTTTTTTCCAAAGGTTTGGGTTTTGCCCATACGGAGAATACGTTGTGGGACTAGATGTGAGACCTGCTAAGAATGCGCTCTGAGCAAGGTCCAACTCTTTCACACTCTTATCAAAGTATGTTTCAGAAGCGGCTTCAATTCCCCAAGCAGTTCCTCCATATGGCACCTGGTTGAAATACATTTCTAGGATTTGGTCCTTACTGTATGTTCTCTCAGCCCAGAAGGCCAGGACAATTTCTTTTGCCTTTCGGGTAATGCTTTGCTCTGGTGTAAGCATAGATGACTTGATGAGCTGTTGGGTAATGGTTGAGCCTCCTTGCAGAATTTGTCCAGCCTCATGATCTTCTTTTAAGGCACGAATAATTGATGAAATATCAAAGCCTGGGTGTTTGTAAAAATTTTTGTCTTCGATGGCCAATGTTGCCTGTTGGAGTGTTTTCGGAACACTGGAGAGAGGAACGAGTGTACGATTTTGACTCGCATACAGTTCATAAAGAAGTGTGCCATGTCTGTCATAAATCTTAGTTGTCTGAGGGATTTGTCTGGTAACCAGCTCATTCGGGTGAGGTAAATCCTGGAGAAAAACATAAACAATAAGGGGTAGAAAAATAAAGAATGCAGAGAAAAGAGAACCAATAAAAAAGTATCGTAATTTGGTTAGAATAGGTGATAGTGTTTGATATCGTTTTCTTTTCGTGCTATGGGTTTTCTTTTTTGAAGATACATGCGAGCTACGTTTATTACTTTTTAGAAGACTTCCAACTCGTGAATAATTTCTTTTACCACTACTCACAATTTGAGTGGGAATTCTTTTTATAGTCTTAAAAAAAGTTGAAATTATAAGTAAAAGTACTGAGATAACAGCAAAAACAACATCAGCAACCGTGATGAGAAAAAGGCCAAGCCAACTTATTAGATAAAATAAAAGATGCATATTATTTTGTCACAGCAAAAAATTAAGACCAAATTTATTGCATAGAGCAGGGACGGCATGATTATACTAAAGGATATTTAGCTTGAAAAGGAGGAAAAGTGGAATTTATAAACCGGACGCATCTTGTTGAACTTGAGTAATATCTGTTGTTGGGTCACCTGTATCAACTTCTGTAGCTTCTTCTAAATCACTTGAAGTCGTAGCTTCGGGAGAAGGGATAGGCGTGACAGTAGGAATTGAGGTTGGAGCTTCATTCAGAGTTTGTGTTGCAGCTTTAGGAGTAGAGGCGCCATTACGCATTAAAAGAATGATACTCAAAATAACAAAAATAATAATGAGGATAATTATGCCACTGATTAGAATAACTGACTTTTTATTTGCTTCTTTGTTAAGAGGCTCTGATGGAGGTGGGGTAGGCTGTGTTGGTTGAGCCGCTCCTTCAGGGGTAGGCATAGGAGGAGGAGTTTCCTGTACTGGAGCAGGAGGTACTTGCTGAGTTGGTGTTTGAATATTAGGATCCATAATTAAAGGTTATCGTCTCCATCAGTAGATGTTACAGAAGTATTTTCTGTTTGGATAGCTTTTATTGCATCAATAACTGCTGAGCGAGCATCAACGACAGTCTTATGAGTGGCACTCATGTCAGCGGAGAATGTTTGTAATGTCGTTTTTACTACTTGACCGAGTGTGGCATCACTTGTGATCTGAAATACATACTCTTTACTTTTTTGAGTTTCCACAGTGGTTTTTGCTGTCGCTATCTTAGTACGGGCAGTTGTCAGCAGATCTTTTGCAGCTGGGGAAGTTGTAGCTGTTACTTTTGTACTTACTTTATCAAGAATTGTAGTTAAACGAATGAGAGCCTCACTCATTTGCGTTGTACGCTTAGTATTAACTTCCTGAATACGACTATCTACTTTATCGACAATTGCTTGCTTTCGTGTATCTTTAATTTGAGAAAGTTTCTCTTTAAAGGCTGTACGGGCGCTTGACTTTGCTTGTTGATAGTCACTTTTTAATGTTTGGATCTGTTGACGATTCGGAGGAGTTGTTGTTTGTGCTCCCGCAACAGAAGGCATCACTAAAAGTACAAGGAAAGAGAGGAATACAATAAGGGAGTCTCGCATGTGTATTCATACTAAGACAAATGGCCGTAGACTGTCAAGGTGTTGGGCTGGGGTGAGAACATGTTACACAATAGCGATTGTTGAGAGGATCAGTCACGATCACCTCATCACGTTCTTCAACATTCTCTGTCTGACCTGGCTTGGCCAGTTCATTTGTAGTCTTATCAATAAATACCTTTTGAAGGCCTGAATCAGACCTTTTCGGTTGTGTACCTTTTATAAAATATTCAAAACGAGTTGGGCAACTACCTTTATCCGAAGGAGGAGGCAAAAGCCCGGAGTTAGAACAAATATTCATGCCTACTACATTATTTGGTTTGACTGGCGTCTCAACAGGTTTATCGTCAAGTATATGTGTCATTAAAATATTCCAGATGGGAGCTGCTCCTGTGACACCAGAGACGATACTTCTCATTGGGGTATTATCGTTATTACCAACCCAGGTTGCGACAACAAAGGACGGAGTATAACCAATCGTCCAGTTATCTCTAAAATCATTTGTTGTTCCAGTTTTTACTGAGACAGGCAGATTTTTACCAATTTTCAGTTCAGATGATGGACCAAATTCGAGAAGGCGAGCCCCATTGTCAGAAAGGATATGAGAAATGATAAATGAGACCCCGGAAGGTAAAACACGTTTACCAAAAATAGGACTTGTGGGAGGGGAGTATTGTTCAAGCGTTCGTCCATGATTATCTGTTACCTTTAAGATAGGATGAAGGTCTATGCGATAGCCACCATTAGCAAAAACCCCGTAAGCTGTTGCCATCTCCAGCATGGTCACTTCGCCTCCTCCTAATGTAAGGGATAAACCATAACGCGAAGGATCTTTTTCATAACTTGTGATACCCATAGCACTAGCTGTTGCGATCATAGCATCGATACCATTCAGCTTTAACATTTGGACTGCGGAAGTATTGATTGAGTTTCCTAGAGCATAGCGCATCTGGATTACACCATGGAATTTGCCATCATAGTTTTTAGGGCAATAAGGGCTTCCCGTAGGATTTGGATAACAGGTTGCCTTATCGATAAAAGGCGTAGCAGCTGTATATCCTTTAATTAACCCTACAGCGTAATTAATTGGTTTGATCGAAGAGCCCGGTTGACGATGGGCTAACGTTACATTCACATTCCCATCAGATGTTTCATCGAAATAATCTTTACTTCCAACCATCGCTAGGATTTCACCAGTTCCTGGGTTAGTTATAAGAGCTGCTCCATTACCCACATGAAAATTATCCAATTTGGCAACTTCAGTTGCTACGGTGGCCTGGGTGAAATTCTGGATTCCTAAGTCAAGACTAGTTGTGACACTTAACCCTCCTTGTTCGACTGTCTTTGAGCCGTATTTTTTTACAAGCAAATCTTTTACATAGAGGACGAAGTGGGGGGCGAGGATAGGGTTACTGAGTTTTTTATAGACGAGTGGGGTAGTTTTAGCCTA
>Ga0154020_10009108_pt1 | contig 11448 bp, 10 predicted proteins | sample Klosneuvirus_201_FD_109709 | JGI IMG/M metagenome (GOLD analysis project Ga0154020, IMG submission 109709) | Active sludge microbial communities from wastewater, Klosterneuburg, Austria - Klosneuvirus_20160825_MG | ecosystem: Engineered > WWTP > Aerobic digester > Activated sludge | place... | reverse complement strand
CGAGGGGATGTCGAGAGAGACGACGCGGTCGCAGATGCTGAGTTCGACCTCAAAGGTGACGGCGATGCTGGTGGCGCCGGGCGAGGGCGCGTCGACAAAGAGCTGGAGCGACCCCGGGGCGGCGGCACCGTCGACGGAGAAGAAGTGCGTGAGGGGCTCGGGGCGGCCGTCATCGAGGAGCGGGGCGACAAGGTCCCGCCCGGTGGAGTCTGTGACGCAGAGGGATCGCACCGAGAAGAGGGCGACAGCGCGGGGTCTTGCAGGTGGCTTCTCGGCGTGGTCGGCTGGGGCCTTGTCGGCGGCGGGCTGAGCGGGCTCGGGCAGTTCGGGCTTGAATGCCAGGCGCGTTGTGGCGACGCGGGGCCAGTCCGCCAGGGGCAGCATGGAGGCGTTGGGCGGATCGGTGCGCGTGACAGCGACCGCGAGGCGTGTGAGAGCGATGGGCTCCCCGGGGGCGAGCGGGCGCTGGGGCGGGGGTTGCGTGCCCGGTATGGGAAGGGGCGTGTGGACGACGCCGGGCGGTGGCGGCTCGGTCTGCGTGCCGGCGGTGGCCTGCGGGCCGGTGAGCAGGCAGAGAAACAGAGCGGGGGTGATGGTCACGCGGTCACGCGGGCGAGGTGGACGACGTGGTGACGGGGGCAGAGGCAAGGCGCTGGCGGAGGTTGTCGAGGACATTCATGAAGTTGATGTAGGAGTCGTAGGGGGAGTCGTAGGGGTTGAAGTACTTGTGCACATCGCCGTCGGCGAAGTACTTGGTGCACATGTAGTAGAAGTGGTCGGAGGTGGTGAGTTTTCGCCAGTCGGTGAGGAGGTGGGCGGCGTGGTCGCGCTCCTCCGGGTCGGTATCGCGGAGGGCGGCGGCGACGCGGTCTTTGATGGCGCGTTCGAGCTTGTACGTCTCTTCGAGGGCGTTCCACTGCATGGCGTTGGAGCGCCAGGCGGAGAGGTCTCGCTCGGTGTCTGCCCAGGAGATGTAGTCGTGCACGTCGTATTCACCGGCGGGCGGGAACTGGTCGAAGGCCTGGCTGGGGGTGATGAAGTGGTTCTGGCCCGGGGCGGTGTCGAAGATGGCCTCCGGGAGCTTGGAGAGGAACTGGAAGATTCCGGTGTCGGCCCACTGGTGCTCGCCGAAGGTCTCGTAGTCCATGAAGAGGTTGCAGAGGTAGCCGTCGCCGTTGATGTGGTGAACCCACTCGGCGAACTTTTCTGCGGAGAGAGGCCACTCTGACCAGCCCCTGTTGGAGAACCGGAAGGCGATGTCGTCGGAGAGGCGGTAGTTTTTGCAGAGGACGCCGAAGGGCTTGTCGTCGCGGCCGGTGGGCTTCCCCGGGGGCTGATAGACCCAGGAGGGCTTTCGGAAGCCGAGGAGGCGGTCGACGCCTTCGCAGAGCATGCCCTTGAAGCGGCGGTTGCCGGACTCGTCCTTCATCTGGGAGACGTGCCAGGCGAGGTCGTTGTTGTAGATGAGCTCGGTGTTGCGGAAGACCTGCGGGGTCTGGTTGAAGAGGGACTGGATGCGGCGGGTGTGGAGCTCGACCTGCTCGTTGAACTCGGTGCGGGAGTAGAGCGCGGAGAGGGAGTGGTAGTAGGTCTCGCCGACGAACTCGCAGCAGCCCGTGCGGGAGAGGTCCTGGAAGAGGGTGATGACGTCGGGCGCCCAGCGTTCGAGCTGGTCGAGGACGGTGCCGGTGATGGCGTAGGAGACGCGGAAGTTGCCCTTGTGACGCCGGACCAGGTCGAGGATGAGCGAGGTCGTGGGGCGGTAGCACTTGTCCGCTACTTTGCGGCAGATCTCGGCGTTTTTGGAGTCCTCGAAGTAGAACGGGTCGTTGTCAAAGACGGAGTAGCGGCGGAGCCTGTGGGGCTGGTGGACTTGAAAGTAGAAGACAACGCTCGCCATACGGGGAGTGTACCCGGTGGGCGGGGGTGGCGACGGGGGTGGAGGGGGCCGGCTCAGTCCTCGTCGTGCAGCATGCGGTGGGGCGGGGTGTCCACGTCGTCAAACTGCCCCTCTCGGACGGCGTAGATGAACGCCAGGACCGCGCCGAGCGCGAAGAGGAGCGCGAGGGGAACCATGATGAAGATCACGCCCATGCCGGGGCCTCCGATGGGTTGGCGGGGGCAACTCCGGGCTCGGGCCGGGGCCGGCCACGCTCTGCGGCAAAGGCCCGGGAGCGGAGCGCGACCGAGAGGACCGTGATGGAACTGAGGGGCATGATGAGGGCGGCGAGGAGCGGGGTCACGAACCCGGCGAGGGTGCCGAGGACGGCGACGATGTTGTAGACGAAGGAGAGGTAGAGATTCCGCCTGATGGTGGCAATGGCGTCGCGGGAGCCCAGGGCAAGAGAGACCAGCGGGGCGAGGCCCGGGCGGGAGATGTAGATGTCTGCGGCGGCGAGGGCGGCCTCTGCGCCGGAGTGGACGGCGATGCCGACGGGGGCGGCGGCGAGTGCCGCGGCGTCGTTCACGCCGTCACCCACGAAGACGACCGGCCCGTTGCGGGCTGCATCGGTGACGATGGCGAGCTTGTCCTCCGGGAGGAGGCCACCCCGCGCGAAGTCGGGCTCGATACCGACCTGAGCGGCGATGGCGGCGACGACGGCGGGGTGATCGCCCGAGAGGATTCGGGGGCGGAAGCCCATGGTGCGGAGCTGGGCGATGGCGCGGGCGGCGTCGGGACGCACGCGGTCGCCGAGGCTGGCGACGGCGGCGAGTCGGCCGTCCTGGGCGATGGCGACGGGGGTGAGGCCCAGCGAGGCCCAGTGGGCGGCTGCGGCGAGGAGGGCGGGGTCTGCATGGGGGACGGAAGCGCGGATGAACTCCGGCGAGCCGACGGCGAGCGCGTGACCATCGACGCGGCCGGTGATTCCGGAGCCCACGCTGTGGCGGACATCGGTGACGGGCAGGGGGCGGGCCTCGTGCTCCAGGCCATCGCGGAGTGCGGCGGCGAGCGGGTGGGCGGCGTGGAGTTCGAGCGCGGCGACGCGGAGGCGGAGGGACTCATCACCGCGCCAATCGAGGACGCGGGGCGACCCGAAGGTGATGGTGCCGGTCTTGTCGAGGAAGAGCTCGCCGGGGCGGGAGAGCTTCTCGATGGCGTCTCCGCCCTTGACGAGGATGCCCTGGCGGGCGGCGCGGCCCAGCGCGACGACGAGGGTGAGGGGCGTGGCTAGGCCCAGGGCGCAGGGGCAGGTGACGATGAGCAGGGCGACAGCGCGCTCCAGCGCGAGGTGGGGGGCGAAGTAGGAGTACGCGATGTAGGTGAGCACTCCCAGGGAGAGCATGCCGATGACGAAGGCAGCGGAGAGGCGGTCCGCCATCTGAACGATCGGGGCGCGGCGCTGGGCGGCGTCTTCCACGAGGCGCATGAGGGACGCGACGCGGGTGTCGTCGCCGGCTTTGGTGACCCGGACCACGAGGGATGAGGCGAGGTTGGTGGCACCGGCAAAGACGGTGTCGCCCGGGGTGACGCGAACGGGGCGGGACTCGCCGGAGAGGAGCGAGAGGTCGGCGGAGGAATCGCCACGGGAGACGACGCCGTCGGCGGGGAAGGAGTCGCCCGCGCGGACTTCGAGGAGGTCCCCGGTTGCTAGGGCGTCGGCGGGGACTGTGGTAATGCGGCCCTGCTCGTCGAGGCGGCGTGCGGAGGGGCTGGTGAGCGAGAAGAGGAGCTCGACCGCGGAGGCGCCCGCCTGCTGGCGGCGGCGCTGGAGGTAGCGGCCCGCGAGCAGCGCGAAGACGAGCACGGAGAGAGAGTCGAAGTAGACCTCGCCCTGGCCCCGGACGGTCGAGACGACGCTCCAGATGACGCCCGCGACCAGGGCGAGCGTGATGGGGAGGTCCAGGTGCGGGGTGCGGGTGCGGATGGCGGCGATGGCGTTTGCGAAGAACACGCGGCCGGGCCATGCGAGCGAGACCGCGGTGACCGCGAGGCTGAGCCAGCGGAAGAGGGCGGCATTCTCGTCCTCGATGCCCTCGAAGATGCCCGCGTAGAGGCAGACCGCGTAGAGCATCGCGTTGCCCGCGCAGGCGCCCGCGACGCCGAGGTGGATGAGGTCCTTGCGGTTGGCGGCGGCAAGAGCGGCGGGGCGGGTGCGGAGCGGCGCGGGCGGATAGCCCAGGGAGTCCAGCGTGCGGGCGATGCGGGAGAGGGGCGTCCGCGTGGCGTCCCATACGAGTGAGATGGTGGCGCGGTAGAGGCTGACGCGCGCGGAGATGAGGCCGGGGATGACGCGGGGGAGACGCTCGAGAAGCCACACGCAGGCGCCGCAGTGGATGCCGGCGAGGAGGAGTTCGGCGCGGCGGTGGCCCGCGGCCAGGGCCTGAGTGTGGCGGGCGAGGAAGGCGGGGTCGTCGAACTCATCGAAGGATCGGGAGCCGGCGGCGCGGGGCGTGCAGGCGTCGCCGGGATTGCAGAGGGCGTAGAAGCGGCTCAAGCCGTTGGCGTGAATGAGGGAGTAGGCGGCGGCGCAGCCATTGCAGCAGAAGGGCCCCGGCGCGTCGGGAGCGGGGGGCGGCGAGGGCAAGCCGCAGTGCAGGCAGGAGTGTGCGGTGTCAGGGCTCATGGCAGCAGGAGGGAAGGGCGGCGGGGCTGTCGGCGGCGGGGGCGTGGGGGACTCGCATGAAGAGTGTGAAGACGCCGGCGGCGATGATGGCGACGCCCACGAGCGCGGGGACGCGCGCGGTGATCGGCGCCAGCAGCCTGGGCAGGCCGGAGGTGGCGAGCAGCAGAATGGGCACGGTGCCGAGCCAGAAAGCGGCGAGGGTGAGGGCGCCGGAGAGCGGGGAGGCGGTGCCGGCGGCGGAAACGAGGAAGACCCAAAGCCAGCCGCAGGGGAGGAGGCCGGTGAGCAGGCCGACGACGACGGCGCGCGCGGGGGCGGGCCAGGCGAGGGCCCGGGCCCAGAGCCTTCGGGGCTGGGAGATGGAAAGGGAGGGAGTACGGAAAAGGTTGAAGGCCTTCAGGAGGTAGGCGATGCCGACGAGGATGATGAGGCCTGCGGCGATGTAGGCGGCGACGCGCTGCACGCCGGCGAGATTGCCAGCGAGATCGATGGCGGAGCCCAGGGTTCCTGCGGCGGCACCGAGGGTGACATAGGCGGTGAGCCTGCCGGCGTGGTAGAGGGCGGAGGCCGGGGCGTTGAAGGTGCGGGAGAGGCTCTTGCCTTGGGAGGTGAGCGGGGTGGGCGTAGCAGCGCGGGGCAGGGTGGCGGCGCAGGCGAGCGGGCCGCACATCCCGGCGCAGTGCAGGCTGCCCAGGAGGCTGGCGACGAAGACGGCGCTGAGCGGGGCGATCATCGCGTGGTCTCCGGGGAGAAGGCGGAGAACTCGGCGGTGAAGAGGTCAAAGCCGGCGGTGACGGCGACGGAGAGGGAGGTGGCGTCGGGGAGGGCCTGATCGCAGGTAAAGACGCCGTCTTGGGTGTGCGTGAAGGAGAGAGGAGTCTTGGAGGAGGGCAGACGGGCCTTGACGGAGGCGGCGCGCATGGGCGACCCCGCGCCGTCGAGGACGGTGAGGAAGAGGCGGGGCTTGCCGTCGGGTCCCGGTCGGAGGCTGGGCGTGACGGACCAGCCCAGGGACTTGTTGCGCTGCGCCTGGGCCTGGGTCTGGTCCCAGTGGAGGGCCTTGGTGTAGTAGTCGGGCTCGATGGGGGAGGCGGTGCGATTGGCGCCGATGACCGTGATGGCGACGATGAGGAAGTTCACGCCGAAGAGGACGAAGATGATGCCGGGCCAGACCCTGAAGCGTGGGAAGCGGCTCATGGCGTGTCCTTGGGGGGCGTGGGTGGAGTGGGGGCGGCGGCGGATGAAGGCCGGATGGTGTTTCCGGGGCCCGCCATGACGTACGTTCGTGAGATGGGCTTGCCCTCCGGGCCGGTGACGGTGATGACGACCGGGAGCTTTCCGCGGGTGAAGGCGGAGGCGGGCGCCGTGAGCAAGACGGGAACGGACTGCATGGCGGAGGGTTCGAGCGGGACGGGGTTGGTCTCTGGCGTGGCGTTGGCGCCGGTGGAGGCGTCGAGGGAGATGGAGAACTGGGCGTGGTGGTCGAGGCGGTTGATGATCTTTACCTGGACCTGGTTGGCGATGACACCGGGCCGGATCTCGGTGTAGACGGCGCCGCGGGCGCGAAGGACCTGGACGTTTGCGACCGGGGCGTTGAGAAGTACGGTGGTGAATGCGGTGGCGAGGAGTGTAATGAGAATGGAGTAGATGACGGTGCGTGGACGGAGGAAGCGGCGCTTTGAGCCTTCGATTTCGTTCTGGGAGGCGTAGCGGATGAGGCCTGTGGCACGGCCGAGCTTGGACATGACGGCGTCGCAGGCGTCGATGCACTGGGTGCAGTGAACGCACTCCATCTGAAGTCCGTTGCGGATGTCGATGCCTGTGGGGCAGGTGGCGACGCACAGGCCGCAGTCGACGCAGTCGCCGTGTGCGGCGGGTGCGTCGGCGAGCGGAAGGCTGACGGTCTTGCCCTTCCCTCTGGGCTCGCCGCGCGCGGGGTCGTAGCTGACGATGATGGAGTTGCGGTCGAGGAGCGTGGACTGCATGCGGCCGTAGGGGCAGGCGACGAGGCAGGTCTGCTCGCGGAAGAATGCGAAGTCGAAGAGCATGAGGCCGGTGACGAGGGCCATGACGATGAACGAGGAGGGGTGCTCGAAGGGGGAGCGGGTCATCCAGTGGCGGAGCTGGTCGGTGGGGACGAAGTAGGCGAGGAAGGTGTGGGCGAGGAAGCAGGCGACGAGGAAGAAGGCAATGAACTTGAGGGGCTTGGCGAGGGGAGACTTCTGGATGAGGGTGGACTTTGGGCGGCCGGGTGAGCCGTCGAAGAACCGCTCGATGGGGCGGAAGACGAGCTCGAGGTAGACGGTCTGCGGGCAGGCCCAGCCGCACCAGACGCGGCCGAGGAGCGCGGTGAAGAGGAAGATGGAGATGAAGGAGGCGAGGAGGAGGAGTGCGAGAAGGAGCGTGTCGGTGGGGAGGAAGGTGTGGCCGAGAATCGTGAAGTGGCGGGTGGAAAGATCGAGGAGGACAAAGGGCTTTCCCCCGACGCGGATGTGAGGGAGGACGGTGAAGAGGGCGATGAGGAACCAGCCGAGGGCGCGACGACGGTTGAGCCAGCGCCCCGGGCTGGGACGGGGCTTCAGCCAGCGGCGGGAGCCATCCTCGTTGAGGGTTGAGAGGACCGAGCCTTCGTCGGAGTCAGGCCGGCTGCGGCCCCGGGAGGGGGGAGATGAGTGGGTGCTGGTGGTCACGATCAGTTGGAGGGCCAGGGGGGGAGGGGGGTTCCCTCCGGGGCCTTGGGGCTTGCGGGCTTGGTGCCGCGGAGGGAGGCGACGTAGGAGGCCATGAGAACGCGCTCGTTCTTGGAGAGGGCGGTCTTCCAGCCGGGCATGGCCCCGGAGCCCGCACCTTCGGTAATGACGGTGTAGAGATCCTCGATGGACTTGACGTTCTTGTAGGAGTCGTCGCAGAGGTTGACGCCGTTGATGCCCCCGCCGTCCTTCGCGTGGCACTGGGCGCAGGTGGCGAGGAACTGGCCTTGTCCGACGCCCATGAGTTTGGGGTCGGAGGTGAGCTTCATGATGGTGGCGGGGGTGGGTTCGAGGTCGCCCAGCGTGCCGAAGATCTTCTTGTTCTCGATGTTCTGCTTGCGGGCGAGTTCGCTCCAGATGGTGGCGGAGTCGGGGTTGGCGTCGTAGTAGACGAAGTAGAAGAAGGCGAAGACCGCGGTGGCGATGAAGATGATGTGCCACCAGCCCGGGGTCGGGTTGTCGTACTCGCGGATGCCGTCGTACTCGTGATCGCTGAGATGGTCCTTGACAGTTGACATGGTGAACCTCAGTGGGCGTTGGAGGAAGAGCCGGGCTCGTCGTCGAGGGGGATGGAGGCCTGACGCGCGGCCTCGGCGGCGGGGGTGCGGAAGACTCGCCAGAGAACCGCGATGAAGACCGCGAGGAAGATGAGCATCGCGACGGTGGGATAGAAGGCGAGTTTGAGGGAACTCATGAGTGCGCTCACGGGGTGCCCCCTGGGTTGGTGCCGGTGGGTTCGGGCGCGGGCCTGGAGAGGTCGGTGCCGAGGCGCTGGAGATAGGCCGCCAGCGCGAGGGCCTTGGACTCATCGAGGTCGGCGTAGCCGCCCTGAGCGACAAGCTGGGTGGAGAGCTCCTTGGCCTGGGCGCGGGCGAGTTTCTCGGCCACGCCGGGCTTGACGGCCTCGCCGTAGGGCACGCCCAGCATGGCCATGGCGGTCACGCGACCCTGGAGCGAATCGAACTTGACCTTCTGCTCCAGAAGGTGGGCGTAGGTGGGCATGGTGGACTGGGCCACGAGCTGCCTGGGGTTTTCGAGGTGGCGGATCTGCCAGTCCAGGGACTGCTTGCCACCCTCGCGGGCGAGGTCGGGGCCGATTCGGCGGCTGCCCCACTGGAAGGGATGGTCGTAGACAAACTCGCCGGGCTTGCTGTACTCGCCGTAGCGCTTCACCTCGGCGTAGATCGGGCGGATCATCTGCGAGTGGCAGTTGTAGCAGCCCTCGGCGATATAGATGTCGCGGCCGGCGAGCTCGAGGGGTGTGTAGGGCTGGACGCTCGCGATGGAGGGCACGTTTGAGCGGATGAGGAAGGTGGGGATGGCCTCGAAGAGCGAGGCGATGACGACGGCCGCGAGGGTGAGCAGCGAGAACTTGAGGGGCTTGCGCTCCCAGACGCGGTGGAACCAGCCCTGCACGACCTTGGAGTCGAGTTCTTTGCCGAACTCGACGTTGGCGGTGAGCACGGTGGGGGGCGGGGGCGGATCGACGTAGACGGGGGAGAGCGCCGGAGCCTCGTGGACGGGGACGTCATAGGTGGCGGGGCGTGCCTTCCAGGTCATGAAGATGTTGAAGGCGCAGAGGACCATGCCCGCGAAGTAGAGGGTGCCGCCCAGGATGCGGATCCAGTACATGGGCATGAGGTTGACAAGGGTCTCGACGAAGTTGGGGTACTGGAGCGCGCCGGTCTCATCGAAGGCCCGCCACATGAGGCCCTGGGTGATGCCGGCGGTGTAGATGGCCAGGACGTAGAGGGCCAGGCCGATGGTGCTGGTGTAGAAGTGAGCGGCGACGAGCTTCTTGCTCCAGACCGGGGCCTGGAAGAGGCGGGGTGCGAGCCAGTAGATCATGCCGAAGGTGAGCAGGCCGTTCCAGCCCAGCGCACCGGCGTGGACGTGGGCGATGGTCCAGTCGGTGTAGTGGGAGAGGGAGTTGACGCTCTTGATGGAGAGCATCGGACCTTCGAAGGTGGACATGCCGTAGAACGTGATGCCCCAGACAAAGAACTTGAGGATGGGGTCGCCCGCGACCTTGCTCCAGGCACCGCGGAGGGTGAGCAGGCCGTTGATCATCCCGCCCCAGGAAGGCATCCAGAGCATGACGGAGAAGATCATGCCCAGAGTGGAGGCCCACTGTGGAATGGCCGTGTAGTGGAGGTGGTGGGGGCCTGCCCAGATGTAGATGAAAACCAGGCTCCAGAAGTGCACGATGGAAAGGCGGTAGGAGTAGACCGGGCGTTCGGCGGCCTTGGGCAGGAAGTAGTACATGAGACCAAGGAAGGGCGTGGTGAGGAAGAACGCGACGGCGTTGTGCCCGTACCACCACTGCATGAAGGCGTCTTGGGCACCCGCGTAGACGGACCAGCTCTTGAGCCAGTCTGTGCCGGTGGGCCAGTGGCCGGTCTTGATGGTCTCCACGACCGCGAGTGGGAGCGCGAGGCTGTTGAAGACGTGGAGCATTGTGACCGTCACGATGGTCGCGATGTAGAACCAAAGGGCAACGTACATGTGGCGTTCGCGGCGGACCTTCAGGGTCATGAAGAAGTTGGTGCCGAAGAACCCGAGCCAGACCACCGCGATCATGAGATCGATGGGCCACTCGAGTTCGGCGTACTCCTTGCCCTGAGTGACGCCCAGGGGCAGGGTGAGCGCGGCGCAGACGATGATCGTCTGCCAGCCCCAGAAGTGCAGACGGCTGAGCTTGTCGCTCCACATCCGCGTCTTGCAGAGGCGCTGCGTCGAGTAGTAGACCGCGGCGAAGATCGCGTTGCCCGCGAAGGCGAAGATCGCGGCGTTGGTGTGGAGCGGACGCAGGCGGCCGAAGCTCGTCCACTCGAGCCCGAGATTCAGTTGCGGGAAGGCGAGCTGCCCGGCGATGAGCACGCCGACGAGCATCGCCACGACTCCCCAGAGGATGGTGGCGAGTGTGAACTTGCGGACAATGTCATCGTCATAGGTGAAGCGTTCGAGTGGTGGGGCGTCGGGCGCGGATGAATGAGCAGCCATGAGTTCTCCTGAGACAGGGCTGGACAAGAGGCGGTCTTTGAAACGGACTAGAAGAGTAGAATATCGATAATACGCAACGCCATTCAAGAGTTCAAATCGACAATTGACGGCTGGACGCCCCCAGGTTACCGGACCAAATCTTGAGACAGTTGACATAGTGATCTACATACCCTAATCTCACTATTCGGAGGCTGAATGCTGAGCCAGGGAGTCGGGTACGCGATTTCGGCGCTGAGTTTCCTCGCCGCGGCTGGCGGAAGGTCGCTGCTCGTAAAGGACATTGCCGCGGCGACTGGGATCCCGCCCGCATACCTAGCGAAGATCGTGCACGCCCTCGGAAAGCGTGGGGTGGTGGCCACACAGCGCGGCGTGGGTGGGGGAGTGACCCTCGCCCGGTCGGCAGCGGACATCTCACTGTTTGACTTGGCGCTCGCGCTGCAGGATCCGGTGGTCGAACCGATGTGCCTGCTGGGCGGAGCCGTGTGCAGCGACGAACGTGCGTGTCCAGCGCACGAGTTCTGGAAGTTGCAGAGAGCCGCGATTCACTCGTACCTGCAGACCACGCGCGTGTCCGACGTGGCGGCGTTCGAGGCGGACCGGATGCGGAAGGCCAGCACGCCGAGCTAGGCGTGAGCCGTGGCCTGCCGGGGGCGGCGGCGGCGCGAGACCCCGGGGCGAGATGAGTGACGGAGTCGGCGGTCCTGCGGCGCCGCGCCGAACCGGGGTGGGTGATGGTTCGACGCCACGACGAAGGTTGGAGAGGTACCCGAGCACAGCGCTCGTTGGTGGCGGGTGAGGGGCTGAGCCCCCGCAGGCCCTGAGTTCGGGCGGCAGGTAGGCCGGAACGAGGCGACGGCCCGGGAAATCGGAGGCCGATGGAGTTCGAGAGGCGGGCTGCATGGTGGGCGGGTTCGAATCGAGGCTGGAGTAGGTCGCTACCGGAGCCTGCGGCGAGCGAGTGCTATACTCACCAAGCCGCGGGCGTAGTTCAGCGGTAGAACGTCAGCTTCCCAAGCTGAATGTCGCCGGTTCGATCCCGGTCGCCCGCTTTGACTGCCGCCGATGTCACACGATGACACCGGCGGCTTTTCGTTGACAAACTCCGCAGAATCCGCGAGTTCCGGCAAGGT
>Ga0154020_10009107_pt1 | contig 11449 bp, 14 predicted proteins | sample Klosneuvirus_201_FD_109709 | JGI IMG/M metagenome (GOLD analysis project Ga0154020, IMG submission 109709) | Active sludge microbial communities from wastewater, Klosterneuburg, Austria - Klosneuvirus_20160825_MG | ecosystem: Engineered > WWTP > Aerobic digester > Activated sludge | place... | reverse complement strand
TGTAACGATCAGAGAGAAGGAAGGAGTAGAGGATGACTTGGGTGTCCTGCGTCCAGAACATGCGACCGGACTTGATCTCGAGCGGCATCAAGATCACCCGCTTCTGCGTCTCCGCCTATCAAAGCTACAATGTTTCAAAGAAATTAGCGAAAGGAATCATAAAAGTTCGGACTTGAGTTGGTGCTGGTGGTGGGGGCAGAAGGAGGCGGCCCGAGTTAGAGCGGGTGAAAGAATTGGAACGGCTCAGCGACGGTTTCGCATCTTCAAAGACGACGCCGACGGTCACGTCAATGTGGCCGACTGCTCCAAACATCTGCGACGTGATCTTCTCCTCCACTCCAAGAACTTTGACAATCTTGACTGACTAAAATCCCGGGAGTCAGTCTTCAGTGATCGAGTCATTGAGGTCATGAATGGTGTTCGAACCCTCTTGGTATTGTTGTTGAGGTAGCCGCCATCGGCGCTGTTGAGGTACTTGCTGCCCCACTCGCTCAATGCCTCAATGTGCTGCTTTAGTTCCCCGAAGGCCTTCTCCTCGTCAATCTCATTGGCATAGAGGTTCACCACATTGTCGCGCAGGAGGTTTTTGATGTTGGCCTCGATCACCGCCTTGTCAAAGTTGTTCTGTTCGAGGGCAGCCTGAAGGACTTGGTGGAGGATAGTGCCGTAGACTGCGAGCTCGCTCTTGTTGTCTTTCGAGCTGACATCGACCTTACAAGAAGCAATCAAAACAAAACCATGACTCAATGCTAACAATTTCAATATGAAGATACTACCTTGGTACGAACTGAGGTATTCTTGACCTTGATGCTGAGATAGCCGCGACGTTCACAGGCAATGAAGTCGCTCAGCTGCGTTCCGGTAATAAGTACGTCTGGGTGGACCACGAGGAAGTTCTTCTCGTCGTCGACAATGTACTCGCTCTTGCCGCTTTCTGCCTTTCCTATCCGAACAGGAACCTATAATTCATGCGACAACTAATCGTACTATTCACCAACGGATCGCACCTATCACATTCACGATATCGCCAATCGAGAGGCGCATGTTCATCCAAGTCGGGCCACGAAGGCGCACGACGTGGGCGTTGGCGCCATTCTCATCGCTCACCTTCACTACCTACAGGAAACGAAATTAGACTAAGACTAACACAAGTATGAAGGGATATGAATTTCGATACCATTTCTTCGGGTAACTTGTCAACAAGGTTGACAATGAAGCGCTGGTATCGGGGCACTTGGGGCGCCTCGTAAGGCGCCGTCGGTTCGATGCGGGACAGCGAATGAACCTCCACGATCTCCTCTTCTTTTTGGAGCAGGTGCTGAATTTGAAGATTTTGTAGCGGTGTGCCAGTGCTAGCTTCATGAGCAAAACTTTCACTCGGTAAATTTAGGGGAGGAGGGATATTTGAAGCATGATGAGATGACGACGAAGTAGAGAGGAGGTTGTCCGACCGCGACAAAGGTTTCCGATTTGGGTTCCAGCGTTGGTGGATCAATACATTGGAGTTCGGATTTTCATTCTGGGGATTGGCGATCCGAGGAGCTGCGGCATTCGAGGGAAAGTCGTATCTTGGGAACGGAGCCCGTGCAGGAAAGGGCGAGGTTTGTGCGGAGGTGACGAAAGACCTGGATTGCTCAAGAGCCCTAGATGGCTCCGTCCTTGTTTCCAGTTTTTTTCGATTCTCCTACGAAGTCAACACGTCACATATAACAAAGGAGTAATACGAGCGGATTTCATACCAAGGCTTGGGCTGCAAGCGCATCAGGATCAAAGTCCAAGTCCATGAAGTCGTCTTCCAAGGACAGAGGTTGAGCCTCGGCACTTGGCGCAGGGGTTGTTCGATCAGGAGGGCTGATGAGGGGTTGAGGTGCATTCAAGTGGGAAGGGGCCGGAGATGGCGGCACCGACGCAACAGGGCCACCAATCACATTGGGATCAAATTGGTAACCAGGGAAGAGCGTCTCTGCAGATGAGGAGCTGTTCGCCTTCACATCTAGAGCAGATGTTTCCTTTTGACTTGAAATGGGCATTTGGCTAAATAAGTTAGATGCGGAATTCGACCGCGGTTTCTGCGCACAAAGTGGAGTGCCGATCGTCGCAATCGGGGGTAAGGACTGAGGGAAAAGGTCAGACTTGGAGTTTTGGCGAAGAGGTAGGCGTGAATTGGGGGCGGGGCTGGGATGAACTTGTTGAGAGGATGAAGGGAGGGCAATATTTGGGGCGGTGGGGTGGTGAGTATTTGCGGCTGAACTAGATTGCTTGACTTCCAGTGGAAGTTGGCTATGAGGAGATGGAGTTTGGGCGATTCGAGATGTTGCTGGCGTACTGCCGAGGGAACTCGCTCGTTGCAAATGGTGTCCTGAAGGCGGTCTCAACGAAACAGATGAATGGACAACCGGAACTCCCAGAGAGACTGATCTCTGAAATGTCGGAACAGTACTGGTAGGTGCGATTGGAGGCTGTAAGGGCGTCGCAGGCGAAGCGGTTGGCGATTGAGGTGGAGGAGCAGACCGACTTTGTTGTCGCGCCAACTTTCTCAACATAGCCTCCCTGAACAGAGAAAATTGAGACAAATCGCGATTTAAATCAAAATATCAACCAACGAGTACTTTTGATTAGCGAGCACGCGCTTTCGAATCTCCTCCTCGGCCTCAGCCTTGGCAAGCGACTGTCGCATCTTTTCCCGCTCCTCCTCGCGTTCCTTCTCCAAATGAAGTCGCTCTATATGAAGAAATATCAAAAAAGAAATTCACGCATATGCTCCGAGGAACACAAAACGAGGGGTTGGACCCATCTCGACAGTCTGCTTCTCCAGCTGACGCCTCTGCTCCTCTTCCTCGGCCATCTTGGTCAGTTGGTCTTGCTTCGCCATCTCCTAAAATCAAATCTTCGACAAAAGAAAGCCGTAAAAGGAGCACTAAAGGATTCCATACCGCATCGAGCTCCTCAAATAAGCTCGCAAAGTGTTCAGAGTGATCGAACAGGTCCATTCTCTCCTGAGCCGCGGCGCCCAGCGAAGTGACCTCGTCAGAAGCCTTGAGCGGCTGCATGTAGGTTTGGAAAAGCTTATTAGTTGCCGTTGGAGTGCTTGGTGAATCCTCTCCGATTTCACTATAGGAAGGCTCAGGATAGGCCAAGCTGAAAGATCGCGAAGTCATCGCACTTCAGGAAGCCCTCGACAGCTTTAACAGAATTGGCTGATGGCTGTGCGCTCGGCAGGCTCGTGGGACGACTGGGCTGCGAAGAGTCTCCCCAACCAATCACTGTTTCCGAAGCTAACGAAGAAATACATCAAATTATGTAGCGAGACCAAAGGAAAGGAAAAGCAGAGCACCAAGAGCTGCATCGAAAGAGACAGTCTGCTCGGACATTTCGCTCGCAGACCTCTTCATGCCCGTCTTAGGGGCCAAGGTCACGCTCTCTTTCTTGGCCTTTTCATTGACTCGGTTAGGTTTCACAGGCAGGCTCTTGCTTTTCTTCGGGGAAGACAAGTGCGAGCGGGTTTTCTGTTCAACCTTCTGTGCAACGTGTTTTGACTCTTTCCCGTTCTGCAAGCCAGCCTCGTTTTTTTCTACCAAGCAAATTGTCAACAAACAGCTCAGGCTAAAAAATTCCACAAAAACAACAATCTGGATAAAATCGCCAAAAAAGAACGAGTGAAGAGGATCGTGCCATCGTTGCTGCTATCGATGTCAATCACGGTGGTCTTCTGTCGAGGCACATCCGCGTCCTCAAATTTCCTCTTTTTCGACGAGCTTAATATAATAAATACATATCAATAATTGAATGAAGTCGTCAGAGGCCACAGCGCAAGGGACGACCGAATCCTCGGACGACGAGCGACGAGGAAATCGTCGTCAATGACATCGAAAATGTTCGACGAAGAAAGGGTCGACGAGACTGGACCAAGGACGAAAGCTTACCTCGGGTCATCGGCATCTAAAGGTCTCTTCTTCTCTGAATTTTCTTTCTCTTTATTTGCGTCGGGCTTGGCGGCCTCAGCGGCCTTGCTCTTCGCGGTCGCAGACGCCTTGGGCGGAGGCGAGGTCCCAGCGGGAACTTTCGACGTCGACGTGCTCCCTCGAGGGACCTTCTTCTACATAAAAAAAAGTGAAAATACTATTTATACTTAAAATTGATTGAGGATGGGCGCGGGAGCGGTGCTGCTGTCCCGACGCGAGCTCGGTCAGGAGGTCTTGAAAGGAACGAAGAACGCCCTTGCGCACCTCCATACAAGTCGCCTCCGCTACAAAGGCGGCCCTGTAAACATTCTTCTTTGGTATGGAAGAATGATCTTAGAAGGCCGAGTTTCTCTCGGACGAACGGACGTCCAACTGGCAACTTCAATAGGGAGTTCCGCGTCAGTGAAATGCCGTTTGGTTCCCGCCACTTCTTGTGTGGAGTACCAATTGCACAAGCCGCTTGGAAAATATTACATTAGTCTCCTAGGTCAGTTCAAAGGTTCATCGTTTATGGCACATATACAAAGATATTCCTGACACGGACAGCGAGGGCCCGCGTCATTCCTTTGGATTCCGCACAGTGATTGTATAAGGCTCGGGAGTATCCCTTTCGCGGAATTTGCGATCGAACACAGAGAGGTAAAGAGAATCCTCCCCGCTCTTGGTACAATCGATCGTCTTCACGCTCCTCGTGCCGTCCCTACATCCATGCATTCGTCAGAAAACCTCATTTATAAGGAAAAAAAGGAGGAAACGGGTCGGACTCAGTATAATAGGACTTGCCCTTGGTCGGGTACATATAGGTAAAATCTCCTAAGAAGAGATGGGAATGGGCGCCTCGGAGCTCCAACGTCGTCCCCACGCGCACTTTGACAGAATAGAACTTCAATGCGACCTGGAACAAAGAGTCGGAGCTAAGCAGCTGGTTAGTCTTGGAAGTGGAACGGGAGGCCGCACATTTCCTTGGGGCTCGAACCTGTGCTCACCTTCTGTCAGAGATTCCACTGCCATTTGAAACAATTCGACTTGGGGGACTACAAAGGAATATGGAATGAAAACGAGGAAATTTCATTGTTGGGAAAGCAGTACTGCTGAACGAGCACGTAAACCGCGCGCCAAGGTTGGTCAGATCATCAAATGTCGCGTCTTCCACTCGCACGAAATGCGTGCCAACACCCAAATGTAATTTATGCACCTAAATATATATATCAATAAAAGTAGAAAGAGCTGCGAAGTCATTTAAGTGGAGACGATTGTACTGTGGAGTCGGCGTGGACCTTGACGCGCTTCGCCTCCTCTTGAACAGTTGACGGCACATGCTCCTTGGTGACTTCTGATATAATAATATTCTCTATATTATGAGAAATTTTGAATTCGAGGTGAGGCGAAGGGCCAACGATCAGCAAAGGCAACGGGAATGACCTAACGGTTCGGTCGTTGTAAACTCGAAGACTCCCCATTCGAGGCCATAGCCCCTCGCAATTGCATTCGCTAACAATAAAAATGACTTCAATATAGCATTTTCATCGAAGCAACGGAGCAAAGGACAGGGGCGCACTGTATTTAGGGACGTGAAGGAGAAACTCATAGGAGTCATACTCGAAGAAGGTGCTGAAGGGTTTGGTGAGCTCCATCTCGAAGACCTCACCCTCTACAAGGACACAAACAATCAAATTCAAATAATAAATGTAGGGAAGTCAAGCAAAGGAAAAGGCACCAGCGACTTCGTTGACTTGAAGGTCGGCGTCCGCGTCGTCGACCTCGACGATCATCGGGGATTGAGGCATCCTTGAAGGAGAACGAACCATCAATTCGATGAATACAATTAATATTACAAAGGAAACTATCAATATTCTTGATTATAAGGAAATCGATCGAGGCGGTCAAAGGGGCGCACGCCGAGGCGTCCTTGAGGCTATGTCGTCTCTTGAGCTGCGAGAGCAAGGCGTGGTACTTGTCCTCCTTGACCAGCTGCTCCAGACGGCCTTGATGCACCACCACTAAAACGAACAGGTAAAACTCGAGATGTCCTGCCTCACAACTGTCAATTCGAACGCTCGAAAATAGTCAACGATGACGAGAAAAGATAACACTCATTTCGGGTTGATTCGACGAGATCTCGTCACTCCGTTGTGGCCTTCCAACCTTCGAAGCCATTCCCAGAAAACGATGTAATATCAATTTTTATATAAATATTAGCATAAGATATATACTCTAAGAGGGCAGAGCTCATCACAAGAGGGGATATGGGCCGGGCGAGGGCACAGAGGAGAAACTCCAGGAGGAGGACAAAGAAAAGGGTTTTTCGGGGAGCGGCGTTGAAGGATTCTGATTCCCAAAATTCTAACACAACGGTATTTTGATATAGGAAATGGAGTGTAGGATACCGCGTCTTCGGCGGATGCGACTGCTGCCGCGGGCACCGAGGCCAGCCATCATCGACATGAGTGATAGTGGAATGACCAGAGGTGGGAGAAAACTGTTTAATAGGTGGGACACTCAGAAGGGATTGAAGGGAAATCTTGATCTCAACAGATACTGGAAGTAAATAGGGCGAAAACTAATGATACATTCTAAAACAAGTTGCCAAAGAGCAATCCGGGTTCGTCAATCTTGAAGAGTTCGCGCTTGGGCTGGCGACCCGCCTTCTTGATGATCTCGAAGCCTTCCTCGCGGCGCATGTCATCCTCGATCTCGGAACTGATCATTTGATACAGAGTATCGTCGCAATTCTTGAATTGACCATTTAGTATCACACTCGTCAATGCCTTGGAGCGGAGGAAGGCTCGATTCCTTTGGCTGCCTTGAAAGTCGAACTCACCGAGGAGCCAGACGAAGTCCTCTCGAGTGATCTCATAGGCTATGGTCTTCAATAACCGGAGGTTGCTCACCAACTTATCGAGATGGTACGCCCCAAAGATGAGCTTCAAGAACTTGCGATCGACTTTGTAGTCGGGACGGGCCTTGGTCAACGCGTAGACTATATCATCGTCAGAACAGGCGAAGCGATTGTACTTGCCATAGAACAAGCACTGGAGATGCTCATCGGTGAGTTTTACATTCTCGATTCCGAATAAGAACGAGATTGCTTTGGCACCCACCCTAAGAGCTCCATGGAGTGCGGTCTCGAGGTCAAAGGGGCACTTGTTCCTTTTCAACCACGACCAGGCGCGCTCAATCTCTGCCAACTGCTCCCGATCCCTCAAGACACTCGCATAGCAACTCGAGGTCAAGTCACAGCCGAGGTCGCGCAGCGCAAACTCCCACATATCTTCCTTGAGACTTCTCATTGCAAAGTCCATGAGTGTGTCTCTTCGATAGGGTATGCCAGCTTCGAGAGTGAGGCATTTCAGAATCGTCACGTTGCCCAACTCGGCGGCAGCTGCGACAATCCGATCAAGGCGTGGTACGCCCTTCTCCAATAGGAGCCTCACGCAATCTAGCGAGCCAGATTTGACGGCGTACTCGAGTAGGTCAAAGGTATATGGAGCACGGTTTAGGGAGATTCCATACTCAGTCAGGAACCGCAGCACTTGATAGTCGCCTTCTGCGCAGGGCGACCAGAGGACAATTGCAGAATCTCGAAACGGAAGGCCGTATTTCTCCACCAAAGTGCGCACGATTTCAATTCGAGAACCATTGGGCCCAATCACTTTCTTATTGGAGAGGACTCCAGCGGTCTTGGAGATGACTTCACTCGGCGTCTCCTTGGCGTACGTCTTAAGGCCAAATTTCTTAGCAAGGTCATCCGATTCGTCAAGAAGCCAGTAGATGACCTCGCGACGGCCTTGCGACAACATATCGGAAAAGATCTTCCCGCGGTAGAAGGTTGGGAAGGTGTCCACTGATTCCATGGTCTCAGAGAAGCGGCGAATGTCTAGAAGTGACGAGAATCCGACCTCAAATCATTTAATAAGAGAAAAAACTTCATCACCACCTACCTTCCACTGAGCACGAGCTGATCAATCGCGACCAGACCTCAGGGGGTACTTGAGGCTTCGAGATGCCCGTATCTAATTTGAGATACGTGTAGAAGTCAAACTTGGCATTGGCCACCGAGATCGCGGACAGTCCGAACCAGTTCGAAGCTGAAAGGGTCACGTTATCAAAGGAGTATATATATACAGTATGCGGACTACGATCAAATGGGAAGAATCATAAGGCTGAATGAAAAAGCCGCTTTGAAATCGACCAACGGGATCCCAATGCATGAACGGTCCAACACCAAAGAGGAAAACGGGTAAGAAAATAGATACAGAGGGAAAAGGAGAGGGAGAAAAGAGGAACAGAGAAGGGAGGGTGAAGGAGAAGGAGAAGCAGAGGAGTCTGAGTGAGGTTGTACCGCGAAGTCGGTCCTTAGCGAAGGCGCTCGAATACCATCGACAGTAGCCGATGTAGCCAAGCTCGGCGCACCGATTCAGTATACTATGAGGGTCTTTTGCGAACTTATCAAAAGGGAAATGGAGATTGGCGAAAGTGTTGAGCATTGAGAAGGGGAGCGCGGCGAGGCCGTCCTTGCACGCCTCGTCGTGGACCAGCCGCACAATCTCGAGCGGCAACATCTCTAAAAGGCTAAGAGGATCTTCCTCCATTTCCTACTTCTCAATCTTAGGAAATTTAAAAAACAACATTATAAATATCATCTCATTCCGAAGCCATCGAAATGAACGGAGACATCGACGAGCAATCCTTCGTCGAGTAGTCGAGGCCGGCCACTGAGATTACCGTATGACGGTACAAGTGTGGCCACATATTAATTTTGAATTACGTATACTTAGATCAATGAAAGCATTGAAATAAATTGGAATTATAAAAAACCTTCGAATCTATTATGCAGGTCGAGGGCGGTGATGGCCAAGACAATCGAGAGAAAGACTCGAGAACGGATACGCGTCCCGCTGCCCTCTGCTGATAGCCAATATTATCAAGGTAAGAGACGGAAAGAGCTCGAAATGAGAGCTTTGTACCTCCACACCACGTCAGGCCAGCAGCCAAATAAATGGAGCGACCGAGCGCGAGCGAGGAACCCTATGTACTCGGACAATCGACCCAGTCGGCGGCTTGGCGGCTTTTGACGCCTCTTCGTCACTCTTCCCCCTCGTTGCCTGCGTGGCAGGTCGTCTATACCAACCTCCCTATTATAGAGGTCTAATTTCATTTCACTTAATCATGGCGGCGGCGGATTCGGTGGAGATTGTGGACGTGTGGGCCGAGAACCTCGAGGAAAGCTTTGAGCAAATCCGAGCCATCGTCGAAGATTACCCTTACATCGCCATGGCGCGCCTCCCTCCCTTCCTTCCCCTCCTTAATATATTAAATCCACTATATATTATATTGTGTGCTGTCTATTGGCACGCGCGAGGCGCTTCTGGGTTCGTGTTAAGCTCTGTCCTCGCTCCATTTGCCCTTGACCTTCCTTTTATTTCTCGAGGGAGAGCGCCGTCGAATATTCGATTCCATCATGGAAATTATGCAACTTTATTTATTAAGACATTTTCTGTAACGTTTTGGTCCTGCCGCGTTCTCCTAAGAGGCGAAGGACCGTGACATCGAAATCCTCGAGCCGTTGACCTCTCCATCCCTCCGTCGAAATGTTGGCTCTTCGGCCACGCGATTGCTTTGGATATTTCAAAGTTTCTTTTTAGTTTATAATATTTTCTTCATATATATTGAGTTTTTCTCCGTCTGGATGTTATTCGTTCTGGGATTGAAATGAACAATATTGTTTTCAAGAACTATGAATCGTCGAGCTCCCGTGCCCTGCCTCCCTAGCTTCCGTGGCGTCCTTTTTTTCTAAATTTATTAATAATTCATAATTTAGGATACTGAATTTCCCGGAGTCGTGGCGCGACCTGTGGGAAACTACACGAAGAGCGAGTACAACTATCAGACCCTCAGGTCCTCTTCCATTCTTTTTTCTCCTCCACCTCGATCGGATATTTATGGTTTGTTGTCATTTTAGGTGCAATGTTGATATGCTGAAGCTAATTCAGCTTGGAATGACCTTCGCCAACGAGCGGGGCGAGACGCCTAAGCACGTTCCGGCCACGTGGCAGTTCCACTTCAAATTCGACCTGAAGTACCTTCTCCTTCTTTCGCTTTATATAGTTTCGTAAATATTATTGATGTGTAGCGATGAGATGTATGCGCAAGACAGCATCGACTTACTGAAGCGCGCGGGCATCGACTTCAAGAAGCACAGCGAGGTGGGTATCGAGCTCGAGGATTTCGGAGACCTCTGCATCTCCTCTGGGCTTGTACTGAACCCTGACGTCAAATGGATCGCTTTTCATAGGTAACAATTTCATTCTACTTTTATGAATCTTTATGACCGTTGATTGATATCATAGTGGATACGACCTGGGCTACTTGGTCAAGGTGCTGACCCAATCTCCGCTTGCCAAGCGGCAGCATGACTTCTTCGATACCATCAACGCCTTCTTTCCGATTGTTTACGATGTCAAATATCTCATGAAGAGCTGTCGCAACCTGAAAGGCGGACTTCAGGAGCTCGCTGATGACCTTGATGTAGCTCCCTCTCTTTCTTGGAGGATGTTTATCTCATCGTCTTGGCTGATATGTTTTCTCCTGAAGGTCAAGCGTGTGGGGCCGCAGCATCAAGCGGGATCGGATAGCATGCTCACCATGGCCGTCTTCTTCAAGATGAAGCGCCTCTACTTCGAGGACAATATTGACGACGAAAAATATTGTGGCGTCCTCTATGGCCTCGGTACTTGTGATCCCTGCGAGTGCCAGAGCGCTGATTCCTCTTGACCTGATCTGTGTGTTAGGAATCTCATGGTCCCCTGCGGAGAATCCCGCCCCATCGACTACGACTGCAAAATCGCGCGGATACCACGGCTCTGAATGGACCACAAGCTAAATTAGTCAGATAGGCAACCCTGACCTCCTATTATCATATGACTCTAGATCCACAATATCACGGTTTACACCGATGTGGTCGCTTTGCGTATTGAGGAGAGTGAGCAGTGGACTTGCGGGTTTTGTGAAAGCTCCTCGAAATTCGTTGGAGTTTCCTAACTTGCAGTAAGGACTGGCCCGATCCATAGCCCCAAAAGCCAACATGCGCTCGACCGTCGGGCGAGATCAATGTGCTCGCAGCGGAATCCTGACTCAGAGCTCGTTTATAGAGAATCACGTCTGTTTATCACGATATTCACTCCGAGGGCTGCTCGACGGACGTCATACCTTCCATGGCCAGAGGGCGCAAACCACCTCCCGCCAATCGCTGCGCCATTCTCCGCTCTTCAGCATTAATTTTCCGCCGTCGGCCACCGATTTGCGCCGAAATGATTGCCAGTCACTGCCTTAATTGCATTAATCGTCCCATCATTATCGATACCCCCCCCCCCCCGCCCCCCCCCCCCCCCCCCCCCCCCCCCCCCCCCCCCCCCCCCCCGACCCGAGCAGCCAACACCACCTACTCACCCCCCTTCATTCTTACCTTCTTTTTTATTTCGTTTGCT
>Ga0154020_10009106_pt1 | contig 11452 bp, 6 predicted proteins | sample Klosneuvirus_201_FD_109709 | JGI IMG/M metagenome (GOLD analysis project Ga0154020, IMG submission 109709) | Active sludge microbial communities from wastewater, Klosterneuburg, Austria - Klosneuvirus_20160825_MG | ecosystem: Engineered > WWTP > Aerobic digester > Activated sludge | place... | reverse complement strand
CGGCAAGACTTACCATTCCCGTCGATCCCACCGCGGCTCAGATTTACAGGCGAATGGAACAACCCTTGCCGTCGAGCATACCGCTCCTCCTCTACGACGAAAAACAAGGCATCTGGAAACAGATGAGTATCGCTCAGTTGAACGAGTCGAGAGATGCATACGTGGCCGATCTCCCCCACTTCTCCGAATGGAACATGGACGTGGTGTTTTCTGATGTGGCCTGCACCCAGATCGACAGCCGTCTGATCAGCGGAGGGTATTACTTGAAAGCAGTTCCGTCAGTGATTCCTGCGGGAGGATTGCAGCCGCACGAGTTCGACATTCCCAACACCTCTGGCTGCTTGGGAAACACAACAGGAGACCCGTTCTATTGTTACATCCATGCGGCCTGGAGATTGCCGAGCAGTCCTGCCCATGGTTTCGGCCAGGTGTCGTTTATGCCGGGCACCAGGACCGGGCCGAATCCGGGCGATATCGTATACAATCGGGCGAATTTTGTAGTTCCATTCGGCACCGCGGCGCCGAACCAGCAGCAAATGCCGCCGTCCTACAGTCAACACCCGACGCAACCGGCCCTCCGGCCAGGAAGTTATCCAAATTGTACGACCGCCGTGACCTTCGCTGATAAGCCTACCCTTCAAGTAACGTCAACCGCGACGGCCTTGACCTTCACGCCCAGTGGTTATTGGGGGCCCAACAGCACGATCGTTCCTAACCACCCGGACGACCGCTATGAGTTTCAGTGGTGCAATATCGCAGCGAATCCTTCCTGCTCATCCAACCCTGATGACAGCGGATGGATCAATTTCGCATCCCTTCCGTCCATCTCCATAACGGGCGCGGCAGTCAGGCCCGCTCGTGCTGTCACGTCATCGCCGATTCAAAAAAGCTCCCTTCCAGCCGGCACATATAAGTTTCGAGCCCGGGCTCACATGGGGGACAGCTCGTTCCTGATCGGCGGGTCTGAAACGCCATGGAGCGATCCATCGATCACAATCACCATCGGAGGCAACTCCCCACCCACACTCACCTCGATTGCGAATCAGACCGTCAATGTAGGTACGTTGGTGGCGCTGACGGCCAACGGAACCGATCCAGACGGCAATACGCTGACCTACAGTTTGACGACGGCTCCATCAGGAGCGGTCATTAATCCGAGCACCGGTGGGTTTACCTGGACGCCTTCGGGTGCGCAAGGGGCCCTGACCCACAACGTGACGGTGCTGGTGACCGATAACGGAGCCCCGAACCTCAGCGCGAGTACGTCGTTCACCGTCACCGTCAATCCACAAGTGATCATCGAAAATAATCTGGCAGGAGCAATGGCAACGGGATGTTCCACCCCCATCGACGGCAGCATCATTCGTCTACAAGTCCAAAGCGAAAACAAACTGGTGCCGCTATCTACCGATACCGCCGATGGGAGTATCCCTCAGTACGGTGCTGAAGGAGCCCACATCGCGGCCGGGTCGGCTTCCTCGACGTTTAACCCGACTGCGACGACCTATACAGTCGTAATTGAGATGGGCTCCTGGACTGCTGGCGGGTCCGGGGGCTTTGTGCAACGCCGGTATACGCACGATAACGCCACCGATGGATGTACCCAGGGACGATATCGATACTTGGACTTCACCGTCACCGGACAAGGTCCTGGTCCACTGACCTTACGGGTCCAACCCAACGGTAACCAATATCAGGCGGTCGTCCAGGGTGGGATGGCAACGTTGAGTACGGCGGCGACAGGCCAGAAAACGACTACAGACTTCACACGAACGGCAGGACCCTATACTACCCCGTAGGAGCCTTCGATCTACGTCTGGCCCTTGCGGCAGCATGCAACGCGGTCTTGGCCCGTACAGGCAGGCAAGCGTCCAGTGTAGGCACTCGGATCATCAGAGCGGCAAGGTATTCACCTGATCGCGCATTCGTGTTTCAAGAGTGGGTGCTAACATGGCGGATTGGATAGTGAAGCTATCCATGACTGGCTTCTTGTTGTGGGTGATGGTTAGCGGCATTGCCTTAGGTGCTGAGGTCAAGATTGAAAACCGCGTGGGAAGCGGATCAAGCAATGGGTGCAACACGCGGCGCGACACCAGCATCATCCGGCTACGAGTCGAAGGTGTTCACAAATTATTGCCGCTTCATGATGATGTCGGTGCAGGCGGCAACGATCCTTCCTACCCTGCAGAGGGGGTGTACATAGCTGCCGGGTCGGATTCGACGGTGTTTAACACCAGTGCCACTACCTACAGGGTAGTGATTGAGCTGGGCTCTTGGACCGGTGGCGGGAGTGGAGCGAATGGGCAATTCACCCAAGCTCGTTTTACCCACGATAATGCCACCATTGGTGGTTGTGACAACCCGCGCTATCGATATCTTGATTTTACCGTCACTGGCCAAACCCCTGGCTTACTGACATTGCGACTCCAGCCCATGGGCAATCAGTATCAGGTGGTCGTCCAGGGCGGGATGGCAACGCTGAGTACGGCGGCGACAGGCCAGAAAACGACCACCGATTTTGAACGTACGACTGAGTATATCCCCTTCAATGAAAAGCCGGTGATGAACGCGCAGCGCTTCAGCGTGGCAGAGAATAGTACCGCCGGCACCGTGGTGGGTACCCTCGTGGCCACGGATCCGGATGGGGGACCGCTGACCTACAGCGTCACGGGTGGGACGGGGCAGGGGGTCTTTGCGGTGAATCCCACGAGCGGGCAGCTCACCGTGGCCAACAGTAGTCGGCTTGATTTTGAGGCTACACCGAACTTCACGCTGCAAGTGCACGTAAGCGACAACGGGACGCCCGCACTCAGTGCAAACGCGACGATCACGATCGAATTGACTAACGTCGATGAAGGAGCTCCTGCCGCCCCTAAGAATTTGAGGATACGCTGAGCCACAACCTGAGGGCTCCCATCGCTGGTGACGAATACGGGATGGTCCTCTTGGAGTTTAAAGTGGTGAGCCGTTCGGTATTATTGGTTCCCTCGGATACCGGAGAGAAATCGGCTCTGCTCCAAAGCGCTCTTACTGACAGTGGTCAGGCCAAAAGCGGCTTCCGCCCACTGGGCTGGCTGGTCAGGGTTGGCCACGACCTTGACGCCCCGCATCTGGGCGTGAAAGTTCTTGAGATAACCCTGGCTTTCTTCGACAGGCTTCTCTGAAGCTAAGAGGGAATCGAGTGGGCGAGTACTAGCCACCGCCTTGATGGTTTCGGCACCGAACGGACCAGTGATGCGGAACCCCGAGCGTGCATGCCTGCCGCCGAAGGTGTAGGTCTTGCCCGCCCGGACAAAGGCGTCATCCACAAACAAATTGGGAACCAGGTGTACAACCGTGCCGTCTGCCTGGTAGTAGTCAATTTTTAGGAACGCATCGCGATTGGAGCGAACGGAAATTTCCAACTCCTCGCCCTCTGTATAAACTTCACCTGCCGGTTTGTTCGTCCAGAGCTGCAAGTCGAAGGAAGAGCCTTCCGTCAGTACGGGAATCTGTGCCGCATCAGCGATCTGCTTGGCGTTCGCTTTCTGCTGAATCACGTCATCGAATTTGACGGGGCTGATCTTGGCGGTAATGGAGATGCAGATTTCCTGTCCCTTCTGCTCCTGCTTGTCGATGTGGATCTGCTCGAGCATGCCTGAACTGGCCGTGGTGACGATGTCTTCCTCCAACCGCAAATTCTTCACCGTGGACGTGGATTGCACAAAAACCCGATGAGTTCGGACCGCCTGTTCTTGGGCCAGGGCCAGGGCGGCCCGCTTGGCGAGGGCAGGAGTCTGATAGTCCCCATAACTGTAGCAGCCTGTTCCCGACACGGTCTCAAGCGGCGAGGCCGCCAAGGCAGATTGGCCCGGCAGGGCCAAGCCCATGACCGTCGTTGCGATAGCGAGCAGGATTCGGTTCCATCGAGGCGTCATGGCGGGGAGGACTGGTCTTCTCACGGCCATGGATTCATCGTCCTTTGCCTCGACACAGTTGTGCATGCGATGTTCCAGGAGCGTGAGAATCAAAGCACCTCTCACTCTCGGTGTGATAGTGGGTGCGCATTCCCGGCATGAAATAGGATTGATGATCTTCTTGTCAAGGGCAGGAGGCGAATGGGGAGAAGAGGTGCCGCCGGTGACTCCCTTGGCGTCCGCGCCGACTCGTTCCACGCCGTGACCATGCCGTAGAGGCGGTCTCGATTTCAAGTGGAGTGCTGTGCTCGGAATGTGAAAACTGGTTTTTCAGAAGGCTCCGGCAATGAGAAACGGGGGAGGGGATCGGAGGGCAGATTCCGAACCTCCTGCGTGTCAGTTCGATGGACCTGCTTTCTTAAAGGGGTTGGTGGTGCTTGGTGGCAGATCCGGGGGAACGCTCATGGGGCATGACGATGTGGGCACGGTTCTCTTGCGCATCTTGCGCGGCTCATTGATTTTCTCGAAGGAGTACATTATTGAGAAACCCGCCGAGCTCGGGATTGGCGTAGGTTCCATAGGCATCCGCGATGACCCCTCTGGTACCATCGTGACTCTCGATGGCATAGACGACGGACATGTCCTCCGGATCGCTGGCCCCTTCGAACCGATAGTGTTCCACGATGGTCAGTTCGTCAGCCGTAAAGATTTTCTCGCTGTCGACGCCCCGGAACTCCTGATCGAGAAATTCGAAATTCGCAGTAAATCCCCGCTTCCTTAATTCCTGAATGGCTTCGGTCATATTCGTGTACGATGCGACATTCATCGTGTACCCCCGCTCTCGGGGATCCTTCTCCTCGGAGAATCTCAGCGGTACTCATCTGCCTCCATGCAGGGAGACCAGTCTAAGACCGTTCTCCCCGCATGGGGCTGTGCGGGGCCTCGAAGAATCGAATGACAGGATACGAGCCGAACTTACCGGTCCCAATGGATGTCCACCATGACGTTATCCGCGTCGAGCTCAATGGTAACGGGGGTACCTTCCTGCAACGTGGAGAGTTTGCTCCCTGCCAGTGGATCCACGTCAAAACTCGCCGGCCCTTCGGGGGTTGAAAGCTGAATGGCGCCCCAAAGGGGATCCGTATAGTGAAGCCGGCCGGCAACAAAGTGATGCTCAGGAAAGAACTGGTCTGTTCGTGAGACATCCATCAGCACGTTGCCCGAATCCACGAGCATGTTCACGGTTTCTCCGACCTTGGCGTCATACAGCCCGACGCGCTCCGCCTTCGTGGGGCTGATCACACGCGCCTGCAAACTTGTGTCGGTTTTTACAAAGAGCATGCCGGATTCGATCTTGGTGATCACTCCGCTGAAGCCGTAATGGGCGCTCTGCACAAATGGCGTTGCCTGCTCAGCGCCAGCCGGGGCAACAACCAGCGCCACCATTGCTATCGTCAGAAAGAGGGAAAGTGTAGGTTTCATCGGTCTACCCTCCTTTCACATAGCCATTGAAGAACAATCACTGAATCACTGGAACTATAGACAGCTTGATGCCCCCTGACCATCGCCCGAAGGATTGATTTTACTGGTGACCGACAAATTTTCGTCGAGGCGATAGTCGATCAGGTGTCCCTTCTTGCGTCAAAGTGTGACCAAGCTCAGGAGATCAATGTAATCAATACGAGTCATGAGCCAAAGCAAAGCAGTTACTGGGGCAAGTCTTTTGCTTGCGTCATGATGTGGCTGGCGGTACTCCTCCCCTTCGATCTCCAAGGCCGCCGCAATCATGCGGCGGGCCCCTTCTCGAGCCAACTCGTCCAGTCCGTCGCCATCGCCTGCTCACGCCCGTTGCGCACCCTCCAGCGTTCGGACGATCGTCATCATCGGCGCGCCTTCCCCCGGCCTGCCAGCCCGTGCGTGCGGATATTGTCACCCGGAAGGGTATTGCACCTACTCACTCTCGTTCCACAACTTCTGACGATGACTCCTAACCATGGTACCCGGAGACCAGACACATATAAGAACCTTCGCAGCCAGGCCGACTGTGGGGAATACGTGTATCTTGCGAACGAGATGCCGGTTTAAAACAGCCGAAGTCGTGAGCAAAGGACCCATTCTTTTCTTCAGAGTTCGATTCAGATCAGTTGTCCCTTCCTGCCTCAGAACCTGACTCCACAGCTGTAGCATATTGTCCTTGATATCGCCGTCCTGCTTGCTGAAAAATTACTGCAACCTTCTGTTTATATTTCATTTCCAGCGACTCTCGACCTTGCTCTGGCGCGGCACAGGGATTGATAGATAAAGTTCTGAGAAGCCCATGTGGGAGTTCGTATCGGACAGGGTGGCAATCGGATATCGGAAGCAAATGTCAGTGGCTTGAACGGTAAGAGGTACTCGACTGACGACGAACTTGTCGCCAGAAGCTGGAGGCAGCTATGAGCGCATGTGGTGTATCAAAGGTAGCTCTCAAGGTACGGGGAAAGAAAGGCCACATGAGCACCATGCGGCTTGTCCCGTCTGCTGGAAAGAGGACTTCCATGGTTCCAAACTATGGCTTGTCGCGGGCCGTTTGCCTGCTGAGCGTCATACTCGGGCTGCTTCCGCTGCTATGGGTGTCGATTAGCCAAGGGCAGACCACCTCGCTTACGTCGTCTGGGTTGGGCACGACGATCTCACCCGCTAGCATCGACCCTGCCGGTAGGCCAAATTACATCATTACAGGGGGGACCAGGCCCGGTGACGGCCCGAATTTGTTCCATAGCTTTGGCGACTTTAGTGTGGGGACGAACAATGTGGCCCGATTTTTTAACGAGACCGGCCGCTCTACCACGAACATTCTCAGCCGGGTCACTGGAGGGCAGACCTCGAATATTTATGGGACGATTCAGACGGCGGGGTTTGGAACTGCGGCGTTGTGGCTGATTAACCCGGCCGGCATCGTCTTCGGCCCCTCGGCCTCGCTGAATGTCGGTGGTTCGGTGCATTTCGGCACGGCCGACTATTTGCGGCTTGGCAGCGGCAATGATCGCTTCTACGCGGATCTGGGCAAGACGAGCCAACTAACGAGCGCAGCTGTCACGGCATTTGGATTTTTGGGTGAGCGCCCGGCAGGTCCTGTCACCGTGCGAGCCGGATCGCCGCTAGCCGTTAGTGAAGGAAAGGTGATTGATCTGATAGGCGGTGATATTTCGATCACCGAACGGACGGTTTCAGCGCCAGATGGGCAGATCAACTTAGCCAGTGTGTCAGGAGCCGGCGAGGTAATTCCCAATCAGCTAGGTGAGACGCCATCTCTTGGTCTCGCCAATGTGTCCAAACTAGGGACGATTCAACTCACAGAAGGGGCGATTTTGAGAACGAGTTCCAACACAGGCGATGCTGGTCCAGTTTTGATTCGAAGTGGCCGGTTCGTCATGGAGAATGCAGGTATTGAAGCGATAACCACTGCACCTTCTCCGGGCCCATTCGTGCCTCAATTATCGGGAGGAATTGTCGACATTCTCTCCAATACTATTGTCATCAAGGGCGGTGCGGTTCAGACGGAACTCGGATTTGGTACTACATTTCCAGTGTTTGCCCGCGATCCCGGCACATCGAAAGCGTCCGGTCTTTCGATTTTAACCAATAACCAAGGCGATATTACACTTGCCTCGTCGGATGTCACTCTCGACAACGCAAAGATAGTGAGTTACGGCCAGCAAGTGGTTTCCAGTCTTGCAGGTAGTGCAACCGGACAGATTCAGATCCGCGGAATGCAGGGCGCCCAGTCGCTCGCGGATCAAGTCACCATTAGCAATAAGAGCTTGCTTCACACCGCCGGCACGGCGAGCGATTGTGACTGCATCGTACTTGGGAGGGATGTCAGCATTCAAACTAACAACCTTGATATTGCAGATAGTCGTCTGTCTACGACTCAGGGGATCGTCAGCGTTTTTGCTGAGAATGAGCTCTTTAGTCGCGGTGGAAACACTTTTGAAAAGGACGGTAGTGTCCAAAACCTTCGTGCGAATCAGAACGATATTGAGCTTACAGCTGGGAAACGAATTTCGCTGGGCCAGGGTGACTTCATTGCCGGTAAGCTTGGTGGAGGTCTCTTTGCGCTGCCCATAAAGGGAGATGTGGTGATTAAGGCCCCGGTTGTATCAATGAGCGGCACAACAGTGGAAGCCAACGGTGACACTATCGTGCGAGGTGGCGATATCGCCATTCGTGCAGATGAAACAGAGATTACAGGCTCTCGTTTCAGCACGAATGGACTAGGCGGGACTCCAGTGCCTGGTTCTGGTACTGCAGGCAGTATCAAGATAACTGGAATGCAAGATGGCGTGAAAGCAGAGACAATCACGCTCGTTAAGAGCACCGTTGAGAGCCTTGTGACGCAGGCGGGCAGCAATCTAGGTGTTTTCGGAAATAGTGGATCCATTATCCTTGAGGGAAACAATGTGCTGCTTGATGGAAGCACCGTTTCAGTTACTCATGGAGGCGCAGGACAGAGCGGTTCGATTATTGTAAATGTCGGAAGTCTAACTCTGACAAACGGTTCCAACCTCACGAGTGCAGCGAGTGGAAAGGATTTCTCTTCCGGATCCACCCTCATTGCAGCTGCACCAGGCGGACCTATAAGTATTCAAGGCAACGAGGTTCAACTCATAAAGGGCTCCGGCATTAATGCCTCCTCCACGGGAGACGGCAGTGCCGGTACGGTCACGATACGAGGAACAAATGGGCCAGGTAGTGCTGAGAATCTTGTGACTCTCGACAACAGCACCATCAGCACCACGATCAGCGGTGGGAGCCCTGTAACTGTCCCTGCGACCATTGACCTTGCGGGTGAAGTGATACGTCTGGCGAATGGCTCGCGCATTACTGCCGACACGAGTGGGGAGGCGTCAGCCGGAAACATTCATCTCGATACGGCTGATTTCGCAGCATCCAATGGTGCGATGATCACTAGTAGCAGTACAGGTACGGGCACGTCGGCCGGATCGGCGGGACAGATCCTGATTGGAGGAATTTTTAGCGGTCCTGCGACGAACATCAGCCTCGACAATAGCAGCATCAGTACCACGATCAGTGGGGGCACCCTTACGACATCCCGCGCGAATATTGACCTCTCAGCTCAAACGATACGTTTAGTAAATGGTGCGCGCATTACGGCTGACACGAGCGGGGATGCATCAGCCGGAGACATTACCCTACACGCGGCCAATGTTGCCACGTCAAATGGTGCGAAGATCAGTAGCAGTAGTACAAGCACAGGCACGTCGGCTGGACCTGCCGGGGGAATTGTGATTGAGGGGCCGGGGGAAAGTTTTGCGGAGAGCGTCAGTCTGGACAATAGCAGCCTCAGTATCATCCTCAGGGGAGGAGATTCTGAACCTATTCGAGGGCGCGGGCACATTTCCATTTTGGCTCGATCGATCAGCCTGGAAAATGGGACGCACATTGAGGCTGACACGAGTGGGGGGGCATTCGCCGGTGCTATTCTCTTCCAAGGAAGCGGCAGTTTTGCTGTATCCAAAGGTGCCAGGATAACTAGTACAAGCACTGGGACTGGGCATGCCGGCGATATCCTTGTGGGATCGGGGAATGTCGTCATCGAGAACAGTACCTTTTCGACTTCTGCTACTCAGGCGTCCGCCGGAAGTATCAGACTCGTGGCGCCAAGTATGGTGGGGCTTACGAACGCGCAGCTCACGAGCACCGCTGAGAGCGGAAAGGGTGGGACCATCGCAATCCAATCGGGCGATATCGCGATCAACAATGGGTCCCTCGTCTCAACCATCACCACCGGAGCAAATGATGCTGGGAATATCACTCTCACCTCAGGGACTAACATCCTCATCGCGAATAGTACGGTATCGACATCTGCCGCCAAGGCGTCAGGTGGAAGCATCGATCTCAAGGCTCCGAATCTGGTCCGGCTCGTCGGCGCCAATCTCACGAGCTCCGTAGCTGGCCTGGCAGGATCAAGCGGCGGCAACATTACCGTCGATACTGCCCACCCTCAATTTGTCATCATGCAAGGCAACTCCCAGATACTAGCCAAGGCTAATGAAGGGCAGGGAGGTGCCATCACCATTATCGGCGGAGTGGTGCTTCAAGAGCCAGGGAGCGTGCTCGACGCGACAGCAGGGCCTGCTGGAATCAGCGGTTCGATTAACATTCAAGCGCCATTCCAACAGCTGGCCGGTGCCATCGCTCCCTTGCCCCAAGCCTTTGCGGTGGCAACCAATCTCTACGGTCAGCGCTGTGCCACAGAGAAAGGCGGACAATTCAGCAGTTTCGTGCAAGGAGCACGGGACGGGGTGCCGCCGCAGCCGGGGGATCTCATTCCGAGCCCGCTCCTGCTGGAGCCTGATGAGGCAGCGTCCAACATCAGGTCGCAGGGAGCCTCCAGCCTGTCAGCCATCCGTCTCGGACTTCCCGGGTTCGAGCAGACGTCTTACAGCAGCCTGACGGTTTTTTCCGGCTGTCCATCATAAGGTGCCGACATGAGGTGCCGGATAGATCACGGAGAAGAAAATGGGCCTGTCCGCCACGTCGCGGAGTCCCGGCGCATCGCGCCATCCGGTCCGAACTTCTCACCAACTTGGCTGAGCAGTTCCTGGCGAGGGGTGCCCTTCTCCTTGCTCCTGGTAGTCGCCTGTGGCCTGTCGCTGCCTGACTCAGGTTATCCGCAAGTCGGCCTGCCTCCCGTGATCGATCCTTCCGGTCGATCCGGTCTTCCACCACCGGTGGAACAGAAGAAGCCCCTGCGGCCTCAGGAACCTCCCGCAGATATTCTTCCTCCTGTTCAACCTTCACCCAGAGAACTCGGTGAGAAGGGCCCGGTGCTGCGGGTTTTCGTCAGACAGATCCAGGTGACGGGCAGTACGGTATTGACGACGCAGGAGTTGGCCCAACGCACCGCTCCCTACGAAAACCGCGAGGTGACGACCGAAGACCTGGAGGAATTGCGACGGCAGATTACGCTGGCCTACATCGAAAAGGGCTATCCGAACTCCGGAGCCCTGCTTCCCGATCAAGCGGTGGTCGATGGAATGATCACGATGCAGGTGATTGAAGGGAAGCTCAGCGATATTCGGATTCAAGGCACGAAATGGTTTCGGCCGTCTTACCTCCGCGACCGCATCGAGCTGAGTGCCGGGCCTCCGTTCAATATGAACCCGCTCCGGGACCGGCTGCAGCTGCTCTTGCAGGACGACCGGCTGGAGCGATTGAACGCGGAACTCAAACCGGGCGCCGTTCCCGGCGAAGCCGTTTTAGATGTTGCTGTCCAAGAAGGCAATCCCGTCAGAGCCTTTGTCGAGTACAACAATTACATCAACCCCACGGTCGGTGAAAATCAACTGCGCGGGACGGTGGCCCATCGCAACCTCACGGGCCGTGGCGATGTGTTGAGTATGAGTTTCGGGGCTTCGGGTCAGGCTTCCCCGGCAAAGATAGGCGTGTTCCCGGCAGTGGATGCTTCCTATGCGATTCCGCTCAACCGATACGACACCACCTTCTTTGCGGGCTACCGCTACTTTAAGTTCAAAGTGGTGGAAGATCCG
>Ga0154020_10009105_pt1 | contig 11453 bp, 12 predicted proteins | sample Klosneuvirus_201_FD_109709 | JGI IMG/M metagenome (GOLD analysis project Ga0154020, IMG submission 109709) | Active sludge microbial communities from wastewater, Klosterneuburg, Austria - Klosneuvirus_20160825_MG | ecosystem: Engineered > WWTP > Aerobic digester > Activated sludge | place... | reverse complement strand
TACCAAAATCCTACCAAATTTTGAAATATCCAGAAATTTGTAGAAATACTGGGCTTAGAAGCTTACTCGGTTTATGGCTTGTTAAGGGTTTATTTTGTTTTGGGATTTTGATTTGTCGATTTTTTATAAGATTTAAATGGCGGAGAGAGTGGGATTCGAACCCACGAGCCCCGCGAAGGGCTGCCAGTTTTCAAGACTGGTGTTTTCAACCGCTCAACCATCTCTCCGTCGACCGTTCTACGAAATCCTATTCTCATGAGCAATGAATTTTTAAAAAGGTTGGGAGAAATCAGAATAGAGACGCATTTAGTCGAAGACTTAATAATAATTATTAGAGTTTAAATAGATTTACATTTAAAAATTGGGAAAATTTTAAGCACTTGAAGAGCTTTAGAAACAATAAAAAATTTATTTTATTCTATAGTAAGTAATATGAAATAACTGGCTAACTATAGAAATTTATTATTTCAATTAACATTGCTATAAGAATAAATAAAGGTTTGCCCAAGACAAGCTCACTCCCTTTTTTAGAGGGAGTTAGTTTGGGCAAACCCGATTTATTAATTCCTGATCAAGATAATAATTTAAGAGCTAGTTGTTGAGTGTTATTAGCTTGGCTTAAAATACTAACAGCAGCCTGTTGAAGTATTGTAGCTCTTACCATTTCACTCGATTCAGTTGCTATATCTGTATCACGAATTCGAGAATTAGCAGCTGAGAAGTTTTCATCTGTGACTCCTAGATTATTAACTGTCGAGACTAAACGGTTTTGCATAGCACCAAAGTTGGCTCGTATAGCGTTGACCGAAACGAGAGCGCTGTCGACAACATTGATACTATTTTGAGCTGATTCTTTGTTTGAAACTGACTCAGCTGTGAGCCCTAGGGCTTCCAGCGAAGAGTTGGCAGCTGAAGCATTAAACGAGATTCGATCCTCAAATGGGTCGTTTTGGACTCCTACTTGAATATCGATCACTCCTCCAGTTCCATTGAGCAGTTCAAATCCGTTATAACTCGTATTTTCGGTAATCCTTTGAATTTCCGATTTGAGTTGCTGGTATTCAACGTCAACAAATTTTCTCTCAGTATCTCCAATGGTGTCCGAAGAAGCTTGAATAGACAATTCACGAAGACGAATCAACATATTGGAAACTTCGTTTAGACTTCCTTCTGCGATTTGTACTAGTGAAATACCATCTGAAGCATTTCGGCTGGCCTGACGCAGTCCCCGGATTTGTGCTTTGAGATTTTCAGATATAGCTAACCCAGCAGCATCATCAGCAGCCTGGTTTATTCTATATCCAGAACTCAATCGCGCCATTGATCTCTCAAGACTGTTACTCGTGGAAAACATATTCTTTCGAGCGTTGATTGCAGCAACATTTGTTGCAATTCTTAAACCCATTTCCTATCCTCCTTGCATGGCTCAATCCTCCTTGATAAGTGCCATCCGATTGGCAATCAGAAGCATTCTACTTCTGAGGTTTAATACAATAAATTTCTTCGAAAATTTTTATTCATTACAGTGAATATCAAATTCAAAGAAATTATACTATCCCAACATCTTTTCGGATTAATTAAGTTATTTTTTGAGTCCAGATTTTACTTTTTGAGTCCAGATTTTTAGGGATGAGAAAGATAGAAACTGAAATGATAGAAAAATACCTTCACGAATTGATCGAAACCAATTTCGTATTCTTAAAAAATTGAAGTAAACATAACAACAGTAATACAATAAGAGAACAGTTGTATGAATCACAATATCTTACTTATAAATAACACCCAACAATTAAAACCAAATGGTTTAACGTTGGATAAAAAAACAGTACATGATAAACTTTTTAATTCATAAAATGCAAAAAATAATATAAATCGCATTTTACACAACGTTTTGGCAATTGATATCAGTAATCAACAGACATTCTGTTGTTATTAAAAATAAAATTCCATCGATTCTAAAATAGAATTAATTGGAGCTAAATCTTTACATAAATTCTAAAAACAAAACAATACAATACAAAATAAAATATATTTTCTTTCGAAAAATCGATAACATTAATATTTATAATAATTAGCACAAAATGGGGGTCATACTGAGTCAGAGTATGACCCCAGGTGCAGGAAACAAAAACATTCGTTCAGCAAAAACAGGCTGATGCTAAACTGAGGGCGATTAATAAGTATCGCGAACCAAGTCAATTAAGGTTTAATTTATAAGTAAACCTTATGAGAGTTTAAGTGGTTAGAGAATAACATTAGTTACTCGAAACCACTCTTATCCTTGCATTGACTTGCTCAGTAGAGACAGTGCAGTGTTTGCCGATTGGTTAGCTTGCGCTAGAACCGCAGTACCGGCCTGGAGCAAGATATTATTTTTAGTAAAATCACTGGTTTCTTCCGCTACGTCAACGTCTCGAATACGCGAGTTAGCAGAGGCCATATTTTCGACACTCACTTGGATATTGCTGATCACTGATTGAAGTCGATTCTGAATGGCGCCGAAATCGGCACGCATAGCAGAAACACTCACTATAGCTTGGTCGATTGAGGATAGGGCATTTTGTGCCGAAGCTTTATCTGCCACAGTCGTCAAATTCACTCCCAGAGCTGCAGAGTTTCCATCAGCGCGAGACGCATCGAATGAGATTCGATCGATTTCTGGATTATTTCTCGTGCCGACTTGGAAATCCAAAATGGATCCTACTCCCGAGAGTAGCTGAGTTCCGTTGAACTCGGTTCCATCAGCAATTCGATCAATCTCCGAAATGAGCTGATCATATTCCACGTTGAGAAATTGTCTCTCGACGGGGCCTATGGTGTCTGAGGCAGCTTGAACGCTTAGTTCTCGTAACCTGATGAGAATAGAACTGATTTCATTCAGTCCACCTTCTGCAACTTGTACGAGGGAAATACCGTCCTGCGCATTTCTCGAAGCTTGTTTGAGACCACGAATTTGGGCCTTCAAATTTTCTGAGATTGCGAGTCCGGCAGCGTCGTCACCTGCGCGGTTGATTCGATACCCAGACGAGAGTCTTTCCATACTCTTGTCTAAGCCTAACTTGGTTCCCCACATGGTTCGCTGAGCATTCAGCGACGCCGTGTTGGTATTAATACGCAAACCCATATTTCCTCCTCCTTGAAGATTCAACCGACACATCCTTGGTCAGTAGGAGTTTCTATTCTGAAACTCAATGGGTACTCTTCTTATTTTACTAATCGGAGAAAGTGTAAAAACCTTGAGCGCTTTTTCTAAAAAAAGATGAAATCTAGACTAAAGAAAGATATTTAAGGCGATCTTGTAGAGTTAAATTACTTCTAAACATTTAAACAAGAGTTCGACAATAAATTAAAAATTCAATTTCAAATCCCTATTAAAATGTTATTTGAAAATGAGAATTGGCATTTGGTGTTTTTTGAAATTCTTTTTGAAATAGGCTAAATATAAGTAGACTTCCTCCAATTATAATAAATGGATGATCGGACCAATATTTATGAGTGGTGTCTGAATAAGAAATTGTTTGAGAGAGATCTTTGGGCAACTCTTTATTAAAGAATAAACTTGGATTCGATTTATATAATGATATTTTATTTGTGCAAGAGTGAATAAAAAGGGTTTTAGCGGGTATAGCAATGTTTTTTACATTTTCAGTCCAAGTGACATTTTGACAATCACCAGAGACTAACTTTTCTTTTGGAATGGATTTTATTTTATCTCCTTTGGTCCATTGAAAAAAAGGTTTATATACGTTTGACAAGTAGGCAATATGATAAAAGAGTTGAGGATAGAATTTGATAGACTTCAATTGGTCAGTTTTAATTAGAATTCCATTGATATACAATCGATCATCTTTTCGGAAAATTTCAAATTGAGAGGCAATAGAACCTGGATTTTTAACAACCCCTTCAGTTATACTTTTAACTTGTAAAGTATAATTATTAATTGAAGCTGGTGATTGCAGTGGTTCATCTTGAATTTTTTTTAAAATTGTCAAAAGAACCAATTTTCTAATTGAACTTAAGAAACCATTTGTAATTTCATCTAAATTCGAATTTGATTCATTGTTTGATTCAAGTTGTAGAGAGTAATGATTTTTTACATTTGGAAGTAAAACATGATTTTCATTTTCTTTACTATTAGATTGTATATCAATATCTTCGCTACTTTCAATAAATTTTGTATTTTTTAGAAAATTATCTTGTTTTATTTGACCCGTTTCAGCTTCTAAAAATTCAATATATGAGATCGAATCAGAATTTTGAGATAAATAAATATTGTATTCATCTTCATTTGTTTGTTCATCGCAAACTAGAACAAAAGGTCGAGCACTACTTATAAAGGGAGAAAAGGTAAGTAAACTAAAATATAAAATAATACACCATTTGACTGAAGATCGGAAAAAGAAATGATAGGTCAATTGTGATATCTTATGAAATTTTGAAGAGTATTTCATAGGATATCACCGATTTTAATTATTCGTTGGATTGGTTGTGATTGCGATTTCTTTTCAATGTTAGTCGTGGACTGCGCATCTGGCCTTTGAATCACAGCAAAAACGGGGGCAGACAAAAGCTGAATTAACTTTCTTGAGCCTTCAGGAACAAGGGCTCCAAAGAGTCTTGGATTATTAGGGGCACGAATAATTCTGAGATGGGTGGCAATGGGTAAATTGGAATTCAAGTTCTGATTATGAATGTTATTAGAAAGGAGAGAGTCAGGAGAACTTAAATGGATTTGTGGCGATTGATACACGTCGACCATTCCATAGTTTCCGATCAAAGGATCAATAGAATCTCCGTTAATCAATTGAAGAGTAACTAATACAAAACCATTAGGAACGAAGGTGTCAATATTATTGGAGACATTGGAAATCGAATTATTTGTATCAGGGAGAGTGGCCTGTGAATTTTTTGAATGATTACTGATTAATAATATGATTGCCATAAGAAGAATAGTGCTAAGAATCCAATAAGGTTTATCTGGATCCATTATATTTATTTTTACTTGTTGAATCATATTTTTTAAATTCATAACTGACCTCATGGTTTGGATAAAATTTTTTCATTTTTCTTTGGTGAGATTCTAAATGACTCCAAATATATCCGGTTAAACTGATAAAAAGTGTTATAATTAAGACTGTTTCCAATAATATTTGTCCTCGTATAGAATAGGTGGCCACGGTTTCTCCTTTTTTAAAGTTGCAGTGCAATGTCCTTCAAAGTTTTGAGACCAATTCGTCCATGTTTCAAGAAGTGGGATGTATTTCAATTGATATTTCCAATGAAGAGTTAAGCTTTGTAGTTTTACAAAATTTTCTTTCAAACGTATCGGATCGTAGGTATCAGATAAATGTGTGGATTCGATTTCAAGAGAAAGAGTCGTGTTTGAAATGCCTGTCGTCGCAATTTCTGACAGTACTACGAGCGATTCTAATTTTTTCTTATAAGTCAAAAGTGAATTATATAATATTTCCTTTCCATTTATTAGACTTTGCTTAGAATTATCAGTTAGGGATTTAATAAGTTGATCTCTATTAATATTAGAGTTGTTATTCCTGGTCGAAGGAATCAAATAGTAAGAATTTCTCTGATTTTTTATATTTTTAGCAGAGTATTTATTGTTCACCATCAATTGATTAATGATTTGTGAGGACTTAGCTTGAGCTTTTAATAACTCACTTCGACAAAGATGATTGAGTGTGGTCTTAATTTCAATTTGAGCCATACCTATAAAAATAAAAGTACAAGTTACAAGAAAGATAGGTAAAAGAAGACACATCATAATAAGTGCAAAACCTTTTTCAGAATTAATTTGATTCAGTTTCCGTTTGTAAATAGTTAATTTATTACTTCGAAAATAATGCGTGAAGATGAGTACATAATATTTATACTTAGTAGTTAAACTAAAAAGTATTGATTTGTTTTTGCAGAACCCCTTTCTAGTTTTCACACTCTGCGGAACATCTTCCGTGGAAAGCCTTTCGTTGTCTGAGATTGTCCAGAGAAAGCTGAGAAGTAATTTCCTCAATGCTAAATGTGAACCATTTTTGAAAATGTACCAAATTACTGAATATGATTCTCTTTGAGATGAATTGTTTTCCAATGATAATCTCCTAAAATTTTAAGTTCACCATAGTAATCATTTTCCACTTTATAGATTCGAGCTTGACCAAGAATGTTTGATTGTTGAAGAGATTGCTTAGCAATGTTGAGGCAGTGACTTTGATTGGGATCATCACATAATGTTTTTTCACAAATGAGAGCTTCATGTAATATGTGTTCAATTATTTGTGTCCAAAGTTGATCATAGATAAAAAATAAAAATAAACTACAGATTGAAATGAATAGGGGTAAGATTATTATTGATTCAAGCAGAGCTTGCCCTGCTTCTCCAAAAAAAAGTGGTTGCCTAAATTTAAAATGAATTGAGCCATAACTATTTTTTAATAGAATAATAAACCTAAGTGTAAGAGTCTTTATTTGTATAACTAAAATAGTCATTTTATTATTTATTGGGTCCAGAGGATGCTCCCTTCATATAGTCATGCAGATCTCTTGTTTGCACATGATCACTTTGAACTTTGATGGGGGTGATTTCTTTAGATGAATCTCCGGCGAGGGCTTTTGCTATATTGGCAAAGTGAATTGAAATATTAGTCCCAACCGCTTTAACCATTCCAATGGTTGTTACAGCGATTAGTGCAACGATAATGAGATATTCAATCAGTGATTGACCACGAGATGTGCTTAAGGTGTGTGTCTTGTTGACTTTAATGCAGTCGTTGAAAAAAATTATTGAATTCTTAGAAATCATAAAACCCTCTTCCAAAGTGAATGGATTGAAAGAGGTGGGTGCAAGGAGTATGCAGGATTCTAATTTAAAGAAAAAGTGTCTTAATGTTCGGGGTATCCGTTATTTGGACTTTGGTTTTGCTTTTACGGACTTATCGTCTTTTGCTTTTAATTCAACGGCTGCCGTCTTAGCATCTTTTGTTTCTTTAGCTTTTTTTAGTTTTCGTGCAGTGATGATACGATCTAAAATATCATAGGCTTCTTTTTGCAAGTCATTCTCGAAAATAAATCGATAAAAACCCTCAATCTCTGGACTTTGACGAAATTTCTTAATTGAGGTAGGAATGCCTTCAGACTGAACAAAGTCGATTGAGCTTCCATCTTTAGAAAGTTTCACTTTATCAGCCATAACTATTCCTCCTTATTGAATTTTAGATCAAATCTACTTAGCTTAAAAACTAGAGTTAGCACTGAAATACCGGAAATAGAGTGGCGATGTTAGCTTTTTGATCTGTTGAGGCGCAATTTAAAGCTTTATCCACGAGCTAAGTATTAAAATTGCATCGATAACAGTCAGAAAAGGAACGAGCTAATCTCTGTTTTCGCTATCTCCGAACTAACTCTAGCGAGTCAACTATATAAGAAGACCATTTGAATCGCAATTATATTATTCTAACAGCCTATGAATACCACTTTATTTAGTGATTTTTGAAATCTTACCTATTTTTAAATAAATTCAAGATTATTATCCGATTTACATTAAGCTTTGACAATGGACATCAATCTGTCTGAAAAATAAATATGGGCTATATAATTATAAATCGTAAACTTGAAATTCCTGAGTCAGAAATTGAATGGTCCTATGTTCGAAGCTCTGGGCCAGGAGGTCAAAATGTCAATCGCACCAATTCTTGTGCTGTTCTTCGATGGAATTACTTAGAAAGTCAAAGTTTGCAGGCAATGGCTCCTTCTCCATCAATTCTTGAAAAATTAAGAACTGCAGCAACAACGGAGGGAGACATAATAATACGATCCCAGACTTTTCGCGATCAGGAACGCAATTATCAGGAATGTATAACGAAATTTATCAAGTTTTTAACTCAAATTTTTTATATACCTAAGAGGCGTATCGCAACAAAACCAACTTATTCTAGTAAGAAGAAGCGCTTACAAGTCAAAAAACTTCTTTCAGATAAAAAGAGTCTTCGTCAAAAAAAATATGAAGAATGATTACTATTTTCTCATGCTTGAAATTAAGGACTAAATATTGCAACTCAATGGATCAAAAAAAACTTTACCACTAAGTTTTTCAGTTATTTCGAGCAATCAGTTTAAACGAATAATTATACATTTAGCTTTATTAATGCTAAAGAATTCAGACGCTGTTGAAATGTATCATATTCTAATTCGAACCTCATTGAACAATGTGCGAATGAGTCAGACAGGAAGTCTATTGGTATGGCTGAAGAGTAAGTGAAAAAAAGAAGAAGAGAACATTTTTCAAACGGTCGCTAAGGTACTGAGTAAACAAGAGGAGTGCATTCTATGCTTATTTTGGATGGCAAAATTGTAGCGCAGAAAATGAAATTACAAATTGCTGAGAAAGCCTTAGACTTCGAGAGTAAAGTAGGTCGTAAGCCAGGACTTGGAGTCATAATTGTTGGAGAAGATCCTGCTAGTCATGTTTATGTTCGAAATAAAGAAATAGCTTGCAACGCCGTAAATTTTCATTCGGTGCGAATCCAACTTCCCGCTTCTACTACTGAGTCTGAACTACTTCAGGCCATTGTAAGTATGAATCAGAATGAATTGGTTGATGCATTCTTAGTGCAAATGCCACTCCCCTCTCATTTGTCTACAGAGCGAATGTTGGATGCCATTGATCCTATGAAGGACGCAGATGGACTTCATCCTATTAATATGGGTTATTTATGGGTCAACCGTCAAAGAGTAGCCCCTTGCACCCCTTGGGGAGTAATGAAAATTTTAGAACATTATCAAATTCCTATTAAGGGTAAAAGGTGTGTAGTGGTTGGGCGAAGTCAAATTGTAGGTCGACCCATGGCTCATCTTCTAACAATGGCTGATGGGACTGTTACAGTATGTCATAGTCGCACTTTTAATACGAGAGAGATCACAAAAGAGGCTGATATTATTGTCGTAGCCGCAGGTCAAAAACATTTGCTAGGAAGAGATGATTTTAAAAATGGTGCTGTTGTAATTGATGTCGGAATCCATGGTTCAGGACAGGGTAAGGCTGTCACAGGTGACGTTCGTTTTTCAGAACTAGAGGGACATGCCACCGCTGCCACCCCCGTTCCGGGTGGAGTGGGCCCTATGACGATTGCCTGTTTGTTGGAAAATACGATGACACTAGCTCAACTTAAAAAAAAGTAACTGGCCAGTTACAAAAACAATAAGTTATGTTTATAATTATTTTACCCATGTGCCAGTTGCCGCAGGAGTTGCTGGTATTGTCATAATACGCTGACCACTTTGATGGCATGAATAGGTTGTTCCATTGACACTTCCACATCCAACATTAACATATGCAGTTTTTGCATTTGTGGGGTAAATAATTCCACTACTATTAGTGAATGTATTCGAGCCACCTGCAAGTGTATGACAACCAACGCAACTTGTATTTTTACCATTGAATATTGAAGATGGATGATGACGAGAAGACCCATTGGAACTAAGGGATAATTTACTTGTGGATGCAATATAGGCCGAAACATCTGCTTTAGAGCCAAGATGACAACTTACACAACTATTTTGTGAAGCTGGAAGTCCTTGGTGATCAAAATTAGTTATCACTTTATAATTACCAGTTCCATGGCATTCGACACAATTAGAATTAGTCGTATGAGTGCCCGTATAACCAGGAACAGTATAGCCACCGGTAGTGTGATTAGGAATTGTGTAACTACTTGGAGCTCCAAGTCCTCCATCCCAATCTGATGCGGCAGGAATTCGTGCATTAACTTTTGCAATGGAGTCAGAATGGCAAGTAGCACAATCACCTAAACTTGCAACAAGATCATGATTATATGAAATACCATTGGTAGCTGAGGTCACAAGTCCGCTTGGAGCTAAATGACAGAGGTTACAATTGTTAGTTGTCGTAACTTTATTATGGAATGAGACCTTGCCAGAACTCGTCCACGAAACGCCATCATTGGTATGACACGTTGAACACTGTTGTAGTGCCAAAGAGGGTATGCTTGTTTTACTGGAATGAGTAAACTTTTGTTGTTTAGTGTTATCGCCTTTATATATCACTTGATTAACTCTTGGTAATACCCCTGATGGCATTCGTTTGTAATGACATTCGGAGCAACTGGTGATTAGTGACGGAGTAAATTTTACGTGAATTTTTGTAGCATCATTCCACGTATATGGTGTTGCGCTAGTTGGAGCTGTATGACATTGAGCACACTGTAAATTAGATACTAAGCTATGATTATGATTAACTCCTGCAAATGGAGTTGCTCCAGCACTGACATTAATTTGGCTACCTACTATTCCAAGGCTTCTAATGCTGACGACGTTAAGAGGAAGTGTAAGAGGATCATGGCAAGAATTACAAGTATTAATATCTGAAGTTGCTGGTGCTGTCCAGCTAGTAGCTCCTGTTGGAGGTGTGTGAAACTTTCCATTGGCAGAAGAGCTAACGCCGCTACCATGACAATTTTGGCATGAAACAGAGTTAGAATTAATTGTATGATTATAACCTTTGGGAATAACATTTGGATTGGAAGCCACGCAATCAGGCGTTGAACCTAAAACACCTGTGCATTTAACTGAGTTCGTAATAACTCTTTCACCAACTACACCTGAAGGGGTTCCGCTTGTCACATTAGCCTTCCAATCTGCGATCATTGGATTTGGGAATTGCATTATGGATCCTAAATGACAAGAAGTACAGTTTGAACTAAATCCTGAATGGTTTACAGTTGTCACTCCTGAGGCAGTATGGCAACTCAAACAGTTTAAAGTTGTTGAGCTGTGTGCAAAATAACCTGGAGACCAATCAGTTGAACTAGAGCTAGATGTGGAGGGTGCATTATGACAAGTCGTACAGTCCACATTTGATGCATGAGTTGTAAAGTTGAAAGTAGAAAAGGGTGGACCACCAACATTAGTTTTATCTTTCCAAGTTGCATTTGAAAAACTAGCACTTCCAGTGGGACGGTTATGAGCATGGCAATCGAGACAAGAGTTGATGCTAGCAACAGGAGTATTGAAGTGGTAACTTGCTTCTGTGAAAGGCTTAGAACCACTAATTGGTGGAATTCCTGGTAGAGGCATAGAAATACTATTTAGATGACAAGTGGTGCATTCTGCGCCAACAAGTGGTGTTGTCCCGCGATAAACAGAACCAATGGTATTAGTGATCCATTGGACAGCTTCATGTCTCATAAATCCTTTGGTTCCAACGCTTCCAGTAGGTAATGCATTTACATGACATTCTAAACAAGTAGATGGGTTCAAACTGATATTCGCATGAAAGTAAGCTCCACTATAATTACCAGTAGAAGCCGAAGAACTTCCATGACAGTTTGTGCATGAAAGAGCCGTTACTTGATCATGTGTGTGATCGACTTCTAATTTGAAGTTTTGTACTCGAATTGGAGATCTTATCATTGTTGTTCCACTAAAAC
>Ga0154020_10009104_pt1 | contig 11456 bp, 13 predicted proteins | sample Klosneuvirus_201_FD_109709 | JGI IMG/M metagenome (GOLD analysis project Ga0154020, IMG submission 109709) | Active sludge microbial communities from wastewater, Klosterneuburg, Austria - Klosneuvirus_20160825_MG | ecosystem: Engineered > WWTP > Aerobic digester > Activated sludge | place... | reverse complement strand
TTGCGATGATTATTCAATCCCGGAATATGATCAGAATATAACTGAATTCTGTCACGATCCCGACAAATACTTTCTTTTTTCTAATTGTAAAATTTCCCATAATGAAATGAGGGTAATTATTAATGGGTTCTTCAGGGATTTATATGAAAAACTCCGCGATCCAAAAACAAAAAGAAAAATTCTTGATAGAGAAAGGGCTGTAGGGAAAAATTATAAGGAATGTGTCCGTCAAATCGATAAACTTTTCGCAAGATTTGCACGATTAGTGGTTTTGAGAATCGATTTCGGTTATCAAAAAGGTCAGAATGTAAATATCGAGGATCTTGCAAAAGACATCGACCATCTTCACAAGAACAAACGGCATAATAAACTGTTTGATCATCTGGTGGGCTACATTAATAAAATCGAATATGGACTAGAAAAAGGAATGCATGCGCATGCACTTCTATTTTATGATGGTTCGAAGCGAAGACCTGATAGCGATATTTTTTTTGCAAAAGAAATCGGTGAATATTGGGTAAATCAAATTACGAATGGTCGGGGAGTTTATTGGAACCGGAATGCAGAAAAAACAAAATTCGAAAGGAATAATTGTTTGGGAATCGGTGATATTCACGTTTCAGATGATGTGAAAATTCAAAATTTGTATGGGATTGCAGAATATTTCTGCAAATCTGAACAATACCTTAAACCGAGAACTCATACGAAGATGAAATTATTGCGTAAAAGTTTTTCGAAAGAGGTCGGAAAAAAACGAGGAGCACCTAGGGCACCTGAACCCCCTAGAACACCTGAACCACCTAGAACAACCCAGGGCAGCACTATAGAAGAAGATAAGTTACTCATTTGTGCGAGTGATAAGAAAGCAGCATGAGATGACTTTACCTTACAATGTGATTATTAAATAAAACCAATGTATCGGGTAGGTAAAACCTACCCGATTGTGTCGGATTTTTTTAAAAAATCAGTTTATGTAGTTGACTATAATACTTTGGAGTATTAGCTCCGACTCTAGCAAAGAGTAATCAGATCGTTTGACTGTTTGGAATTGGGATTGATATCACGCAAAATTTAAAAGTGAATCCAATCAATTATTGTAAATCTCAGCAACTCAATGCTAGTTTATAGCACTTTGTAGGGATCGGATTTCGGGACTAATTAACTGCCATATTTGGCACTTTATCAGCGACTCAATTAGCAAGTTATTCAAGCCTAAATTTTAGGTTGCTTAATTTTGCCGAATAATTTCATTGATGTCAGCGAATATAAGAAAAATTACTATTTGAAACAATGCGTCCTAGTCTATTTTTCGCTTAAATCTAAGAGATCTTCGTCGTCGTATTCAGTCTCACTGTCGCTACCGCAGGTACTGCAGGAAAGAGGAGGATCAATTCTATTAATTGAAAGAAGATGATCGACTTCATCTGAAAGTTCATCAGCTTTTTCCACATTATATTCTTTTAGCACTTCATCTGGAATATGGACTTCTACCAAGTATTCATTATCTTCACGATTACATTCCTGGCAAGGGATCCATATTGTGTTGCGATCTGACATTTAGCACCTCTTCTACTTAGAATAAATAGAGATATTATGTAATAAAGTGTCTTACCGCAAGTAGTTCGGGTGATTTTGTATGGTAATTGTTAATGAACGGTGTAAGGAATACGCTGGATAGCGTGCAGAAGGTGCGCCAGTTAGGATAGGCTGCTTAATCTCTCACTTTTAGTCATTTATTTCCTAGATATCTGTATCCGTTAAGCCGCAATATACTCTCTCAAACTTTCATATTGATCTGACCTCTCTATAGTCTGCTTTACCATATCTTGCTTGTAGCTTTGTGACGTAATTCTCCAATCATTTCACGAACTTTGCAGAATGGGAGCGATCCTCCATTATTGTAGTGCGTCAATCACCGATTATTGGAAGTACGGATTGATTTGATGGATTCGAATCCGTGTTTGGCATTTTTTCAGCACTTCCTATTTTTAGTTGAGTAATTTTATGGGAAAGACCAAAGGCAAGACATGATTTCTTTAAATATTAATTTATATTTAAAAATCATTATATTAATTACTTATATTGTCAGACATCCTCTCCGCCAAAGATGCGCCAATTAACACCCAGCAACACCAACAAGACCCGCATAAATGTTAAGTTTAGCGGGTTTTTTGTTAACCGTAGGCAACCATGTGAAATGTGAGTTACACACCAAATTTGTGTGTAACTTTGTGAGTAACTATAATACTCATAAAAAAGTTACTCACATTTTTGCGCTATCCAACAGGATAAAGGCACTCACATGAAACTGACCGATTCAATCATTAAAGCGGCAAAGCCAAAAGAAAAGGATTATTCACTAGCAGACGGTCACGGATTGGCTTTACTGGTGAAAACTTCCGGCGCGAAATGGTGGCGGTATCGATACCGTTTTAATGACACGCCCAAAATGCTTTCAATCGGCGTATATCCTGACGTTTCACTAAAAGAAGCACGCAATCAACACGCACGCCTGAAAGAACTGCTGGCGCAAGGCGTAGACCCTTCAGAAAACCGCAAGGAAGAAAAACAGCAGGCAGCCATTGCGGCAGCCAATAGCTTTGAATCGGTAGCCCGGCTTTGGTGGAATCACTGGAAGCATGACAAGACTGAACGCCATGCCGGTTACACGATCCGGCGGCTGGAAGCGGATGCATTCCCGGCCATTGGTCATAAACCCGTGAATGAAATCACCGCAGCCCAGTTCATAGCGATGGTGCGCAAGGTTGAATCACGTGGTGCGCTGGATATTGCCAAGCGTGTATTGACAATGTGCGGGCAGGTTATGCGCTATGCCGTGGCGCATGGACTGGCGGAGCGTAATCCGGCGACTGATATCAAGCCTTCCGATGTACTAAAGCCCGCCAAGAAAACCAATCACAAACGATTAAACGAGAAGGAATTGCCTGAGTTATTACGCAAGATCGATGGCTATGACGGTCAGCCACTCACCCGCCTTGCATTGCAACTGATGGCGTTAACGTTTGTTCGCACTGGTGAACTGATCGGTGCCCAATGGAATGAAATCAGCCTGGATAAAAAGGAATGGCGCATACCAGCCGAACGCATGAAGATGAAAACCCCGCATATCGTACCCTTGAGCAATCAGGCTATAACGGTATTGGAAGAAATCCGCAAGCTGGCGGCTGATGATGTGCTGTTATTCCCCAGCGAACGCAGAGACGGCAAGACCATGAGCAATAACACGATTCTTTACGCACTCTACCGGCTGGGGTATCACGGCCGCATGACCGGCCACGGATTCCGGGGGATAGCTTCAACGATCCTTCACGAACAAGGATTCAATCATGACCATATCGAATTGCAGCTTGCACATACACAACGCGATGCAGTAAGCGCGGCATACAACCATGCGCTTTACTTGGACCCGCGGGCACACATGATGCAGGCATGGGCGGATTATCTGGATAAGCTGAAAGCCGGGGCGGAAGTATTGCCGTTTAGAGCTGCGTAACTGGTTTAGCTGTGCCTACTCCGACGGGAGGAAAACGAGTTTCCCTGACTCACTGGCACGGCTTCCTATAATTCAGGGCCGTATTAAGGGAATACGAATGAAAACCAAAGAAAAGAAGGATAGGCCTAATCCAATCATTAAAGAGATGCTTCAGCCCGTGGCTTTACCCGCCATCGGTTCAACCATTGCCAAATTCAATGCCGAATTTTCTGGAATTTCACGATTAGGATCAGAATCTATACGACTGGAAATGGAATCAATCGAAGCTATCTGCGAACATTTTGAACGCCTTCTGTTAGATGAAAGATTATTAAAACGCCCCCGTAATCATCGAGCCATGAGGGAATTCTATGAAGAATTGATGGATCAGGCCGCTGGAAAACTTGAGGTTTTATTAGCTTCAGAGCAAGCTAAGAGAACTGCAAAGAAAGGAGCCAAAGGCAGGGCAGATTTTTACGCAAAGCAAAAACAAGCTGTTCAGAATTATTATCGTGAGAATAGGAAATCTTACAAAAACAAAGATGAAGCGGCCATAGGGCTCGACGGAAAAAAGCTGAATGGCATTCAAATCACCGTTGGATTCAGAACAATAAGAAAATATTTGACAGGAGTCTAACCTCCCCCTCTTTGCTTAGCAAACGGCTACCTTTTGCTTAGCAAAGGGGATTACCTTCCATTAAATAGCCTTTTAATCTCTCCATACCGTGATGCACGGGTTAAACAATGGAGTGCTACTAATGGCAAGAACTCAAGAATTACCAAAACCAGAAACATTACCAGCAACCGGCAAAAGCCGGTTTTCCCAATTCAAGAAATTCATTCCTGTAAGCAAAGAGAAGTTCAGGCAACTATGCAAGGAAGGCCGCGCCCCGCAGCCTGAACGCATGGGCATTCGTTGCACCTTCTACGATAACGGAGAGCTTCACAGATGGCTTGCTGATCCCGTCAATTACCGGGCGGGAGAATGAGCCATGCAGACACCAACAAAAAAGCCGCACCCGGCGGGGGTAGCGGCTGGAATAAACTCACATTCGGATTATAACACTCATGACATATTGAACGAAGTCACAAGCCGCTTGAAGGGCATTATCAAACGTCACAACGGCGGCATGCTGGCATTCTGTCCGTCTCACGATGACCGGAAAGGCCGCAGTCTTGCAGTAAGTGAAGGCCGCGAAGGGCAAATACTTCTTCATTGCTTTGCTGGATGTTCGGTCCATGAAATAACTGGCGCCATTGGCTTGAATGCCGCCGATCTTTTCCCGCGCACCGAAAGCAAATACGATCCGCAAACCCGATTTTACTTTAACGAATGGCAAATACTTTCCACCCTTCAACATGATGCAACGGTTGTTTTAATCGCTGCACGCTGGATGTTGACCGGTAAGCCATTGCCTGAATCTGATGCTGATTTTTTATCGAAAGCAGTTATCAGGATTAACGAAGCAGTCAGCTATTCAAGGAGATTCAAGTAATGAATGACCTTGAGAGCCAAGCGCTTGAAATGATGAGTAGCAACGAAAAAGAATCAGAACAAGCAGCAATAAAACGCCTTGCTGCACTCCCACCAATCGACTACGACCGGGCAAGAAAGCAGGAAGCTGAAAAGCTTGGAATCAGTGTCAGTGCTTTGGATAAAGCGGTAAATGCAGCCAAACGAAATGAAATCGACGATTCCGGTTTTCCGAATGTTGAACCGTGGGAATATCCGGTGGATCCGGGGGAATTGCTCAGTGACATATCAGCGACCGTTCACCGTTTCATTGTGTGCAATAAAGAAACTGCGGATGCAGTGGCACTATGGGCAAGCATGACATGGTTCATTGACGTGATACAGGTTGCACCGCTGGCAATCATCACCGCGCCTGAAAAACGATGCGGCAAGACTCAGCTATTAACGATATTGGGCAAGTTGTCATACCGGCCATTATCCGCCAGCAGCATCAGCCCAGCATCGCTCTATCGTGCAATCGAGGCATGGCAACCCACCCTGCTACTTGATGAAACCGACGCATTCATGAAAGAAAACGAGGAGCTGCGCGGTGTGATTAATTCCGGCCATAGCCGTGATAATGCTTACGTCATCCGAACCGTAGGCGATGACCACACCCCCAAAAGATTCAGCACATGGGGAGCCAAGGCATTATCCGGAATCGGTCAGCTATCGGATACGTTAATGGATAGATCGATCGTGCTGGGATTGCGGCGGAAGCTGGTTCATGAGACTGTCGACCGGTTGCGATACGCTGAACCTGATCTGTTTCTAACGTTAACCAGTAAGCTGGCACGCTTTGCCGACGATTACCGCGAACAAGTCAGGCGGGCAAGGCCAATGCTACCCGACGCGTTAAACGACCGCGCACAGGATAACTGGGAGCCGTTATTGGCTATTGCGGGATGCGCTGGCAGTGAATGGCTTGACCGTGCAAACCAGGTAGCTTTAAAGCTGTCCGCCGGTGACAAGTCAGCCAGTATCAGCAATGAACTATTGGCAGATATTCAGGAAGTGTTTGAATCGAAGCGCGCCAACAAGATCAGCACCGCCGATCTGATTAACACTTTGATAGAGGATACCGAAAAAAGCTGGGCAACCTATAACCGAGGCAAGCCGTTGTCACCCAAGCAACTGGCAAACAAGTTAAGAGATTACGGTATTCAATCGAAGTTAGTTCGCAACGGTTATGATGTTTATCGTGGCTTTGAATTGGCACAGTTTGAAGAATCCTTTTCCCGATACCTCACCCCTGTTTTATCCGTTACAACGTTACAACCCAATAACAGCAACGGTTTGCACGTAACAAATGAAAAATGCGTAACTGTTACAAACAGCCTAAGTGTTACAAATCAATGTAACGATGTAACAGCATGTAACGTTACAGAAAACGATCCTGTTACGCTGAAACCCGCACCAGATAAGGATTGTAACACTGTAACACATAGAACACCCCCAGCTAAGAAGATAGTGAGGATATAGATAAATGGAAGCAGCGGAAATCATCGAATATTTACGGGATAGGGATTTGACAATTACCCTGACCGATGGCGATAGCCTTGAACTGTCACCAGCGGAAAAAATCACACATGAACTGATTGAACGGTTACGCAAGCACAAACCGGCAATCATTGAGGAACTGAAGCGCGAACAACGCCGGGAAAAAGTATTGCTAATGCTGGAAGAAAATCCAGGAACTCAGCGGGCATTTGTGACCGATACCGAGAGCGACCGGCATAACGTGATTCTGACCATAGCGATCAAGGATAAGTACAGCTTTGAAATGCTTATTCCGAAATCGAAATATGATCCCTTCGCTATGCTCGAATTACTTGAAAAGGGACCGCTTCAATAATAACAATCTAATGGAGTACAAAGCATGGACACAGAAAAAGAAGTGAAGCCAATGAACGAAGCCGCGGCAATAAACGAAACATTGCACCGTGTGGCACGGAAGGTGCATCCGCTGGCGCAAGATGACAGGCAAGCAATACAAACCGACACCAGGGACCCTGACACTTTTTCCGGCTTGCGGGCAATCAGACCCGCAGCTTTTCGCTAGTTCCAAGCGTTTACAAAGGGGATTCCGCTTCCGATCTTCCGGAAGTAACCCGATACGGGAATCAAATCAATGACAACACAAATTGAAATAGCCCAGCACCTTGATTTATCTACCAGGCAAATCCGTGAACTTCAATCAGCCGGGGTGTTCTCAAAGAGCGCCACATTGGATGAAGCACGGCTTGCTTATATTCGCCGGTTGCGGGAGCAGGCCGCCGGGCGTGCTGCGACAAATGGATTGGACCTAGCGAGCGAACGGGCACGATTGGCAAAAATGCAGGCGGATAAGCTGGAAGCTGAATTAGCGGCCAAGCGCGGCGATATGATTTCACTTGCTGAAGCTGTAATGGGGTGGAGTGATTTAGTAAACGCTTTCCGGCAAAAGATGCTTTCCTTACCGGTACGGGCCAGTGATTCAATTCCGGGGATTGCCGATCGGCGTAACGCGGAGCGTATCCTTACCGGTATGGTTTATGAAGCGCTCTCTGAACTTTCACGCTGGAAGCCTGACGGTACCGAAGAATTCGAAACCGAAGCAGCGGGCAATATTTGACAGTGTAACCGTTCAGGATTATTGTTCGGGCAAGTGCTCAAAACACTTCAACAAGCGTCCATATCCCGCGCCCGATAGTCTGCGGTTTTTTTACGTCCATAGTTTGCCTATGGCCGGGTGTTAGGCTAATAAAACACCTGATCCGTCAGGAAATACGCCAGCCGTCTTGTTGCGGTTTTGAGCCCCCGGCCACCCTCTCAAAAGGGGTGAAATTCAAAATATCAACAAGGAGGCCAAGCATGGCTGTTAAATCAACAAGTGCGCCCGCACGTCGCAAATCCAAATCAGTTGCGCCAGTTTCAACACCTGCCAATGTAGTGCATTTGGATCCCAAGCGAAAGAAGCTTAAAAAATATCAGTGGCAAGCCGAACTGATTGAGTTCATGAAATCGCTATCCCCAGACGAAACCGCACTTATTAAGAGATTCACGAATCTGCTTTGCGAACGACCGGAAACAAAGCGTGCACAGCTTCAGCCGTGCGAATTGATTCAATTACCTGCTGCAAAAAAACGCGCTTCCAAGTTCGAGGAAATAAAAACGGTTTAGGTTGAACCTTCCCTCAAATTTGAGGAAGCAAGGATTTATTTCTGTTCCTCAAATTGAGGATAGGAAAAAAGGGGGGTACTTTTCAAAATGTGAGTAACTTTGTGAGTAACTTTTGATTTCTGAATAGTTAGGCTGGCTCAAATAGGAGTTATAAGAGAATTTTATGACTCCCATCCTCGCAAAAACGGGCAACATCTCTAAAAATGGGTAAAAAAGCGGGTAAAAGAATATACCCAGCTTTCATTACCCGTTTTCTTATTGTTTAACAATATTATGGAGTTGCATGAAACTCACCGATTCAATCATCCTTGCATACTGAATATAAATTCCCATCAAAATAATTTCACAAAATAGCTAAAAACTTGGTAGTGAGAAATAAAAAGCTGCCATTTTCCATCATGATTTGATTGATGTCACTGTCACCAGTGACAAGGCTGGAGATATAGAGTCAAAGTTACACCAGAGCAGCAAACCCCATCCCTAGTGAATTCAGTTTTAATCCATTTATTTCTTCGCCACTGCACTCTTGAAAGTAGCGCCTGCGGAGAATTTTGGTGCGATTGTTGCGGCGATCTGGAGCTTCTCACCTGTCTTGGGATTTTTACCTTCACGGGCAGCACGCTGAACTGATTTAAACGAACCAAAACCAGGCAGCGTAACATCATCACCTTTAGCAACGGCTTCAACGATGGTATCAAGTACTGCATTCACGGCACGCGCTGCATCGGCTTTGGTTAAGTTGGCGCGGCTGGCAATCTCTTCGATCATTTCAGTTTTATTCATCGCTTACAATACTCAGGTTGGTTAAAAGGCGTGCAGTATAGCTGTTTAAGGCATTTCAGAACAAAACTGAGTATAAAATATTTTTCAGGTTCCTTTATGGTACCAATTGAAGTAGTCCAGCATCTTGATCTATCAACTAGGCAAATCCGTGAACTTCAATCAGCCGGGGTGCCCTCAAAAGGGCGTAACATTAGACGAAGCACAGCTTGCTTATATTCGCCGGTTGCGGGAGCAGGCCGCCGGGCGTGCCGCGACAAATGGATTAGACTTGGCCAGCGAACGGGCACGATTGGCAAGGCTGCAAGCGGATAAGCTGGAAGCTGAATTAGCGGCCAAGCGCGGCGATATAATTACACTTACTGAAGCCGTAATGGGGTGGAGTGATTTAGTAAATGCTTTCCGGCAAAAGATGCTTTCCTTACCGGTACTGGCCAGCGATTCAATTCCGGGGATTGCCGATCGATCAGTCGCGGAACGTATCCTTACCGGTATGGTGTATGAAGCACACTCTGAACTTTCACGCTGGAAGCCTGACGGTCCCGGGGAATCCGAAACCGAGGCAGAGGGTAACGATGTTAACGCATGAATTGTAATAGCTACAGTAAAATGCTTAATTGCATTTGCAACCACCGCATATAACCAACATCAGAAAAATCATGAATAAAGAAGAAAGTCTTGCGCTTTATGAAAAGGGAGTGGAAGCCTGGAATGCTTGGGCTAACGAAATGTTGGCCAAGAAAGCAGAGCTTGAGGAAAACAAACAGTGGCAAATAGATGCAAATGGCAAAGGAATTAATGAGGTAACTAGAGAATGGATAAATAATTCAAACGTGAATTTTTCCAATCCCAATCATATCTTTGATAAGAAAGTAGATTTCTCCGATTTTATTTTTCCATATTCTGTGAATTTTCGTGAAGTAACATTCAGCGGTGAGGCGTGGTTCAATAACGCAAAATTCAACGGTGATACGAAGTTCGATAGCGCGAAATTCAATGATGCTACGAGGTTCATTGGCGCAGAATTCAACGGTCTTACGAGGTTCATTGGCGCAGAATTCAACGATTCTGTACGGTTCAATGACGCATCATTCAGCGGTACAACGTGGTTCGGTAAAGCATCATTCAGCGATAATGCGTGGTTCAATAACGCAAAATTCAAGGGTGCTGTGTGGTTCAGTCGCGCATCATTCAGCGGCTATACGGATCTCTCTGATGTAAAATTCAGAGGCAAAACGTATTTCATGCAAGCCTCATTTGGAGGTTCTGTAGATTTTAATCAAACAACCTTTGAAAGCATTTCTGTTTTCGCTGCCATAGACGGGAAAGGTCATTTCTCATTCCGGTATACTGAATTTCACTTAGCGCCCGACTTTAATCAGGCGCATTTTACAGAAGCGCCACAATTTGATAATTCAGACTTCAGCAGAGCATTACAAACCAAGGAAATCAATCTTTCTTTTTCCTCTAGCTGGCGTGCATTAAAAAGACTAGCCATTCAAGGGCATGACCAGGAACGCGAACTGATTTTTTTCGCCGCAGAAATTAAATCCCTGCGCGGCAAGGAAGATAAAGCATTCCCTCAGCCATTAAAATACTTAATAAATAATAATAACGACGCCTTGTGGCCGGGTGGTTCCCGTTATTGGTTCGGCTATTTTTACCAGTGTTTTTCAGATTTTGGCCGTTCAATAATGCGGCCGCTTTCCTGGTGGCTGGGTTTAGGTGCTCTGTTTCTGTTTCTTTATCTGAAATATCCGATTGATGCTGAGCCTCAAGCAACCGTTTCATGCGATCGCACAGAAGCGGCGCTATACCTTTCTGTCCGCAACGCTCTGCCTTTTCTTCCGGCAACCGGTTATTCAGAAAATTTAAGTCGAAGTTATGCCTATCTCTATGGAAAGCACAGTGACGGGAAGGAAAATGTACCCAATGCAATAGTATTTATTAGCATTTTCCAGACAATACTTTCAACAATACTGATTTTTTTGTTACTGCTGGCACTAAGAAACCACTTCAGAATAAAGTAAGCGTGCAGGGATTACCGAACCTACCAAAGAAAAAATAATCGAATTTGACAGCTTATTCATTCAGGTTTTTTGTTCAGGCAGGCGCTCCGGGCCGATCTCCTCACATCCTATCAGCCTTAAAACCACTCACAGTGATTTCATATTTCTAGCTACATCGTTACTTGCGGGTTTACTGGCGAGGTATAAAGAGATGGAACCTGCCAAGGTTCGATAAAATGCAACTTCCCGTACTGGATCAAATCCCGCATTCGCCATAAAAACCGGTACCAGACCCAGCATATGATCGCCAATCTCTTCAAACCAGCGTACGAGCCAAGAGATTATCCGCATACCGGCATCCTGCGGTGCGCCAAAGTCCGCCACATGCAGCTCACCGCCGGGTTTCAGAACACGAAACGCTTCCCGGAGCGCTTGCTGCTTATCTTCTCTCGTCAGATGATGCAACATCAAACTGGCAAAAACACGATCGAAACTCTCA
>Ga0154020_10009103_pt1 | contig 11456 bp, 9 predicted proteins | sample Klosneuvirus_201_FD_109709 | JGI IMG/M metagenome (GOLD analysis project Ga0154020, IMG submission 109709) | Active sludge microbial communities from wastewater, Klosterneuburg, Austria - Klosneuvirus_20160825_MG | ecosystem: Engineered > WWTP > Aerobic digester > Activated sludge | place... | reverse complement strand
TAACGATCTAGATTAAATAAAATTTTATGAGAATAATTCTGTAAACCTATCTTTTATTTCATTCGTCATTTTATATGTTGAAATATTAGCATATATTAATATATTATCTTTTTCAAACAATAGCAGACCCAGCTTATTTTTCATTCTTGGATCTTTTGCAATTGCATCTTTAAATTCATTAACTGAAACTGATGTTCTTATCGGATCGGTTAAAGTTTCCGACCAATGAATGTAATATGACATTTGTTTGTTGAAATCAAACAGTCGGACTGATATATTATGTTCTTTTGATATTTCCATACATTCCTCATATATTCTTTCAAAAGTAAATGGTTCCTTTTTAGGTGTATTAGCCTGTTTTGCAAGTTTATTTATATTGTATTTTGATTGTGTATCATTACGCACTTTTTCAATCACATCATGTACTTTTTTTATTTCCGAATCGTCTATTCCATATTTAGGTAACATATATTTACTTACTAATATATTACATGCATCATCCCATGAACAATCTTCATTTTTATCTGAAATTTGTTGTTCTATATTAAGTAATATTAATGCTATTATGTCATTACTAGCTGATAAAGTTGTAAGTTCATTAATAAGATTTTCCCAAAAGAAGTTATTTATTTCAAAAGTTTCGAAGAATCTACTATTATCAACCTTATCATACGTCATTGCAGTTGTAATAGCCTCTTGACATCCGTGCCAACTATCATTTATATTGTATAAATCAGTATAGATTTGTGGCACATTTACTTTATCAAGGCAAACAAGAGGCTCATATGGTTTGGATGTCTCTACTAGTTCTTCAGTATCAATACATTTTTGGATCATATCAACCGCCTCTTTTAACTCTGGAATCAGAAGAATTTGTTGTAGAGGTAATAATTTAGTTTTAAGCTCTATCAGTTTTCGTTGAAGTGAGACAGATTCCATAATATAATAAATTAAAATGATATAGTATTAAATTATTATATAAGTATATCAATTTTTACATGATTATTTTGAAAAGAAAAATTGACAAAAAATATACAAATTCACATACAAAGATGACAATTTTAATAAAACAGTAGAATGTTACTGCTGATACCTATTAACTTTTCTTAATAGGCATCATTCGCTTATACACATTTTTAATTTATATTAAAGGCAATGATATAGATAAACAATATATTATGCCATATTTTAAAAAATTGAATTATAAACATATATCAATACGGCATTATTAATATATTATTGTCTAAAATGGACATCTTTGAACAATTGACGCGCAATGATCGACGCAAATAAAAAAAGAATGATTGAATTAGTTAAACTTGATGAAGAAATAGAGCGCGAATATCATGCAATTAATAAAGACAAAGACCTATAAATAGAACAGGAGAGAACTAAACAATCAATTAATCAAACAAGACAATTAGAATTGCAATTGGAACTTGCTAAATTTAATAAACAAAAATAATATAATAAATTTATCTAAATTTAAACAGATTATACTATCGTTATATTATTTTTATTTCTTCGTTTTTTGATTTCGGGTTTTACAATAGTTTTAGTTAATATATTCTGTTGTGATTCTTTATCATTATCGTCTTCATTTGAATCGTTACTGTTGCTTTCATTATTTTCTTCATCACTCATATCAATTAGTTTTTGGGATATGCTATATTTATTTATAATATTAACAAATAATTGCTCTAATGCAATGCTTTTATTATCATAATTATAATTTTTATGTAATGATCTCCATAATATATCAGGTACTATTTTGTCTCTTAAAATATAATTATATATTTTATCTGAAAATATTTTAAGCATTATCGTATAACTAACATATTTATTAGAATAATCTATATATACTTTTTGCCAAAATTCAATTAACGAGTATGATTCTGCAAAATTAATTGTTAAATAACTACTATTAATAAGTGTTTTATATACTTTTTCATATTTATTAGAAAGAACATTAAAAACTAATTGAACAGTGTTTGAATCATCAAAATTATATTTATCAATAATTATTTTAATAGTTTCTATTAGTTGTTCATTTGTCAAACTTAAAATTGTACTATTTTCGGCTACAGTTTGAATAATTATATTATGAAGTTCTGTGCATTTATATTTGTTTAACTCATCAAAATAATTCATCATATCAAAAGTTTTAAGTGATGTATCTTTTAGCAAGTTTTTATAATAATCATTAATTTTAATCAATATATATGTATTAATTTCACTTACATCAGACATCATTTTTTTATCTTTGATTGTATCACACAATTCCGATACAATTGTTAAACTATTTTTAGATGATATTAAATTTGTTATTTGAAATGATGTACTATTGAAAAAACCTTTAATATATGTAATGTAATTTTTAATATAATTATTGAAAGTATTTATATAATATTCGTATGCATTATCATTAGTATTTTTTTTAAAATCTTTTTTAATTTTCATTAAATTGTTATACTTGTCTCTAAATTTACTTAGTTCAATTTGTATATCGTATTTATTATAACCACTAATTAAGTTAAGTTCATATTTAATATGATTTTCAAGGAATCCGACTTGATTTGTTGGATTTAATAAAACGTTTAGTTTTTCTTTAAAATCAGTAAAACCACATAATTTCATATTATCTGCGTAATTAGTTTTAATTAATTCTTTTACTTTTTTCTTTTTATCGACATCTTTCATTTTATTCCATTGAGTTTTACCATATTCGTTTTGCCCGAATTTATTTAGATATTTAATATCTAAATTAGTATCTGGATTTCTTTTATACATTCTGTATATATAGGAATCTTCACAAGATATAGGCATAATACAATGTTTTAGTTCTGGATTGATTTCTTTTATATATTGAGTTATTGTTTTTTGTACTTGTTCAAACATTTCTTGATGTTCGTCTTCCAATTGTAATGCACCTTTATCATTCAAATACATAGTATCACATTTATTAACTAAAATTAAAAGATAATTTGTTATATCATATTTTGTTTTATTTTTCTTTGTCTCTTCCAATATTAACTTTAGAATATCCATTTCATCTGATGTGTTTATTGATGAATTAATATCAACAACAAATAATATTATATCAAATTTATAAAAATTTTGTCGGATATAATCGAAATATAATTGTTTTGTTCTTCCATCATTTAAACCAGGTATGTCATAAATAGATAGATATACATTTTTTGTTAAATTTACTAGATCATACACATTTGGCACAAAATATTCAATTTCGTTTATATCATTTTGAGTTAAAACTGTACCATTTTCAGTTTTTTTAATTAAATCTTCATTAATTGCCCTATTAATTTCTCTAAGTTTAGTAACATCATAATATTGATCTATTTTATCAGTTTCATGATAAACTTGTGGTACCATTGTCGTTCTTTTAATTTTCATATCACTATAAGTATCAACAAATAATGTATTAACTAATGTTGATTTTCCTGCAGATACAGGACCAAGAATAGGAATATTAATTGATAATCGATTTTCCATGATATTGATAATTTTAATTCAAAACAATAAGTTATAATATGATTATTTCCTATATTCAAATTTTTAATATTTATTACTATTATTTTTAATCAATTAAAAAAATGAATATTATATACAATTAATATATATATCTTGTATTGATAATAATGATATTGATTCTATGAAAAAATCAATACCTAAAAGTTTAAAAGCAATGGTTTGGGATAGATGGATTGGAGAAGATATAGGTACAGCTTTATGTTACTGTTGCAGGCATATGAAAATACGGCAAGATTCTTTTCATTGCGGTCATGTAATATCAGAGGTTAACGGAGGAACTTTAGAAATAGATAATTTAAGGCCAATTTGTGCTTTATGTAATGGATCAATGGGTACTATGAATTTAGAAGAATTTGCACATACATACCATCCTAAAAAAATTACTAATAATAATCCAAATGATTTATTGAAGAATAAAATATTAGAATTAAAATCATTAAATACCAATATTTTATATGATGAAATAAGATTTAATTATGTATGTGGAGAATATGTTTCTATTGAAGAAAAAATAAATCAATATTATGGTTTTATTATACTTGTTTCAAAACAATATATTTTTCCAGATAATCGGGTTTTGGATGCGATAAAAATTAATCTTGATGATTTTATATCATTTAAAAATCAGTTAAAACAGACTGACTTTTTTAGCCAAATAGAATGGACGAGTTATGAACACTATGAAAAGGAATTATTCAGCCAATAATTTCTTCACATATATTAATAATACCTAAAAGTTCTTCGCGTTGTTTTTGTACTTTTTCTGACTCTTTTAGATCAGTAAAATCTATTTCTTCTAGACAATTTATAAACGTATTTGAATATTCATTATCAAAATCACTCATATATTCCACAATATTATCATAAATTTGAATACTCTTTGTCTTCCAGAAATTATTTAATAATAAATTGACATGATGGCCTTTCATAATAAATGGATCAGATGGCATTCGTGATGCAAGTTCTTTAGTTGCTAATTCCCTGTTGTTTTTTATACTATGATATGATGTACCGTCGTCTATCATCTTAATTAATGCATCTAATACAGTTTTACATGTATCATAATGATATTCTTCCATAAAACTTTTGTCATGAATAACAGGTTCGTGTTTAATCATATCAAGATATTTTATAATTTTTTGGGATATCATTTCTTTCAATTGAGTTAATTTATTTTCTAGAACTATCAACATAGTTTTTTGAATTTCTTCAGTAGCTGGTCTATAAGGTTCTTCCAAAATCTTATTAGTAACCGCGAACAGATTCTTAGCATACATCTTAACAAATGAATTAAGTAATCGATCTTTAATATCTTGCAACATAATAGCAATATATTTATTCATTATATCTTTTTCAGGAATATCTATTTGTCTACGATTTCCTTCACGAAGTTCTTGAGTAAGTTTAACAACTTGGGGAATTAAGTTAGTAGATTCCCTAATTTTATCTATAGATATTTGTCCACGAGTTTTATTTAATAGTTTACTTAATATTGTGCCATTTGCATTAAATTCATGTTCTATCTTTTTTCTCATCTCTGTTCTAAATTGAACAATTAATTCTTTCATATCAGGGTTTGTTCTTCCAATAGTATTGTCAAGATATTCATCTAATTCTTGTTTAACATTATCACAGCTTTCTCTCAACGAAGGTAAAATTTCTCTTACTTTATTTTGCAACTCATTGACTAATAATTTTGATAAATGTTGGGTTCCTCTAATTAATTTTTTTTCAATATGTTCATCAAATTTGAATTTGTTAAGTATATCTATTTCATTAGGTTTATTATTAACAAGAGCAATAGTATCATTTGGATATTTTTTAATATATTCATGTAGATAATGTATTTTTTCATGATGAGTTTCCCAAATGTCAGTATGAGTCAAAACATGTATTACTTTATTCTTAATATCGAACAAGTATTTTGCAGAAATATCTCCTGCTGGATCAACATCGCCACGCGTTACATGAACAATAACAGTCTCTGGTTTAGAAAGATGGTTATTCTTTAATTCTATAAAATATTGTTCTTTAGTTTTATCATCTACGCATCCCGGTAAATCTGTAATAATCATGGAATTAGTCATATCTTTAATTTCTTTAACTATTTTTGCATTTACATGCAATTTTCCTTCACCAACTGTTTGTTTAATAGCCTTTTCTGCTTCTTGAGTATCAGAAACAAAAATTTTTTTACCAGTAGATATTTCCTCCATGTAAACCCTATTTTCATATTGCGGACCTTTCCTAATTTCTATTGGACATTGTGTACCTACACCTTCGCAAATAGTATGTTTGATCTCACCACCAGATAGAATACTTAAGAATGATGATTTGCCTCCAGATTGTGGTCCCCATACAACTAATTGAGGAATTTTATCTCGTGCAGTTTGTAATATGTTGGTAACACTAGATTTTTCTTTGTCATAATTAGAAAAAAAATTACTAATACGATCAGATAAAGTTCCTAATGAAACAAGGGCTTTTGCGTAATCGACATCGTTTGATTCAAAACGTGGTTTCTTGTTCACCGGTCCAGTTAATGAATCAAATAATCGTTTCATCATTGTGTTTATAATGTAAATAAATAATTCTAATCATTTAACTTATCTATTTTTCAATTTTTTATATCTTTTAATAAACTAATTATATTCAATAATATCATCTAATAGCCTTTTCCCAACATTATCAATCAATTCCTTTGTAATAATCTCTTTATTAATATTCATTCTTTGCCCATGATCTTCAACATATCTATTAGCTACCTTTTTTAAATATCTCGTCATTAATATCATTCCTTTATTAAAATCAAATGTACCGTTCTTTAATCGCTTTTGATAATATTTTTCTATTTCTGTGTATTGTTTTAGATCTGGATTTGCTGTATTCGGAGTGTAAATATATAATTCGTGTTCAAACCATATTCTATCGTTTTGTAGTTGCATTTAAATGTTTTTACAATAATATATATCATATTATATTATTATATTCAAATTTTTATATTTTGGTTACATCGTTACTTTTTAATTGCCGATATAATATGGTATGGTATAATTATATAAAATAATATTAAAAGTTAAAATAAGAGGTCAGACAATGATGTTATTTTATGGTATAATGATTACATATGGAGTAGTAAAAATATTTATTATCAAACTTTCATTGTTTAAAAAATTGAATTATAAACATTAAACATATATCAATCCAGTATTATTGATATATTATTGTCTAAAATGGACATATTTGAACAATTGACGCGCAATGAAGTATTAGCAGGTGATCCTTTTTTTAATGTTATAGTTAAAGATCTTAGTTGGGTTGATCTTTATAATTTATCTAATAGCTGTACATTTTATAAAGAATTTTTCAACAAACAGAAACTTCATGAACATGCTATAATGTCAGTAAATAGTATGTTTTACGATTTATTTGGCGAATATACCGAAAAATTTAAAAATCTTATAAAAACAACAAATAGCGTGGTGACTGGTCTTGTTATTAGAGACGCATTAAGAAAAGATTATATAGATGATAAATATATTATAACAATATACACATCACTTGAAAATACCAATATATTTGATTCAAACCGTATAAAAAAATTGCTTAACCTCTTGAATAATAATCATGTAGAGCTAAAAATTCTCTACGTACCTGTTTTTATGTTAAAAAAAGTTCAGAAGATTTATAAATATTTATGTGTTGATATTTATAAGAATATATATTATTATGAAGGGAATAAAGAAATAGTCAGGTTAAATTCAGATATATTAACAAATCAAACATATTATGATTATTCTAATGATTACGACTATAATAATAAATTTGATAAAGATAATGCTGAAAAACAATTCAAACGATTATGTCCGTTATATTCAAGAGGAATTGATGTTATAGGTTCACTTCATTCTACTAATGATCATGACTTTTATTATAGTGTAGAATCTGATGGATCTATTTCATATAGAACTGTTTTGAATGATTATCATCCTCCTAAATTACACAATCCATATAATGAAGATGAAAGTTCTGAAAGTGAAAGTTCTGAAGATGAAGATATAAAAGAGTTAAAAGAGTATAATGAAAAACTACTAATTAGATTACGTACACAAAATATAAACAACTTAAAATGTATATATGGAGAACATTGTCCAGACGTAAAAAATTACAATAGAATAACCATGCAATGCGATATACCACAAGCGAATTGGCATATCCATTTAGAAAATGCCATTTTACATTTCCGTAACAAAAATGTCATTTTAGATAACGAAAATGATTCGTATATGTTTGTATGCATGACATTAATTGTAGGTATAATAGCATATTTCTTGTTTTGGAGTATATGTATTTATGGTGGTTATATCATATTAAAATATATAGTACTATAAATATCAAAAGATATTGACCCCCATAACATTAATTTATTGTTTTTAAAAAATATAAATTAACCTAATGACTTTTTAAAATATAGGCAACGTGCTCTTGCAATTATTAATTAAAATGCGATGGAGGCAAACAATAAATTTTATTTATTGGGAAAGTAATAATATCATTATCTGGGCGTTACTATGTTTTTAAAAAATCGAATAATGAATAGAATGCAATTATAAAACATTATAGTATTAATTATATCTTTTCGTTGATTTAAACTATTTTGTACTACCAATGACTATATTGACCACCTCTCGACTTGGCATACTGAATGATAGTTGGATCTAACTTTTTATAAAGTGATTGACGATTAAGCATTTGGAAAAACGTATCGACATGTCTGATTTCTTCATTAAAATTTCTTTTTTGCATTTTATTATGTATTGGTGTAGATCGATTTTGAATAATATCTTCAAAACCAATAAAAATAGCATTAGGATTCTTATTTGCAGAAAAATAGTTTTTACAGGCATGCCATTGTAACGAAGATTGTTGATCATTAATCATACGGCTTGGTAGTTCCAAATTCAATTTCATTACTAACCTTACAAGAATTTCCAGTCCACGAGATCCAAAATTATTCTGCAAGTTTGGAAGAATTATATTGAAAATATAATTATTTGACATTATTATATGTTCGCTATACTTGTTAAGAAGTTTATCAAACGTTTCGAAGAATCTACTATTATCAACCTTATCATACGTCATTGCGGTTCTCATAGCCTCTTGACATCCGTGCCAACTATCATTTATATTGTATAAATCAGTATAGATTTGTGGCACATTTACTTTATCAAGGCAAATCGGTGGCTCATATGGTTTGAATGTCTCTACTAGTTCTTCAGTATCAATACATTTTTGGATCATATCAACCGCCTCTTTTAACTCCGGAATCAGAAGAATTTGTTGTAGAGGTAATAATTTAGTTTTAAGCTCTATCAGTTTTCGTTGAAGTGATACAGATTCCATAATATAATAAATTAAAATGATATAATATTAAATTATTATATCAGTATATCAATTTTTACATGATTATTTTGAAAAGAAAAATTGACAAAAAATATACATAAAGAATAATTATTAAATTATTAGCATTATGAGCACTAAAAAGAAACACTATGTTTACTCACTCAATTTAGCAAATGGGAAGAAATATGTTGGAATGACAGCGAATATTGATAGAAGAATGAATCAACATTTTTCTGGAAATGGAGCAAAATGGACACAAAAACATGAACCAGTATCCATAAACCGCATTTCAGAATATAAAAATAAAAGTGAGGCAAGACAAGTAGAAACCGAAGTTTATTATAAAATGAAAAATTATCACGGAGGAGGTAAGGTAAGAGGAGCAGGATATACTAAATCATACTAAAATATCATTTTATAGCATTATTTAATTAATATTTCAAATGATTAGGTTATTATTTGAAATAATATTATAACTTATAATGGAGATTATACTATGATGTTATTTTATGGTGTATTAATTCCATTTGGTATCATAAAATTACACCATAGTCTGAAAATATAAATTAATTTATGCTATTGTGATATTTTTCTTTTTAGCATTCTGGACAACTTTTTGATTAAGTGGTTTGACTGTTTGTGTTTTGGTATTATTTTGTGGTTTTGTAGTTATGGTTGATTTTGGATTTAAAATGGACTTTTGTGGGATTATTTCTTTTGGCTTTTCTTCGGGTTCTTTGATGGATTCTTCTGATGATTCGTCAAGTTGTTCATCTTGATGTTCTTCAGATGGTTCTATTGGTTTTTCTTCATCTGATTCAACTTGATTTTCTTCAGTTGATTCTTCTTGTATTTTGATTATAAAATCTTCTAAATGAGTTTTTCCAATTAGTTTAGATTTTTGACCCTTAACTATAATTGGTTGTTCTTCGATAAGTTTTTTGAAGTCAAAATCATTTTCTAGTTGTTCTTTGATGATATCATAATAGGATTCATAATCGTCTTCTAGTTTAATAACATAAATTCCACTACTAGCACTAAATTCACTATCGACAGCTTGAATAGTTCCTTGATTGGTCTCAACGCGTGTTATTAGCAAGTGTTTGCCATTAAATGATGCGGTTTTACTGTAGAGGGTGGCTTCTGGAGTGTAATAAGGATACTTGAATTCTTTTGTTTTAGTTGGTGAGGTTATTGTTTGGTTCATGCCTGTTTTGAGTGGTTCTGTGAAGGATGATAGGGGGTATTTTTTTACTGTTGTTTGTTTTTCTTCTTCCATTTTTAATTTTGTATTTTTAATATATTCTAACGCACCATCAATTGTTTCCTGAACTTTATCACGAATAGTTACTAAATTATTATTTAATATCTCCAGATTTTCAATATGTTTAAGAAGTTTATTTTGATCTTCTAATGATGGTATTTTAATACATAATTTTATAATATTAAACATTGGAATATTTCCTAATCGTGTACCAAATTTGGATAATTTAACAATAGTATTCTTATTAAACTTTAAATAATTATATAAAAATTTATATGATAATTTTGTACCATTTTCTTTTATTTTCATACAATATAATCCATTAGTTACTGCAGAAGGTCCATTAACCAAAAAAACTTTTGCCATACCTACATGTTCATTATCATACCTTGTTAACATTTCTGGACAACCTCCTCCTTTAATCATCAATATGTATTCTGGATAATTAAAAGTTATACTATCATGTGTTCCAATTGGATTATCTGGTTTGCCAGAATAAAAAGGCACATTACCAATATTTTTAAAATCACCACTATCTAATTTACCAGTAGTAATATCAACAATATCCCCTAGTTTTTTCTCTTCACAATTATATCTCATTAACTCAAATTTAAAGGTTGCCTTTTTCTCCTTTTCAAATCCATCAACAATACCATCATATTCTATTTTTTTGTAAATCATATATAATAAATCAGTAAAGTCTTCATATTGTTTGTTAATAAGTAGGTTAAATATAGGCACATCGTTTATTGCATTAGATAATTTATTAATATCATATTTTTGAAACTCTTTATCCAGCAATTCAACTATTTCCTTTTGATGGGATAGTGAAAGAGTCGGGATAATTATAGATGCTATATTTGTCTTATTTAACCATTTTAATCCACCTCCGTCAGATTTACTTATTAATTTATGTATATTTAAATATAGATAATAATAAATACATTTAGTATTATACATGTTTTTATCTTTAATATGACAAACAGTTACATGTTTTGTTGGCGTAAAATATGTATCATAATGTATATTTACATTTCCACCATTTCCAATAATAATACTTTCCTTATCAATTTCATATGTATCTAAATATAATTTCATAGTTTGTGATGAATTATAAAACCGATATTTACCAATATTTTTTCCTTCACTTGTACATGTTTTTGTTGTAGGTAACATTGTTATTATATCTCCTAATTTAATCCACCCTTTCTTAATATCTTCCTTTACTTCATCATCG
>Ga0154020_10009102_pt1 | contig 11457 bp, 16 predicted proteins | sample Klosneuvirus_201_FD_109709 | JGI IMG/M metagenome (GOLD analysis project Ga0154020, IMG submission 109709) | Active sludge microbial communities from wastewater, Klosterneuburg, Austria - Klosneuvirus_20160825_MG | ecosystem: Engineered > WWTP > Aerobic digester > Activated sludge | place... | reverse complement strand
GGGATTTTTACAAGGGCCAGGGCCACACAGAGACATTTGTTTTCCCGGCTCATATCTCAATATTGATCGTTTGGTTCGGAATGTATCTGAATTTTATAGCGGCAAAATGGCTATGGTTCAACTGCTTTTCGTATATTTATAACGCTTACAACACTGTAATATGAACCACGTAACACCCGCCACAGCAATAGCCCTTAAAGAAGCAGGGTTCCCTCAGCCTTCTCCGATGTTCGGCCAAATATGGTACGACTTAGGAGCGAAACAAATTCTAATCATTGCGCACAATGTTGGGAAGTCAGGCAGATCAGGATGGAGCGACGGCGTAAGCACCGGGCTTTATGAAAACGAGTTTGTTCCGGGGGGCATATTCGCCCCGACCGCCGTTGAACTTCTTGAATCGCTACCACCAAAGACGTTGGCAGGATTCAACAACGGCGAATGGTCAGTAATGCCAGCCGGAACCGAAATGGTATACAATCACGGGAACTTAGCCGAAGCCGCCGCGATGGCGTGGCTGGCACTAAACAAAAAGACATGACATTTTTATTGTTTATAATAGCATCATGCACGGTTATTGTCGCTTTAGCATTAGTTGACATAGCGGTATCAATTAGGGATATAGCAAACAAAAAATAGCACCATGACTGACTTTCAAAAACTTATGAGGGTAGAAAGGATCAAGAAAGTTTACGACGCAGCAAAAGTGCTTGCAATATCATTCGGGGCATTAGAATCTTCTTTTTTGGAAGCTGACAGTAAATTGAATGAGATAAAAGATGAGCTTGCCAAAAAGGTTTCTGGCGGGGTATCTGCAAACAATCCTTCATGATCGATCAAAAAATATTGCTTCATGGTCGAAGCTGCCAGCCGTCAAGCGTGAGGCGAGGCGGCTGGCTTTAAATCAAAAACATTATGGATAAAACAACCAAAAACGAGCCACTATACTACTACCTTAAAAAAGGCGAGATTGTACAAGATGGTGACGAGGTGGAGATGTCATCGAAGTACAATGACCCTGCAAAATGGGTTAAGGCTTCTGAGCATTCAATCGGAACGCCAGCGCCAGACCCTCGCTTCATGGCGCACCGTGTTTATCGCCGTTTAGTTTTACCAGGGCAACCCAAAAATCCAAAGCAATCAAAATAGTACCTACTCCCAACAATTGCCCAAAGTCACCCTTTCACAAGAAAGCCGACCCGGAAGCGCCTAAGCCTGAAAAGGTCAAGAAAGAAAAACCAATCAAAGACGAGCGGCTTTTTGATGTTTCAAAGTTTCAAAATTGGCTATGATAAACTATTTGGCAACATTGTTGCTTACATTTGTACTGTGCCAACAATAAATAAGAAAACGCCAAAGCGCCCATGGATGCCAGAATCCAAGCCCTTCACCATGAAGGTGAATAACCAGGCTTTCTACAATTCGGCGGCGTGGCGAAAGTTTGCAAAACGTGAAAAGATGCTTTACCCGCTTTGCGATAACTTTGAAACGTGTGGAGGTGCGCATGAAATTACGGATCACCCGGTGCCAATCACTGAAGGTGGTCACAAGTTCAATCAGCAGTTTAACCATTTTTGTAAGTCGTGCAACGCAAGCAAAACCGCTAAACAGGGGAAACGATGAAGATAGCAGTTTTAATGATGTTCCGCGATGAAGCGGATATTTTAAGAAAATGCCTGGAGCATTGGTATGCGCTTGGCGTGCGCAACTTCTACCTGTGCAATAATGGGAGTGCAGACGAAAGCCTAGATATTGCCAATACTTGTATGAATAAGTATTCGGATGTGAGTGGCGGCAGCATTACAGATCTCGCTACCGATTGGCCAGGAAGGCGCGTTATTAATGCCCTTAAAGAGAAGGCGCTAAATGACGGTTGTGATTGGCTATTCCCTGCTGATGCAGACGAGTTCCTATGCCTACCCGAAGGCCATACCCTTGAATCATGGATAGCCCAATACCCTACTATTCCTGCATGGGGTGAACTACCCTACCTCAACATACTACCCAACGGAAGGGAGTACTGGCAGGAGCCGCAGCGTAAAGCGTGTGGATACATAGACTACTGTATGACCGTCAGCATGGGTAACCACCTCATAGAGGGTGTTGCCCCTATCCTTGGTATGGGTGGTGCATACTACAAGCACTACCCTGTACGTAGCTACGAGCAGTTCAAACGTAAGCTAACCAACTACATGATAGCTTTCAGTACATCACAACATCAGTCGCACCCACATGCACAGGCTTACAATGTATGGGCAGTTGAGGGTGATCGGTACATACAGGACAGGTATGATGCACTATTAAATAAAGATGAAGATGTTAATGCGCCTAGGTGGCTCTAAGGCAAGCATACCCCAGGGGGGAGGGTTGATCCCTAAATCAGTCGCTCTCAACATCGTTGCCACCCCACAGCAGACATACGTACAGCGCAAAAACTTTTAAACTATGAGGACAGGAGGGCAGAACATAAAGTCAACTCAGGAGCATAAAGAGAAGGGAAATTACCGCCCTTCTCGCCACAAAGAGCGGGTTGACAATAAAGTAGAGGTGCTTGATAGTATCCCAAAAGCACCTGAATACTTCGACAAACGTCACCGGGATAAGTGGGAAAGTACATGCAAAAAGGTTTTCAAAATGGGCATATTGGCAGAGGCAGACCTAGATTTGCTGGAGGTGTATGTGCTTCATTGGTTCATTCATCAGGACGCTGCAAAGGACATAATCCTTAACAAAAGCAAGGACAATGAAGGCAAAAAGAATCCGTCTGTTTTGATAGCCCAGGATTCTGCCAGGATGATTAACCAGATAGGCGACAAGTTTGGAATGAATAGCCGCGCGCGCATGGGAATCAAAACGCAGGAGACAAAACCAGAAGACCCATTTGCTAAGTTTTTGAATAATTGAAGCAAGCACTCGCATATATAAAGGCTATTACGTCGGGCAAAGAGGTTTCCTGTGAATTTGTAAAACTCGCAGTGCTTCGCCATTTGTCCGACCTTAAAAAGCAGAAGTCGGAATATTTTGGCTTTGTATTTTCCGAGCGTCACGCGCAAAATGCGATTGACTTTTTCAGGATGCTGAGGCATACGTCGGGGAAATACGCGGGCAAGCCTTTTAACCTGCAAGATAATCAGGCTTTTGAAACGGCTATGATATTCGGTTGGAGGCAAAAAGCAGATGGCAATAGGCGGTTTACCCAGGTTTATGATGAAAAGGGAAGGAAGGGCGGGAAGTCACAATACGCCGGGGGCATTGAGTTGTATTGCGGGCTATGCGAGGGCGAAGAAAGCGCTGAGGTTTATACGGCAGCCACAACACGCGACCAAGCGGACATGGTGTTTCGGGCGGTAAAGAAGATGGGGCGGTACTTGCGACAAGATAGCCCATTGATGGCAAAGGCGATTACCGTGATGGCGCATAGTGTAATCTTGAATAACACAGACAGCTTTATTCAAAAGGTTAGCGCGGACGCAGGAACGCTTGACGGATTGAACCCGCACTGTGCAGTGATTGACGAATACCATGCACACAAAACAGACGAGGTGAAGGGCGTAATGCAGACAGGTATGGGTAGCCGGGAGAACCCACTCTTGTTTATTATCACGACAGCGGGCTTCAATAAGGAATCTCCATGCTACAAGGTTGAACGAGCAAATGCTGTGGCGGTATTGAAGGGCGAACGAACGCAGGATAATCTATTTGCGATCATATACACGCTTGACGAGGGAGACGATTGGCGCGACCCTAACGTTTGGAAGAAGGCAAACCCGAATTTAGGCAGTACCCCAACGGTGAAGTACCTACAGGATCAGGTGCAGGACGCTATCAATAAGGGGACTACGACCAGGGTGCAGGTAGTGACAAAAAACTTTAACTGCTGGCTTGATACGCCTAAAATATGGATACCAGATGATGCTATTAAGGCGGTAATGAAGCCGATAAACCTGGAAGATTATGCAGGGCGGCCATGCTATCTGGCGAATGACCTTGCGGCGACCTCCGACATTACAGCAGACGCTATCTTTTTCCCGCCGCATAATGGCCAAAAGTCGGCGCTGTTTACTACGTTTTGGCTTCCAGAGGATACTATTGAAAAGCGAAAAGACGAAACAAGCTACCGGGAATGGGTTGAGAACGGGTTTATTATAAAAACGCCTGGTAATGTGGCCGATTACGGATTCATTCGAAAGTGGATAAACGCAAAGGCTGAAACGCACAGGATCGGAAGTGTGTCGTATGACCCTTGGAACGGGTATCAGCTTGCCACTGAATTGACGGGAGACGGGTTTGAATTGATCCTTTGCCGCCAAACCTACGGTAATTCTTCGGAGCCGTTGAAGTGGATTGAAAAGACGATCATTGCTGGAGAAATAGATATTCAGGAAAACCCGGCGCTGGAGTGGATGTTTAGAAATGTTGTTTTAGATTTTGACGCAAACGACAACATTAAGCTAAACAAGGCCAAGTCTGCGGGTAAAATAGACGGTGTTAGTGCTTTTTGGATGGCGGTTTTTGGGTGGCTTACCGCGCCGCCCCCCGTGTCATCCTACCTACTCGAAGAAGATAGTGAACTTTTAAAATGGTAACATGCCCATACAACACTCTAAATTTTTCCCAGAATCAGCCCTTGCGCACCAACTACTCGACGGCCTTAAAGGCTTAGAAATTGGCGGAGCCGCTCACAATGCATTTGGCCTTGACACGCTAAACGTTGACCGCGTACACCACGATCACCCCGACTTCCAGCCATACGCCAGTGAACAGAAAAGGCTGTGCGGTGCGGTTATGCCCGTGGATATTGTAGCGCCAGGCGATTGCATCCCTGTCGATGACAAAAGTTTCGACTTTGTAATCAGTTCGCATGTGATTGAGCATTTTTACGATCCAATCAGTGCAATAAAGGAATGGATGCGTATTGCCACAAAGTACATTTTCATTATTTGTCCGCAGCGTGACGCGCTGGAGAGTGACAGGGGAAAGGATTTAACCATACTTGATGAACACATAGCCCGCTTTTTAGAGACAGGCGAAAAGCTAAGTTCGGACGCTCATCATTCCCGGTGGACTTGCCAGAGCTTTGCAAATATGTGCATGTGGATCTTTACCCAGGATTGGGGCAAGGATTGGGAGACTATTGCGGTGGAAGACCCGGACGGGAAGGTGGGCAACGGGTTTACAATCGTTTTAAAATTCAAAGGAGAATAAAATGAGCCAAATCCACGAACTGCTTGACGTCTCAGACGAAGAATATACGTCTCTTATCGAACTTGTATCATCCGCATTGACGCAAAGCCTTTCAGAGCCAACGCCAATTGCCATAAAAGCAGCGGCGATCAAAAAAGTATTCTTAATTCAGGACCACCACTCGTATGATCCAAACACATGCGCCATCGTAGGAATGATGGTTGAACAAGCGTACAACGCCGCCGTGCTCCAGTCAACAAAAAAGCCACTTTTCAAGAAAAGATGATAAACATCCTAATCGTAGAAGAACCCATAGTTACCGCGGTCTCCTGGTGGCGGCTATTTCGCCCGATTGCTGAAATGCAGCGGCAGTATCCGGGAAGATTCAATGTCAAAATGGTACGCAACAAGTCTATTAATGCTGATGACCTGTTTTTTACGGACATTTTCATTCTGTGCCGCCCGAAAGACGAAGAGACTTTGAGCCTTGCACAACGCATTAAAGCGTTAGGCCGGGCAAAAATAATCCTGGACATTGACGACGCAATTACCAACCTGCCAATTAACCATTTTCAGTATGCCCATCACAATAACCGGGTTTCCATCGTTCGGGAAATTTTCACGCTAGTGGACTATTTTTGGGTAAGCACTGAGCAGCTTTTGTACGAATGTGACTGTATAGGAAGGGGCGAAGTAGTGCCAAACGCAATCTACGCCGAAGACTTGCCAAAAGAACCATCGCCGGATAAAGGACTTTGGATGTGGCGCGGTGGCGGGCTTCAAATCCTCGATGTCCTTATTGCAGGGGCCGAGAAATACGAAGAAATAAAAGGCAAGGCAAAGCAGTGGGTATTTTGGGGGGTGCTTCCTCCTATCGCGCATCCTGCTAATATTACGCTGTTAGAATACGAGTCCGACGTACAGACGTACTTTGAGAAGTTGAAAAGCGCAAAGATTAACGGCGTATGGAAGCCCCTGGTAGACAATGCTTTCAACGATTCAAAAAGCAATATCGCATGGATTGAGGCCACAATGGCGGGCGGGGTATGCCTCACCAATTACGCCGGAAAACTCGCATGGGAAAACGCCGTTTCAGAGTTTCCGACCTACGAAGAAGCGCGGGAGATCTGGGCAGATTCACGCGAACGAGTAATCAAGGATTTCAACCTTGAAAAGACGGCCCGGCAAAGGGCTGAAAGTATTGATAGGTTGATGAATCAAAAACCTGCAATTGCTTGATTTATGGCTAAAATGACAGACGAAGAAAGGAGGGTAAAGGATCGTGAACGCAAACGTGATCTATATAAAGACCCAGAGGCAAAAGCGAGGATTAGTGCGCGCCAACGCGAACTCCGAAAAGACCCGGAAGTAAAGGCAAGGATTAATCAGCGCCAACGCGAAAAGTATAAAGACCCGGAAGTAAAGGCAAGGATTAGTGCGCGAGACTGCGAACGCTACAAAGACCCAGAACTAAGGGCAAGGATAATAGAGCGCGAACGTGAGCGCATGAAAGACCCAGAACTAAGAGCAATAAAGAACGCTCGCGAACGCGAGCGCCAACGCGAGCGCCGCAAAGACCCCGAGATTAGAGCAAAGGAGAACGAGCGCAATCGCGAGCGCATGAAAGCTCCAGAGCTAAGAAAAATAAAGAACGAGCGCCAAAACTACCGCTACAAAAACCCGGAACTAAGAGCAGTAAAGAACGAGTATAGCCGCGAACGCTACAAAGACCCAGAACTAAGAAAAATAAAGAACGAGCGCCAACGCGAGCGCCGCAAAAAACCAGAGCTAAGAGCAATGATGAACGAGCGCAATCGCGAGCGCATGAAAGCTCCAGAAGCAAAAGCAAGGAAGATGAACAGATCGCGCGAGGTTGGCGGCTCCCATTTTCGCCGCGCCACAAAACGCGGCAACCACGCCGAAAGATTCAAGCGAGCGGACATTTTTGAGCGCGACGGCTACAAGTGCGCATACTGCAAAAAGAAAGTAACAATCAACACGGCGGTACTTGAACACAGAATACCAATCGCAAAAGGCGGTTCACATACCCCTGAAAATTGTACCACATCTTGCGCAAAGTGCAACGCTGAAAAAGCGGCAAAGCTGGTGAACGGTATGCAGATTACAATTTTTGACAAAGTAAAGCCCTAACCTATGATAGACACAGATTTTGAGCGTAGCCCAACGGCGGCGCTACTCACCAACGATGGATACTTTTCCCGGCACCGGGAGCTTGCTGCTGAGCACGGCGTAAAAGAGGCCTGGGAAATTGTCGAAGCCGAACTCCCTTTCAATATCCGGCGTTACAGATCCTATGGATCTTTTGAGAATGCAAAAAAAAAGTACATTGAAGGTGCAATGCCTGCAACGGCTCAGTTCACCCGCAAGTGCTAATTAGTTCATTCTGAATGGTATTATGAGGCACTAGTTTTGTACCGACTACGGTACTATGCAACTTTTCGGATTCAATATTGACATAAGATCAAAGCGCGTAGTTGCGCTCGAAAATACTGTCAGAAGTCTGCAAGGTCAAATAGTCGCCGGGCCGTCTGGATGGGGAACAAATTACGATTCTCTATTTTCAGGATCAGGCGTGATTACCCGCCAAAAAGCCCTTTCCGTGCCTGCTGTATTCGCAGCAGTTGATGTAGTTTCCAAAACACTGGCCTCTTTGCCTTTTGCCCCATATCAGCGTACTGATACCGGGGCTGAAAAAGCTATCGGCCACCCACTTTGGGCGATGGAAACTATTGAGCCGTCACCATATACGACGGCCTTTAATTTCCGGCGTGATATGTTCGCCGATACTTGCTTTGGTAATGCCTACGCAAAGATTAGCTTTAAAGGGAACGGACGTGCCTACAAACTGGAGCGGCTTGTACCTGAAAACGTAACAGTTTACCAAAATCAAGAAACGGGGGAGCCTTTCTACTGCGTAACGCGCACTGATCCAGGCGGGAAACTTCGCTATGAAGTTCTAATGCAGTACGAAGTCTTGCACTTGCGCGGCATGACCATCGACGGCTGGCAGGGGCTTGATATTGCAAGCACATTTTCCTCTTCATTGGCAATGTCCATTGACGCTACGCGCTACGGGCATAACTACTTCAATAATAACGCGGCAGTAGACGCTACGGTTGAGTTCCCGAATCCACTTGACGGTAAAGCGAGGGAAATAATTGAAAACAAGATTGGCAAGAAACACGCGGGCATTAATAATGTCGGCGGCATAATGGTGCTTGATGCAGGCGCTAAATATAATAAGATTGGCACGAATCCGCAGGAGGCTATGCTCAATGAAACCCGCACTTTCCAGGCATACGAAAGCTGCCGGATTTTCGGCGTTCCAGCTCACATGATTAACGTGTTAGACCGCTCCACTTTCAATAATATTGAAATGATGGATAACGGTTTCGTGAAATACTGCCTTACACCGCTTGCAGAGCAGTGTGAGCAGGAGCATGACGTTAAACTGCTTACCCAATCAGAAAAGACAAGCGGCTCCGTATTCCACCGATACGACTTATCCGGGCTTATGCGCGGCGATATGAAGTCACGCGGTGAGTACGAAGATAAGATGTTGAAAAACATGGTGTTAACCATTAACGACGTTCGGGAAATGAATAACCTGAATGAGGTTTCTTGGGGGCATACGCCATACGCGCAAGCGGGGGTGACACCTGTCAACGAAGACGGCACAATTGACTTAAACACGCCAGCAGATGCGGCTAATAATAACACAGACGATGGAACTCCGCAGGCAGCAAACTAATCTCGAAACACGCTTTATTGTTTCAGAGGAAACAAGGGCTAAGGTAGTGAATGAGGAAACTCGCACCATCCGGGGCTATGGTATCGTTTTCAATAAAGAAAGCGTGGATCTGCGTTCGCATGGGCGTACTTTCCGAGAAGTAATTAGGCCGGAAGCGGTGGAAGGGGTTGACTTTTCAAAAGTCCTTTCTATGCACAACCATCGCAGTGAGCGCCTTTTAGGCAATTCCGCTTCGGGAACTATGCGTACAGGCACAGACAGCACAGGGGTTTGGTACGAGGTTGATTTGCCCGATTCCCCAACAGGCGAGGACGTTTTGGTATCCGTTCGCCGGGGTGACACACCAGGCTCTTCTTTTCAGTTTGACATCAAATCGGATGGCGAAAAGTGGAGCGTTCGTAGCGGCAAAGCATTCCGGGAGGTCATCTCTTTTAATGGCGTGTACGAGATGGGGCCAGTATCGGAACCCGCCTACCCTGACACTACCATAGCTGCCAGGTCTATGCAACAGCTAGAAAAGGTTTTGCGCGATGACAGCGAAGGTGAAGGCCCGTTAATGGATGACCCAACAGGAAATACGCCTGCTGAATCCTACCAGCTATCGTACATGGTAGATGCTGCCGCCTGGGCGCTTTACCGCTCAAACGACATGATTTATGCGCTCAATAACTACGTAGGAAACTATAAGACGTTCGCCGAAAACATGCCCGCTGAGGCGTCTATTTTCAACCAGCTTATAACACAGTGCGAAGCGGCTAAATCGGCGCTTGTTGCGCTGATTGACGGCCATGCGGACGCTGTTAAGGCGCTGAATAGCGGCGAAAACAGAAGCGAAGAACAGCACAACGAAACAGCAACAAAAACACACACGGAAGATGATTTTGACTTCTGCGTGATCTACTGATAAACAAACAACATAAACATTATGACACGCTTAGATGTCTTACAAGAATTGTCCAATGTGCAGGCAGCACTAAAAGACATGCGAGCCACCAGGGGCGCTGATGGCAAATTCGCAGACCCACTAACGCAGGTAAGCCTCGACAAAAATAACGCCAGATACCTGGAGCTATCCTCTTTGCTTACTGACCTTAACATCGAAGAGGAACAGCGAAAACTGCAAGTTGAACGCGAGGTTACAACGCGAGACAATGCGGATTCTGGCCGGGAAAAGCCCAATCTTTCCTACGACGCTTCTTTTTGGCGGTGGGCAACACAAAGCATGGAAAATCCAAATCTTTCCGCAGACGAAAAAAGGATGTTGTCCACCAGGGCGGCTTCAGAGGTGCGTGGAACTTCCATCAATATCGGCTCTACCGATTCCCTTGGCGGCTATGCTATCCCGCAGGAGTTTTCAAACGAGATAGAATCCATGATGAAATGGTATGGCGGCTATCAAGCGTTTGGCAAGTGGGATAGCAATGCAGGAGGAAGCATGAAGTACCCGTCTATTGACGACACGGCGACAACTGGAAACATTCCAGGACAAGGCACGGCTTCTACCGTTGCAGACTTGACGCTTGGACAAATCCTCTTTGGTGACTACACGATTGACAGTAAGATCATCAAAGTGTCCGATGAGCTTGACAATGACAATGGCGTCGGCTTGATTAAGGAGATTTTGAGAGACTTTCTCCCTTCGAGACTTGGGCGTGCGGTTAACACTTATCTGACAAACGGAACCGGAACGAGCCAGCCGTATGGCTTTACGACCACCGTCACAAACTCAGCGCTCACAACCGCAGGCGCTACCGCTATCACGCAGGCCGAGCTTATGCGCGTCATGTATAGCGTTGATAGAGCGTATCGCCAAAGCCCAGGAACCGCCTGGATGGTTTCTGATACGATCATGGGCTACCTGCGCACTCTGGAGCTTGGAAACACGAATACGGTGCCAATTTTCACGCCGAATTTAGATGTGGTTGGCGCTGAGCCTGTCAAGCTTTTCGGGTATCCAATCTATATCAACAACGACCTCGCTGCCGCTCACGCGACAACCCGCCTGCCTGTAACCGCTACAAAATCGGTGTATTTCGGCGACTTCAACAAGTACAAAGTACGAAGCATTGGAGGCGTAAACATGAGCCGCAACGACCAATTGTATTGGGCAGAGCGCTCCATTGGTTTCCGTGGGTATGTGCGTAAAGATGGTAACCTGGTTAACGCTAACGCTATCAAGTACCTGTTGCAAGCGTAATGCTCATTAAGTATCGCATTGGCGGGCGGATTGCCTCGGTTTCACCTGAAGAAGGCCGCGCCCTGATAAGCAGTGGACTTGCTGATGAAGTCTTTGTTAGTCCGCCCGCTCCAAAGCGAGAAAACGCACTGGATAAAAGGAAAAAAGAGAAAAGGTAATGCACAAAGTCACCGTACAGCCAACGATTGAACCTGTCTCTTTAGCTGATGCTAAAGTGTGGTTAAAGGTGCATCCTGACGTAACGGATGACGATGATCTTATCAGGGCATTGATTAAAACAGCGCGTGTATGGGCCGAAAGTGGAACT
>Ga0154020_10009101_pt1 | contig 11458 bp, 6 predicted proteins | sample Klosneuvirus_201_FD_109709 | JGI IMG/M metagenome (GOLD analysis project Ga0154020, IMG submission 109709) | Active sludge microbial communities from wastewater, Klosterneuburg, Austria - Klosneuvirus_20160825_MG | ecosystem: Engineered > WWTP > Aerobic digester > Activated sludge | place... | reverse complement strand
TCCTTGACCTGGTTTTTTGGATCTTGGGAATCTTCATTGCTGAGCTTTCGCTTCAGCCATTGAGTGCCGTGATTTATTCCCAAGATATAAATCCCAAAATCGCCACCAAAGCCTGTGACTGAATTGAAGATCTCTCCCTTTGATTGCGGATAGGGGACTTTAGCATTTACTTTTTCATACCGCTTCTCAAGTGCTTTCAAAGACTGAAGTGATTTAGGCCACTTTGACTTGAATGGAGGAAGTAGTTTTGCGTTCTTCAAGTGAGGGACTACATCTCGATAAATTCCGTATTCGACAATACCTCTAGCATAATCTCTAAGCAAAACATCAAGTGGTGGTTTGCCGTCTTTAAAAATCAAATCATATGTGGTCGTTGCGATCTTCTTGATTGCTTCTGATTGATTGGTTCTGAGGACAGCTCCATACGCAGCAGCGAAGAGTCTTTCTAAAACATACGGATCATCTACCTTATAGAAATCTTTTAGCAGATCGGGAATATGCTCGGGCCAAGAGGATAAAAGCGCCACTAGTGACTTGGTTGCCTTGTCGCGAAGAAACCTATTTGACGATGTAAATAGCCAAATCAATGCAATGGCTGCAAGACGCACGGACTTAGAATCAAGCCCCAAGTCTGAGGCGCCAATGCGACCCCATAGCAGTAGACGTTCTAAAATTCCTTCTTCTTCACCTTGCTGGTAGTGAATGTACTTACCCCACCATGAATCACGATTTGGCATTTTCTTACGCATCAGTACTTTATGTAAGAAGTCCGCATTGAGGGGATGGTTTGGAATGGTGGCAACGGAGAGTATTGTGGTAAACACCCTTGATGTGCCGCTTTCAGAATATTGGCTAACAAAATCTAAAATCTCTAAAATTCGTTGGAGGTTTGGAAACTTCGATGGATCTCGCCAAATCACACTTTCAGTGAAAGCTTCAATAAACGGATGCTCTGGGCGGTCACCAATCAAATCAGCCAATTCAAAATCAACTCTTTCTGGAATGATGACAGCAAGAGCTTCTATTAGTCTTGGGTGTCTATAGAAATTATCGTCGATTAGCCAAGCTAAGCTGCCATTCTTTTCAAAGCACTTCTTGGGATTTTTCGGATCGAAATTTTCATTGATAAGATGAAGAGCAATTAAGTGATCACTAAACTTTTGAAATGGAAATCTCACTGCGTAGATTAGCTTATTATTTTCATCAGACCTGACATCTTCTGAAAGAAGGTCTTGTTGGACCATTTGAAAATATAAATTACCAGAGACACTAAGACTTTTCTGAACGACTTTTACGATTCGTTTGGCTTCTCTTTTTTCAACCCAGTCACTTCGATTACTCGCCATTGCTCCGGCCAATTCTTTTGCGGCTGCCCATGCAGGTTTCTTTTTATTACCGTAGCCGAGAGCTTTCCCAATTTTCCGATCAACAGAATGATAGAAGTTTTCAATTGTCTGGCGCATACCTCGAAAGCCCACCATCGGTGACTTCTGCTTGTAATCTCGCAACGATAGACAATAGGTTTTTAGGAATAGAGGGTTTGAAAACTCATTTATCAAAGGTACCTCATGAATCTTAATCCTGTAGAACTTAAAATACCTGATGACGGCTTTAACGATACTTCCGCTGAATCCGTGATGAGTTAGCTTTAAAAAATTCTTCTTTTCTTTGTTTTTTCGAAGAATGGCATTTTCGTATGATGTACGACATGAGAGAACTACTGCGACATTCATAATGGTGGAAATTTCCGCAATAAAGTCTTTCAGAAGTGAAGGCCAGACATCTATTCCATCACCTTCATTTACGGCATCTATCATTATGAAGAGACGGTTTGGATTTGCTCCAAAGTTTGTTTTCAAAAATTGTAAGAACTCTGATTTACCACTAGCTATTCTCATGAAGGTGCAAAGCTGTTCCCAAGCCGACGGAATACGAGCAATCTGTTGACCCATGAAAATGAGAGTAGGCAGTCCTTGTTCAAGACGTTTCTTGGCTACATCACAAAGTAAATGAGTCTTGCCAGAACCTGCGTCTCCATTCAACCATAAGTACCGCACTTGGGCTGCCTTCGTAGAATTGCTGTCAATTAGCTCAATAACGTCATTAATTATAGTAGAGAGAGTGTGTGCTTGAGAGAGAATAAATCCTATCTGCTCGTGTTTCTTTGGGCTGTACTGTCCGCTTGGTGTTGAAGATGGACCTGTGTCACTTGCCTTATATTCATTGTTGTAAATTTGCCGTAAGTTCGGTGCGAAGTCGTAGTAAAGAGTCTGAAATTTTTTGGCATAAGAAATGGCCGTTTCTAAATTAATTTCATTTAGCGCATCCTCTGGAATTTTTGAGAGTTCATCAAAGATTTTCTGTGCGCACATACTAGCTTGTTCAATTTTTTTCTGAAGGTCGGGGTAGGGATTTATTGCGGAGAGGTTGTTTCCAATATGCTCTTTACGAATTTTGAGTCTCAATTCTTTGAAACGATCAAAGAAGGCAGGAACTCGGCCTAGTCCATCAAAGACTTGATTAATCGGAAGGCCGACGTGAACTTCTTCGGTATATCTTGGACCGGCGGCTTCTCGCGCTGCCCTGTACAGTCTTGCTTGTAACTCGGCTAATGTTTCCTTTCCCAATGCTGCCCTCTTCTTTACTCATTTACACATTATGTTTCGAATCCAAATTGGTATAATTACATGTGTATAGTCACTCAAAAGATGAATGCGCTTGCTGAAGACTAAGTAATTGGTCTTCTAAGTTGTGTGCAAAAAAATATATAGCAAATAAAAAATCCAACATCAATCGTGGAGAACCGGAGAACCTTAAGATGTTTGTTATTTTTTAAAAGTTCCACCATCGACCGTGGAGAACCCAAATTTCCCTCTCTACAGTCTTTATAAACTAAGCTTATTTATAGTCAGGATATAAAAAAACCACCTTGCGGTGGCTTTTAAAATTGGATGGGGTACCAGGACTCGAACCTGGGAATGTCAGAATCAAAATCTGATGCCTTACCAACTTGGCGATACCCCAATTGTCTCATTTAACAGGTGTTTGAAACTAAGGATAACACCGCTAGAAAGCAAGTGAAAAGTATAGAAACATTGCGAAATTCATTTTAAAAAATCAGTCGTGCTGCTCAGGAGACTCATAGTTTTCGCTTTCACGACTCCTACGCATACTTGTTAAACTGTCACCCATTGCTTTTACTTCCTTCTCAAAGGCATCAAAAATAAGATCTTCGATTTCGTCTCTTGTATCTTGATTAAGAGGGTGAGCAACGTCACGGAACTGCCCATCTTTTCTTTTTTTACTAGGCATAGCTACAAATAAACCGTTGGGACCTTGTATGATTTTTAAATCTCTTACGACAAAGCTATCATCAATTGTGATGCTTACATAGGCTTTGAGTCTCTCCTCATTGATGGGAAATATTTTAACTTCTGTGATTTTCATGGCGTGCTCCTTTTTTCAATGAAGATGAATCGCTAAGTTGGCATTGACGGACCATGAAGAGAATATTATTTAACTATACGCGTTAATTGGTGAATTTGAAAGAAAGAGTCTTAATTTGATACATTTTTAAACAATATATAAAAATAAATCATTTCTGAAATTAGACTAAACTTACAATATTACTAAGAAAGAAAAATTATTCTAAAAATATGAATATAAAACTGTAGAAAACATATTTTTGGAGTTTCTTGACGATATTTTAGGGGTTTATTGGATAAATGATCAAAAAGTATTCAAAATAATTGAATACTTTTTATAATCAGATTTATTTATTTTATTATATTTGATCGAGTTCAAAGGCGTGATGAAGAGCTTGAGCCGCCACTTTGAGATTGGCTTCATCAATAACAGCTGAAATTTTAATTTCAGACGTCGTTACTAAGTGGATTTGAATATTATTTTCTGCCAGTACAGTGAAAAAACGAGCGGCAACACCAGGATGGTTTCTCATACCCACACCAACAACCGAAATTTTCGAAACCTTACTCATGACTTCCTTTGAAAGCTTATCTTTTGGAAGGATATTTTGCAGAACTTTTTCTGCCAATGGAAAATCCTCTTGTGATACAGAAAATGCTAATCTTTGACCAGCTTCACTTTGGCTCTGGGTGATAATATCAACGACAACACCTTTTTCAGCTAACTGGGTGAATAAATTTGAAAGAAATGAAGTTTCTGGAGGAATTGGAAAGAGTTTAAAAACATAGGTCGATTGTTCATGAGTGACACTTGATACAACGGCTTGTTCCATTATTTCTCCTTCAGGGACAATCCATGTGCCCTCTCTTTTTTCAAAGGTTGACCGCAAATGAATTCGAACATTATATTTTGCTCCAATTTCTACGCTTCGAATATGTAAAACTTTTGAGCCGAGTGAAGCCATTTCCATCATTTCATCAAAAGAAAGTTTTTGAATTTCTTTGGCCTTTGGAACAAGTCTTGGGTCTGCACTAAACACGGCGGGAACATCAGTATAGATTTCGCATTCATGGGCATTGATAGCTGCGGCTAAGGCAACTGCAGTTGTATCTGAGCCTCCGCGACCTAAAGTTGTTACATTTAAAAACTCATCAACACCTTGAAAGCCAGCAACGATAGGAACGATCCCTTGAGAGATAAGTCGTTGTAGTTCTTTTGTCCTAATATTTTTAATGCGAGCTTTTGAGTAAACAGAATCTGTTTCAATACCCAATTGAAAAGCGAGAAGCGGTTGTGTTTTAATTCCTCGTTTTTCAAGCGCCATGGACACAAGTCCTACTGAAACCTGTTCACCTGAAGCCACAAGAAGATCATAGGCGGGACCACGATATAATGGATCAATTTGTTGAGCCAAGCCAACAAGTCGATTAGTTTCACCACTCATAGCTGAAACCACAACGATGGGCATCTGTTCAGATTGGTAATCACTTAGAAGACGATCGGCAACAGCTTCAATACGTTCGATTGTGCCTACCGATGTTCCTCCATATTTTTTAACAACTACTTTGCGCTCCATCATTTTAAAAATAGAGCCTGGCTTAATCTGCTGTCAATAGACATATTAAAAAGAGTGCGAAATAGTTTTAGAAAAAATGATATGAAGCTAGAGTTTTGACATTAATTATAAATCAGATGGAAAAAACTCATCTCTAAATAAAACTGAGTTTGCTCGATGCAGATTGTAGAAACCGACATCGCAGCAAACTCTATATTCACTATCTGTTATGCCACTTATTTAACAGTAATTTGTCGCGCCCCTTGTGCGGCCTTTTTAGGAATCGTTAATGTCAACACTCCATTGTCGAAACGAGCCTCAGTTCGTTCAGCATCTACAGCGACTGGGAAAGTCATACTGCGTGAAAACGATCCATAAAACATTTCAGAAAAATAAGTTTTTTGATCCTTTTCCTCAGTTTTTTTCTCTTCACTTCTCTCTCCCGTGATCGTCAAACGGTTGTCGTGCAAATCAATCTTGATTGCATCCTTTGGTACGCCAGGAAGATCAACCTTTAACATGAAGGACATCTTATCCTCTTTAACTTCACAACTTGGATTAAATCCATACTTCGTAACATCTGTACGGGTTGCTGGCCAATCTTCAAGCATTCTGTCAAAAGCCTTACTAAATCCTGTAAGCTCACGGAATGGACTAAAGTTATTTTTCCAAAGTTCTAAGTTTGCCATAACTAACCTCCTTATGTTTATTTTTGTTGTAAATTTATTTTGTATCGCAAATTAAATTTGGCAAGTTGAAGAAATTAAAAAAAATAAAAGGAGAAAAATTGACTCTATTAAAATTTCAAATTGAGAATAAAAGTACAATTTTAAGTCTTTAAACTATTTATCAAAATAAGTTTTTTTATTATTTATAGTTCAGAGGTCTGGTTTGAATATGATATAGATTTAGGATGATTTGAAACTTCAAATAGAATCAAAGAGTTACGATCCAATATTAAGTTGATAAAGGATTCAACCTAACAACAAATAAGAATGTCATTTTCAGCAAAATCTAACTTAATGCCGTTCGCTTTTTATCTGCCACCCTCAACACCGCTAGCTTTTACCAGTTCGAGGCCGCAGCCTCCGAGTAGAGATCGTTAATTAAAGTTTTGGATTAAAATACTGATTAAGTATTTCAGGCAGCGTATCACTTTTGGTGATAGCACCTTGAGCGAAATCAGGTCTTCCTCCACCTTTACCTCCAAGTTTTTGACTTAGATCTTTGAGGATTTGTCCTGCATTGATCGTCGGAGTCATATTTTTAGTGGCAGCAACAATGATAGGGTAGGAATCAGTACCTTTACCAAGAGTGATAATCACACCACTTTCAATTTTATTTTTTAACTGATCAGTGACTTGAGCTAGAAGATCTCGATCTTCTTCGTCTAATACAGCAAGGAGATAGCGTCCTTGAAGAGCTCCTTTTGTAAAAGATTTTGTTTGGGTCATCAGTGAGTCGATATTAATTTGATCTCGTTTAAGTCCTTTAAGTTCTTTTTCTAAATTTTTTATTATTATTTTTTTATCCTCAATCCAATTCAAAAGGGGAGAGGTGTTGGATTCAATTAACTGAGTCCAGGGTTCTTGAGTGCCGGTGATTTCACGTGCCGCTTGAATTTGTTCAAATTGCTTTTTTAAAAATGCTTGGGCACGGTCTCCAGAGAGAGCTTCTATTCTTCGAACGCCAGCACTGACCCCTGATTCTGAAACAATCATAAATGTTCGAATTTGAGCCGTATTCGTAACATGGGTTCCGCCGCAGAGCTCTTCCGAAAAAGATCCCATTTTAATGACACGGACTTCATCACCGTATTTTTCTCCAAAAAGTGCCATTGCACCATCTTTAATGGCCTCTTCATGAGATTTAATGTTGCAATCAACAACAGTAGCAAAAGCAATTTCATCATTGACCAGTTGATCAATGTCTTTGAGTTCTTTTGAGGTGAGAGATTTTGAATGTGTAAAATCAAATCGAAGTTTGGTAGCATCTACTAATGATCCTGCTTGAGTTACATGGGTTCCTAAAACTTTTCGAAGAGCTGCATGGAGCAGATGTGTGGCGGAGTGATTGCAAGCTGTCTGTCGTCGTTCACTTTCGTGTACTTTAAGTTGAAGAGTAGATCCTTCTTTGAGAATTCCTTCTGTTACTTCGATATGGTGTAAATAAATATCATTTTGTTTTGTGGTGTTGTGTATAATAATTTTTGTCTCTGCATTTTGGCCAAATCCATGATCCCCCGCCTGACCACCACCTTCAGCATAAAAGGAGGTTGAATCAGTGACGAGAAGACCAAGTTCTCCTGCTTTAAGACTTTGAGTCGTGTTGCTTCCGTTAGAAAGACCAATTACTTTTGATGAAGAGTTGAGAGTCTCGTAACCAACAAATTTTGTTGGTTTATGACTTCTTAGTATAGTATTACTCCATTGAATGAGATGAGATTCATCAGTATTAAGACCCTTTGACTTCCAGCTGGACTTTGCCTTTTCGCGAGCTTTATTCATCTCATGTTCGAAGCCAGCTTCATCAATTTGAAAACCCTGTTCTTCAGCCATGAGACGTGTGAGATCAACTGGAAAACCAAAAGTATCGTAGAGTTTAAATACAAGAATGCCAGGGAGTATCTTTGAATGAGACGATTTTGTTTGGAGTTGTCGTAACTCATTATTGAGAAGTTCGATACCTTGATCAAGGGTTTGGCTGAATCGAGTTTCTTCTTCTTGTACGACATTAAGTATGTAATCTTGACGCTCTTTGATTTCGGGATAAAATCCGCCCATTTCTTTGACGAGAGATTGAATCATAACAGGAAAAAACGAAAGAGTTGGTGAGAGTTTTCGTTGGTATCTAAGGGCTCTTCTCAGAATTCTTCGTAAAACATAGCCACGACCTTCATTACTTGGAATAGCACCATCTGCCAGTAAAAATGTAACTGAACGTGTATGATCTGCGAGAACACGTAAGGAGGATAATTGTTCTTGGAGTTGAGCACTAATCTTTCCTTGGTGTTGGTGGTGCACTAAATCGGCGAGCTCTTTTTCATGAGGAATCAGTTTTAAAGCTTCATCAATCATAGGTAAAAATAAATCGGTGTCATAGTTGTTGGTCTTACCTTGTATAACAGCGCAAAGTCGTTCAAGGCCGGCACCAGTATCTACTGATGGTTTAGGCAGAGGTTCTAATACGCCCGGCGATTTTTCAAAAAATTGCATCATCACGAGATTCCAGATTTCAACGTAACGATCGCCTCCACTGGCGATGCCTTTGAAGGCATCAGTTTCAGAACCAGCTTTTTCGCCATGGTCATAAAAAATTTCTGTACTCGGACCACATGGGCCGGTTTCTCCCATTCGCCAGAAATTATCTTTTTCGCCGAAACGAAAAATTCGTTCTAGAGGAATGCCTTCTTGTTTGTGCCAAATATCTGCGGCTTCATCATCATTTTGAAAAACAGTAACGTAGAGGCGATCTTTGGGGATTCCTAATTCCTTCGTGAGAAACTCCCAAGCAAAGTGAATGGCTTCTTTTTTAAAATAATCGCCAAAAGAAAAGTTTCCTAACATTTCAAAAAATGTATGATGGCGAGCAGTGAAGCCCACATTCTCAAGATCATTATGTTTTCCCCCGGCTCTGACACATTTTTGTGACGATACGGCTCGATTGTAGTCTCGTTTCTCTAAACCCAAGAATAAGTTTTTAAACTGATTCATACCTGCGTTTGTAAAGAGTAAGGTGGGATCTTTATCAGGAATAAGCGATGAGCTATTAACAAAGGAATGTTTATTTTTTTTAAAATAGTCAATAAAACGAGATCGAACTTCACTACTCTTCATAAAATTTAAATGATTCATAAATAATGTCCTATTTAGTTTAGGAAACCCTCAATCATGAGCTAAGCTCTCTTAGCCGGTCATAGAGGTGTGCTTAAGAGTTCGATTTTCCATTGAGTTAGACTACTTTGTCAATTTCTTAGAATATGAAAGAAAAAAGTCCGTCTGATTCGAATTTAAGTTTTAGTATTCTCACTTCGATGCACCAGAATTAATGCCATTATTCGATTTGGCCTCGAGACGCCTCGAATCGAATACTATTTATTTTATGAAACTTAAGGGAATGGAGTTAATTAAGTAAGAACGGAAGGAATTGAAAACGAAGATGCTTATAGTGTAAGCATCTTAGTTCCGTTCTATAGTTAAGCTTCATCATCATTGTTTAGTTTTTCATAGATGACTTTTCTAACTATATCTAAAGGAAAACCTCGACTCATGAGTTTTCGACCAATCTTTTCACGTGTGAGTCGGTCTAATTCTTTGTTTTGTATTTGGAGATTTTTTTGTTTTGCAATTTTATGAGCTAATTCTAAAGCGCTTTGCAATTCAGCTTCATGGTCTAAGTCTTCAGGAGGAGGAAGACCTCTTTTTTTTAAGTATTGTGAAATGTAATGCCGACCTTTGCCTTTTTTGAATAGCTGATCAGCAAAAAGTTGACTTAATTCTTTTGGTGGTCGGAGATATCCTCGCTCCGTTAACCAAGCTAAAGTTTTTTCGATGAGTTCTTTTTCGAAATGTTTTTTGTTCAATTTGTCACTCAGCTCTTTTGTGCTGTGATCTCGTCGACTTAAATAATCTATGGCTTTCTCTAAACATTTTTGAAAGTTTTGATCTATTAAGGTGTTTGACATAAATTGTAGGAGATCCTTCTTGTATTACTTAACTATATTAATTGAATTATTTGGTTCATTTTAAATGAATGACTTATAGTAAATCTGATTTTCATTCAATGAATTTTAAAATAACTAGCCATGATTAAAAAATTATATCATGGCTAGTTATTTTTCCTTTTAGTTGGGACGAGGTGATCTTCAATCACCCCAAATTATGAAAACACTCCCCTTTGGTCAGTGATTTCATAATAAATTAATTTGTGTCAGTGCGTCGATTTAAATTCCATTTGTATTGATCATTCTATTAAATCATTTGAAGCCTTGAGAAAGGGGGCCTTCTGTTAATTTATATTTGAGTTATAATAATGTGGAAGTCGTTAATGGGTTCATTGAATGACTCTTGAGCTTGATGCAAAGATCTACAGACGACAGTGTTTTTTTTATTTATTTTGACTGAACGGTGATTGTGCGAAAAGGTATTTAATAGTTAGAGACTTTCAATTTGAGGATACCCCATCGGTTATTATTTAAAAAAATAAGAAATATTTTTTAGGAGTCTTTGTGTTTATTAAAATTGCTACACTTTTTGGTATTGGTCGTATTCCTAAAGCACCCGGAACCTGGGGCAGTCTGGCCACAATCCCATTGATCTTTGTCTTAATGAAACTGGGACCCATTGTTTACATGATTTCCACTCTTGCCATTTCTATACTTGCGATTTATGCAGCAGATATTTATGAGCGTCAAAGTGATCGACATGACTCAAAAGAAATCGTAATCGATGAAGTGGCTGGGATGTTAGTGACGATGACAATGCTTCCAATGACATGGCAAGCCTTTGTGGTTGGCTTTGTGATGTTCCGATTTTTTGATATTTTTAAGCCTTTCCCAATTAGTTATTTTGATCGAAAAGTACCAGGGGGCTTTGGTGTAGTTGTTGACGATTTAGTTGCGGGTCTCATTTCAAATGTTATACTTCAGTTTATTTTGTATTATACGACGGTTTTAGGAGTTCAGATTCAAAATTTAAACTAATGAATCCACCACACATTAATAAAATTGATTTTTTAATGTAATGGTTATTGGTAAATGGTCTGATGCTAATTTAGTCATCCGATCATACATACTATCTGGAAGATTGCGTTTACCAGTTGGAGTCATAATTCCTGCTAAATCTTCTTCATTTGATAGCGGCACCTCGACTTTTAAATCGGCTGCGGTTTGGTTTGCAGCAATCAAGTCAAGTCTTTGCAAAATCCTTCTTAACGCTTCCGGTTCTTGTACTTTGGTATCTTCAAGTTGATCCTTATGGACTTTATCTTTTTTGGAAAAACTAATATGAGTCCAGAAGTCGCCCTGATTTGTTTTATCACGAATCCCTATAAATTGCTTACCTACAATATTGAGTAAATTTTCCGGTACTTCTAAATTTTTATTTGTGTCTGACAAAAATAATATTGGTATATTGGGTAGATTTAAATTAGTTAGTTCAAGATGTTTTCTAATAACTTGCATTTCCAGATTATTGATTTCCTCATTCGATGTAATGCTTTCAGATTTGACTTCTTTTATAAGAGTTTGGGTTTTATCAGTTGAATTTTGAAAAATATTAAGATTAGATTTTGTTCTCAATGATTTTAGGTGCGATGCAAATAAGATTAATTTTGGTTTATCGTCAGAATTTTCATTAATTGATTGAGTTGAGAAGATTTGATACTCATAAACTCCATGTGTGATATATTGATTTAAAAGAGCAAAATGACGTTTCAGTTTAATTTGAATTGGGATATTAATTTTTTTTAATAAAACAG
>Ga0154020_10009100_pt1 | contig 11458 bp, 8 predicted proteins | sample Klosneuvirus_201_FD_109709 | JGI IMG/M metagenome (GOLD analysis project Ga0154020, IMG submission 109709) | Active sludge microbial communities from wastewater, Klosterneuburg, Austria - Klosneuvirus_20160825_MG | ecosystem: Engineered > WWTP > Aerobic digester > Activated sludge | place... | reverse complement strand
TGGTCGTTAGCCGCATTCGCACATCATGCGCTCATGGCTCACAGCACAGAAAACCTGCGAGGGATTTCCCCTGTTCCTCCGCCGTCCCGCTGACTTTGACATTGATTCGCTTCGCCCGCTGTATCCCGCTCTGGTGGTCGTGACCCACGAGTTTGCCAAGCTCGGGCCGAACGGTTTGCCCGAGGGCGACTACAATGAGGGCCTTTTGGAGATGGATCGCGAGGTGGTTGCCGCATTTGACGGTGACCGGATTGGTGTTCCTGCGCTAATCGAGACGTTCGGCGGAAAGCGTCACTATTACTTTTACGTTTCGTCAGAGGCTGGAGTTCCAGCTGCGATTTCAGCGATTGCGGTTCGCTATCCATCCGAGCGGTTATCGTGGGAGATTCGTCCAGACCCGGAGTGGCGATTTATTGAAAGTTATTCCAGAGAGCACTTCTGATGCGCCTAACCCGGCCATCGCACTCCGGTTGCAATCCACCCGACCCGTGGGCCGGTCACTGAGCTTGGGGCATTTGGCAAAGAAAGCTTCGCGATGAGCAAAGATTCCCGAAAAGACGAACTGAAGAAAGCGTGGCGTGAGCAGGAACAGCAGAGGCTCGTGGCTTCGATCCCGATTCCCCACGCAGATCTGAAAGAATTATTCGACTACTTAGATCGCGAGAATCCTCCGCCGTGCGATCATACGTTTCGCGAGACCGTGCAGTTTCTCGAAAAGAGGAAGCTTAGCGCAGCGCGTGTCGTTCCTTGGCTTCGAGAGCACGGCGGTTACTGCGATTGCGAAGTGATCTTCAATGTTGAAGAGAAGTTTGGTCCCATTGTCGGCCGATGAAACCAGAGCCGAATCAGTCGCTACAGGCCCAAGCCCCGTGGCTGATCCCAAATGTTAGACCTCACAAACAGCACGACTTTTGCCGAAGCACCGCATGACGACGAAATACCTTATCTCCTTTCCTGCAAGCGCAATGGAAGTTCCCGTCGAGGACTTTGCCACCGTGGGCGAAGCTGCGCGCGAGGTTATACGCGAGGCGAAGGCTGCAGGCGTGTATGTGTTCGGTGGTGGTATCAACGAGGATATCGCACCACTGATGGTCGCCTCAGACGGGGCGGTCACAAACGAAACCTACCCCCAGACAAAGGAGTTTGACGGCGGATTCTGTATCCTGCAGCTCCCGTCACGCGAAGCCGCCATCTTGTGGGCTGCAAAGATCGCCAAAGCTTGCCGCTGCTCGCAGGAACTCCGAGAGTTTGGGTATGACCCTGAGAGTTGAGCACACTGTGACATGGCCCAAAAATAGCGCAGCAGACAGCCGCCCCGCAGGGCAGTTGGTCGGTTCGGGTAATTGGACTCGCTCGCGCCCGCTCGGCCCTGCAGGCCTGCTGCAGCGTTCCTTTCGCCGCTTCCCAAGCTGCTCAAGTGTCGACGATTGTTGCAGGCGCACGGGCGTTTCCTGCGGCGGTCGCTGAGCTCACCTTGTTAGGCCGCTCAAGCATGCGACCGCTCATGACATCGATTCTTGCACGTCGCAGCAATCAGTTGTTGCTGGCAACGTTGTTTTCGGTCGTCTCTAAAATGGCACTCTGCCTAAATGACCGTACGACGGCGATGGGTCTTTCGAGACCGCTGGCCTGGTTTGAGGAACCTATGGCTTGGTTCTCCGTCTATCTGCAGCCGTGGGTCCTCATTGTCTTTTGGGCATTCCGCCATCTAAACATCCATTCCGAGTTGGCGATAACTTCGACCGCCGCCGCGTTGTCCTCGGCCATAATCTTCGGTGTCAGCCGGCTTGTCGCTGCCCGCTGGCCGCGATTCTACACAGTAATCGTGGTAATCCTTCTCGCAGCAACGGTGTCGACCACTAATTCTGCGATAGCCGATCTCGCCACAATTCACAGAGGGAGCCAGTTCCCGGAGTAGCCCTCGATGAAAGCGAACCGAATGCCGCCTCCTGAGAAACTAGCCTTGTAACTCATTGGATGGGAACGAGGCGGTAGTTCAGGCTCGTGGCCATGTTCTCCAGGCGTTGGAGCTTCTTCCTCTTCATTTTCGCTTCCTCCTTGGCGAAGACTTTTGGGCTGAAGGGTTCCTTGCACTTCAGCAGGTGCCAAAGCACGCGCGCGCCCGGCCAGTTATAGCGAGTTCGGACTTCTGAATAACCCGTGAACAAGCTGGGGATGGGTTGGGAGCAGTTTGTTCCAAAGCGAATTTGCGTCCGGCCCGGTTTCCGGCAGACTCCAGCCGTGATCGATTCCACCGAACCAATGTCGGACAGTTCGCCGGCAGATTTCAAGAAGGGTCGTCGCCGCAAGGCGACGCTGGCCGACCCGACGCGGGTGGACCGGCTGCCGCCGCATTCCATCGAGGCTGAACAGGGGGTGCTGGGGTGCGTGATGTTGTCTCCGCATGAGTGCCTGGGGCATTGCGTGGAGAAGTTGAAGCAGGGCCCGGAGATGCTTTACGACTTGCGGCATCGCGCCATCTACGAGGTGTTGCTGGAGATGTATGACAAGAAGTCAGCCATTGATCTCATCACGCTCCAACAGACGTTGAAGGACCGGCAGCAGCTCGAAGGGGTGGGCGGGCTGGTTTACCTGGCGTCGCTCCCGGATGCGGTGCCTTCGGCGGCGAATCTGGATTATTATCTGGAGATCGTGCGGGAGAAGTTCGTGTTGCGGCAGATGATCGGCACGTGCACGGAGGTGGTTTCGCGCGCGTATGAGCATCAGGGGGAGGTGGACGCGCTGTTGGACGAGGTGGAGCGGGACATTCTCAAGATCAGCGGCGACCGGGTGGCGAGCAGTTCGCCGACGATGAAGGATTTGGTGCATCGGGCGATTCATCACATCGAGATGTATCATCAGCGGCAGGGGCAGCTGGGGGGCATCGCGACGGGGTTCATTGACTTGGACAAGATGACGGATGGGTTGCACGAGGGCGAAATGATCGTCATCGCGGCGCGGCCTTCGGTGGGCAAGACGTCGCTGGTGATGAACATGGCGGAACATGTAGCGGTGCAACTTAAGTTGCCGGTCGGTGTCTTCAGTCTGGAAATGACGTCGGAATCGCTGGTGATGCGTATGATGTCGTCGCTGGCGCGGGTGAATTCGCGGGCGATTCGCGAGGGGTTTCTGGCGGAGCGGGATTTCGCGAAGCTGACGAATGCAGCTGGGCAGCTGGCGAAGGCGCCGCTGTTCATCGATGATACGAGCGGGTTGAGCATCCTGCAATTGCGGGCGAAAGCGCGGCGGATGCACCAGCAGCATGGGGTGAAGCTTTTCATCATTGACTACCTCCAGCTGCTCCACTCTACTGCGCGCCGAGCCGAGAATCGGCAGCAGGAAATCGCGGATATTTCCAACGGCATCAAAGGTTTGGCGAAGGAATTGAAGGTTCCAGTGGTGGTTTTGGCGCAGCTAAACCGTGAGTCGGAGAAGGAAAAGCGGGCGCCGCGCGTTTCCGATTTGCGCGAATCGGGGTCCATCGAACAAGATGCCGATCTCGTAGCGCTGCTTTACCGCGATGTGCGGGAGAAAGACGATGAAGAGGACCAGGCGGGTCCGCCGCCGGAGACGATTCCGGTGAAATTGCTCATCGCCAAACAGCGCAACGGTCCCACTGGGGACATTAACTTAACCTTTTTGAAATCATGCACGCGGTTCGAGAGCGCGGCCAAAATCAGTGGTGAAGACATTCCGGCGGATCATTAGACGGAAGTCGTCGCTCGCGTTTGGCTGCCTGCTCTGGTGGGCGCTGAATGGTTTCCCCACGACCGCGCAGGCGCAATTCACGCCGCCGGCGCCGATCAAGGTCACCAGCATCATCGTCAGCAATGTCGGCCCGCAGTCCGTGAGCGAATCGCTCGTGCGGGCGAACATCCGCATCAAGGAAGGCGACACGTTCAACCGGAACAGCCTGGACGATGATGTCCGGAATCTCTACTCGACGGGTTACTTCGAGAACGTGCGCGTGGCGGAGGAACGCCGGCAGGACGGCATTTCGCTGATGTACATCGTCTGGCCGCGCCTGAAGGTGACGGATGTTCTCTTCACCGGGAACAAGAAATACTCGAGCGCGAAGCTGATGAAGAAGATCACCAGCGTCGACAAGGTGAAGAAGGATCCCATCGGCAAGCCGCTGGATGAACGCCAGATCTTCACGGACGCGCAGGAGATCAAGAAGCTTTACGAAAAGGCCGGTTACCCGCGCACAACGGTGGTTCCGAAGGTGACGCCGGATGAACGTTCCGGACGCGCGACGGTGACGTTTGAAATCACGGAGGCGCCGAAGATTCGCATCTCGAACGTGGTGTTTGAGGGCGCGGATGCCTTCAAGCAACGCAAGCTGCGCAAGGTCTTCAAGACGCGCCGGCATTGGTGGCTTTCCTGGCTGACGCAGTCCGGCACGCTCAAGGAAGATCAGCTGGATGATGACAAGGAGCGCATCGCGGAGTTCTATCGCGACGCGGGCTACATTGATTTCGAACTGCTCGAAGTGAAGCAGGTGCCGCAGGGTCCGAAGAAGATGGAACTGCGCGTCGCCGTTTCCGAAGGCCGCCAGTACAAGGTCGGCGCGGTGGATTACAAGGGCGTGGCGCTGTTCCCCACGAACGACATCACGGCCAAGCTCAAGATGGGCGCCGGCCAGACCTTCACGCCGAAGGGCCTGAGCAAGGACATGGAGATCGTCCAGGATCTCTACGGCACGAAGGGCTACATCGATGCCCGCGTGGTGGCGCGCAAGAACGCCAACACGGAGACGGGCAACATGGACCTGGTCTACGACATCGATGAGCGCGACAAGGCGTTCATTGAAAAGATCGAGATCAAGGGCAACACGAAGACGAAGGATCGCGTGATTCGCCGCGAGTTGTCCGTGTCGCCCGGCGAAGTCTTCGACATGGTGCGCGTGAAGCGCAGCGTGGACCGCTTGAAAGGCTTGAACTTCTTCGACGACCAGTTCGGCGTCGATGCGCAGCCGGAGCCGACCGATGTTCCCAATCGCCGCAACCTGGTGGTGACGGTACGCGAAAAGAACACCGGCAACATCCAGCTGGGCGCGGGCTTCACCTCGATCGACAGTTTGATCGGTTTCGTCGAAGTCACGCAGGGCAACTTCGATCTCTTCAACGCCCCGAGCTTCCAGGGCGCCGGCCAGAAGGCGCGCTTGCGCATCCAGATGGGCACGCAGCGCAAGGACGTGGTGGCGACGTTCGTGGAGCCGTGGTTCCTCGAACGCAAGCTGGAGCTCAGCACGGAGCTGTATCATCGCGAGCTGAACTTCCTGAGCGATCGCGACACTTACAGCGAGCAATCCACCGGCATGCGCGTGGGCCTGACCAAGGCGCTGGGCACGGAGTTTCTCCGCGGCGGTCTGACTTACACGCTGGAAAGCGTGAACATCGACCTGAACGATAATCTGCACGGAGACATCGTTGTTCCCAACGGCAACGGCGGGCTCAACTTCGTCCCTGCCAACGTCTCCGAGGAAATCGCCCGCGAGGCCGGTCGCCGGCTCGTTTCCAAAGTCGGCACCTCGCTCATCTACGACACGACCGACAGTTATCTGCTCCCGACCAAGGGTTTCCGCTCGGAATTCCGCGCGGAACTCGCCGGCGGCCCGTGGGGCGGCGACGTGGATTTCTACAAGATCGAGCTAAAGCACGCGCAGTACGTGAAAGGCTTCTGGGAAGGTCACCTGCTCGAACTCGGCGGCCGCACGGGCGTGGCGGAATCCTACAATGGCGACATTGATGTGCCGCTCTTCGATCGCTTCTTCCTCGGCGGTCTCGATTCGCTCCGCGGCTATCGTTATCGCGACATTGGACCGCGTGATCGTTTCCGGGAACCGCTGGGCGGCGATACCTACTGGTTCGGCACGGCGGAATACAGCGTGCCGATCGTGGAGCGCGTGCGCTTCGCGGCGTTCTACGATATCGGCATGGTCTACAAAGACTCGTATTACTACAACTTCCACGAGTATGCGGACAACTGGGGTCTCGGCATCCGCCTGCTCCTGCCGATCGGGCCGCTGCGCCTTGACTACGGCATCCCCATCCACAACTCTTCGGGGAAGGCTGGCAGTGGCAAGTTCCAGTTCAGCGCCGGCTACCGACGCGACTTTTAACCGTTTCGTTCTATGAAAATGCTTCGTCCCCTCCTGATGCTTTCCTGCGCGGCCTGCCTCGTTTTCGTGCAACCCGCGACCGCCGCCGAACCGAAGATCGCCACCGTCGACCTCAAGAAAGTCTTCGAGGATTACTACAAGACCAAGCTGGCAGACGCGGCGATCAAGGAAGAAGCCAGCGGGCTCGACAAGGATCGCAAGGCGCTGATCGAAGATCACAGCAAGGCGATGGAAGACTACAAGAAAGCGCTGGACGAAGCGAACAACCAGGCCATTTCCGCCGACGAACGCGAGAAGCGCAAAAAGGAAGCCGAGGGCAAGCTGATCAAGATTAACGACCTGCGCCAGACCGTGGAACAGTTCGACCGGACGGCGAAGCAGAATCTCGACGAGAAGCTCCGCATGACGCGCGAGAAGATTCTCAAGGAGATCAAGGACGTCATCACCACGAAGTCGAAGGTCGGCGCCTTCACGCTGGTGCTGGACAGCAGCACGGCCGAACCCGCCGGACGCCCGCCCGTGGTGCTCTTCACGAACGGGGATAATGATCTGACCGCCGCCGTTCTCGAAACGCTCAACGCCAACGCCCCGGCGGACCTTCCGAAGACGGACACCAAGAAGGAAGAGAAGAAGTGAGGCCTGGAATGCTCAATGACCAAATCCCAATGACCAAGGATGGCCGCATCACCGTGTCGAAAGGCCGGGCGGTTCCTTCCACTCCCAGGACATTGCGTAATTGTTCATTCGCCATTCTGTCGTCGCTCATTGGCTCGGTTCCACTCGCAGCGGCTGAGGCTGACTCGCCCGGCTCCGCCTCGCTTTCCCGCTTCGGCAATCTCCCGCTCTACTTCGAGGCCAATCACGGCCAGACGGATCAGAACGTCGGCTTCTACGCGCGCGGCCAGAATCACACCGTCTACCTGCGTCCGAATGGAGCGACGATCGCGTTGAGCAGCGATTCGTCGTCCGCGACACAACCCTTCACGCGCCGTTACGCGACGAACAGCTCGGAAGTCCGTTTTGTTCACATGACGCTCCTCGGCAGCAAGCCGGCGGCGGCGTCCACGGGACTCGACCCGCTGTCCGGACGCGTCAACTACCTGCTCGGGAACAATTCCGCCCGCTGGCAGCAAAGCGTGCCGACCTTCGGCAAGGTGCAATACACCGCCGTCTACGAAGGCATCGATCTCGTTTACTACGGGAACAATCAGGAACTGGAATACGATTTCTACATCGCGCCGAAGATCGATCCTTCAGTGATCGCGCTGAAGTTCGATGGGGCCGACCGGTTGAGCCTTGATGCTGGCGGGAATTTGGTTCTCAAAGTCGGAGCCAACGAGCTGCATCAGAAAAAGCCCGTCGCCTACCAGACGATTGCCGGCAAACGCCGCGACGTCGCCGTCCGCTACGAGATTTCCGGTCAGCAGACCGTTTCCTTCGCGCTCGGCAGCTACGACGCCGCGCAGCCGCTGGTCATCGATCCGCTCCTGAGCTACTCGACATATCTCGGCGGCGCGAAGGGCGACATCGGCTGGGCCATCGCCGTGGACGCGGATGGTCGCGCCTACATCGCCGGCGATACGCTCTCCATTTTCAAGAAGCTCCCGACCTCCGGCCAGCAAACGAACTCCGGCGGCGGCACGCGCTACGGTGGTGACGCGTTTGTGGCGCGCCTGGATTTCAACGAAACCAACCAGAGCCTCACGCTCGGCTACCTGACTTACTTCGGTGGCGACGGACTGGATTCCGCCATTGGCATCGCGGTGGACACGGATGGCGCGGCCTACATCACGGGCTACACCACCTCGACGAATTTCCCAACGAGCGCCGACTTCGGCAACCCGGCCGCCTTCCAGCCGGAAATCGCCGGTGACACGGTGCTCTCCGTCTACAAGGGCGACATCGTCGGCAACTTCAACTCAACCTACCCCGACGCGTTCGTCACCAAGCTCGATACGAACGGCCTCGGCGTTTACTCGACCTACCTCGGCGGCGAATTGAGTGAAAGCGGAACGGACATCGCAGTCGATTCCACCGGCGCCGCCTACGTCGTCGGCTACACGGAATCCGCGCTGACCTTCCTCATCTCCAATCGGGTTGAAACCGCGCGCTGCACCAACGGCGTCTGCGGCACCCCCACCGCCGTCACCAACATCACCACCACTTCCCTGCTCGTCGCGAGCTCGACGGTCACCAACGATCTGGGCATCCAGCGTTCGACGACCAACACGCTGCAATCCGTCGTCACCACGACGCTGCTCAGCCCGATTAACGCCGCGCCTTACTTCACGGGATTTCCTGTCGCGAACGCCATTCAGACGAACAACGGCAGCCAGACGCTCTTCTCGGTGATTCGCACACGACTCGGCGACAAGCGTTTTGTTGAACCCGGAACCAACGTGCTCATCAACCTGGATACGCCAGCAGATTTCTTCATCACGAAGCTCTCGCCGGACGCCACGTCGTTGACCTACTCGACCTATCTGGGCGGAAACGACAGCGACCTCGGCACAGGCATCGCCGTAGCCCCTGATGGCAGCGTGTCGGTCTCCGGCTACACCATCTCCACCAATTTCCCAACCACGAATGCCTTCCAGTCTGCACTGAGTGGTGTTCGCGACGCAGCGGTGGCGAAGCTGAATACTGCAGGCGACACGCTCATCTTCTCCACCTATCTCGGTGGCCGCGGCAGCGATACTGGTTATCGTCTGGCCGTTGATGCCGCAGGTGCGACCTACGTGACCGGCGCTTCCGGCAGCACCGACTTCCCCAGCACGCCCGGCGCGCTCAATGGCGGCGGCGTCTTCGCCAGCACCAATACTTCCGGCAGCTGGCTGCTCTCCAGCAGCGGCCTCAGCCACACCATCGTCAGCGCGCTGATTGCCGACCCGTTCAATGCGGGGACGCTTTACAGCGGCACTCCACGTGGCGTCTTCAAATCCACCGATAGCGGCACGACCTGGGTCAACCTCAGCACCGGCCTCGTGAATCTCGCAGTCAACGCGCTCGCCATCGAGCCGCTCACCGGATCGCCCGTCTACGCCGGAACTTCCGCCGGTCTTTATCAAAGCACCGACGGCGGCTTGAACTGGACCAACGCGGAACCCGAACTCGGTCCCAGCGACGTGCGCGCCATCTTCTTCGACTCCGCGACCGGGACGAATCTGTTCGTCGGCACTTCGTCCGGAGTTTACGCACGGACCAACGACACCAACTGGTCTCCGCGCACGAAGGGCCTGCGCAGCCGGTCCGTCCGCGTGTTGCTGGATGATCCGTCTTCTCTCCTCTACGCCGGCACCGATTCCGGCGTTCACAAGAGCACCAACTGGGGTGTGAACTGGACTGCGATGAACAAAGGGCTGAAGACCACGAAGGTCCGTGCGCTGGTCATCGATCCCGCCAACGCTGCGACGCTCTACGCCGGAACCACAAAGGGAATTTTCAAGACCGTGGACGCTGGCACGAACTGGACCGAGCTCACCAACGGCATTGGCAAACGAACCATCAACTCGCTGCTGATCGATCCAGGTTCTTCCCTGACACTCTACGCCGGCACCACCAACGGCCTCTTCCGCAGCACGGACGCCGGCTCCTCGTGGTCCCTGAGCAATTCCAACCTGACGGCGGGCGACGTGACCAAACTCATCTTCGCGCCGGGCAGCACCGACACGATTTACGCCGGCACACGCGGCACCAACTTCGCCGGCGGCACCAATGACGCATTCCTCGTGAAGTTCGCGCCGGACGGCCTCGCGCTCGAATACGCGCTGACCTTCGGCGGCAATCGCAATGATGAAGGCTGGGATGTCGCAGTGGATGGAGATGGAAACGCCTACGTCACCGGCCAGACGGCTTCCCGCAATTTTCCGGTGCGCGGTCCGGCCGGTTCCTTCACGAACACCAGCACGATTTATCAGACCAACATGGCGGGAAAAATTGACGCGTTCCTCGTGAAGATGAATGCCGACGGAAGTTCGAATGAGCTTTCGTTCTATCACGGCGGAAAGAAGACCGACATCGGACACAGCATCGCGCTGGACACCGTCGGGAACGCCTACATCGTCGGTCGCACGGAGTCGACGAAGCTTCCCACAACGAACTCGCTGGTCACGCTCGATGACGACGCACTGAAGTTCAGCGGCAAACGCGATGCGTTCGTCACCAAGTTCCTGACCGGAACACCAGCGCTGAGCCTCGAACCTCTAATCACCGCATCGGCATCCGGCTTGGGCAGTTCGCTGATTCGCGTCAGCTGGCCGGCCTCCTCCTACGAATTCCGTCTCGAAGCCCGCAACCCGAACGGCGGGGAATGGTTCCCCATAACAAAGCCGATCACGAAAGCCGGCGGACGCAGTCAGGTCATTCTGCCCGCGAGCTCCAGCACCCTGCTCTTCCGCCTGCGGATGTAACCGCACCGGGCGGGATTACTTCACGCCCTGGTTCAGATAGATCTTCAGGTTCTTGGTGGCCCGGCCGGCAGCCACGATGTCGAGCTTCCCGTTTCCGTCCAGATCGGCGAGGCACAGATCTTCGCACGCCATCGTGTTGTCATCGATCAACGTTTGCTGCCACTTCGTCCCCTCTGCATCGACCGGCGTGAACAGCTTGATGCCCACCTTTGCCGTCGGACGATTCATCGCGCGCCAGCCCACGACAATTTGATCGCGTCCCAAGCCGGACAAATCTCCACAAGCCAGCGCGTGACCATCGATCAGTGATTCATCGAGCAACGTGCGGTTCCAAAGTTTTTTCGCGTCCGCACCGGAGGATGGCGGCGTGTAGAGCACCAGGTTGTTCCCGTGCATCGGCTCCACCGTGGCGACAAAGCGTTTTCCGGCGCCCAACTGACCGGCGCGGACTTCCCCTGCCCCGCCGCTTTCCGTTCCGGAGATCTGCGTCATCGAAGCGGCGCCCGGACCGACCTCCATCAGGAACACTCCTTCCTTCCCGCCCACGAGCATCTCTTGAGCGGCATCGGCGTCCCACTGGATGGGATCGAAGTTGTGCGTCTTGTGCATCGATTCATCCAACGTCTCCACCTTCCACGGCTCACGAACATTCGCCGGCTTCTGGTAACGAATGACCTTCACGCCGGCGCCTTCGCCCGTGGCCGGCTTGTTGCCGCGCCCATGCAACGGCACCATCACGAGATTGTAAGCGCCCTTGTCGTTCTGCACCCAGCGCATGCGATGAACCGTCGGCTCATGCGGCAACGGCACCGGTTCCCATTTCTGCGTCCGGTCCGCTGGCGGAACGAGATAGAACACCGCGCCGCTGTTGAGCGTGTCGCCGGGATTCCAGCCCGCGCCCACGGCGACTTCGCATTTCCCGTCG
>Ga0154020_10009099_pt1 | contig 11461 bp, 6 predicted proteins | sample Klosneuvirus_201_FD_109709 | JGI IMG/M metagenome (GOLD analysis project Ga0154020, IMG submission 109709) | Active sludge microbial communities from wastewater, Klosterneuburg, Austria - Klosneuvirus_20160825_MG | ecosystem: Engineered > WWTP > Aerobic digester > Activated sludge | place... | reverse complement strand
CCGCTGTACGGCGATGCCGAGGGCGACTTGCTCATCGTGGGCTGGGGGAGCACCAAGGGGGCGATCGAGGAGGCGGTGGATCGGGCGCGCGCCGAGGGACTCAAGGTGTCGTCGGTGCACCTCCGTTTCCTGTCGCCCCTCGAGCCCGGCCTCAAGGCGATCTTCGCGCGCTTCACCAAGGTGCTCGCCGTCGAGATCAACTACAGCGACACCGTGGGCGACCCCTACATCACCGAGGAGAACCGGCGCCGCGGCCAGTTGGCGTGGGTCCTTCGCGCCACGACGCTGGTGGACGTGGACAGCTGGACACGGGTTCCCGGCGAGCCGCTGCGGCCCGGATCGATTCACGAGGCGATCCGCGAGCGGATCCTGGTCGGAGGTGCCGCATGACGCTCTCCTGTGGAGCGCTCCAGGTGCTCGGACACGAGCACGAGCATGAGCACGAGTACGCGATGACCGAGTATGAGGGCGCCAAGGCGCGGTGGTGCCCTGGCTGCGGTGACCACTCGGTCCTCACCGCCGTGCAGAAGTTGCTGACGGCCGAGCAGTTGATCCCGGAGCAGACCGTGTTCGTCTCCGGCATCGGCTGCTCCTCGCGCTTCCCGCACTACCTCAAGACCTACGGCTTCCACGGCATTCATGGGCGCGCGCTGCCGGTGTCCACTGGCATCAAGCTGCATCGACCGGAGCTCACCGTGTTCACGGTGATGGGCGACGGCGACTGCACCTCGATCGGCGCGGCCCATTGGATCCATGCGCTGCGCTACAACCTCGACCTCACCGTGATGATGCTCGACAATGGCATCTACGGCCTGACCAAGAAGCAGACGTCGCCCACCACGCCACAGGGATTCGCCACCAACACGCAGCCGAAGGGGAGTTTTCTCCCGGCGCTCAACCCGATTGCCGTCTCGCTCGGCGTGACCAACGCGTCGTTCGTCGCGCAGACCGCCGAATGGGCGCCGGCCCATCTCTACGCCACGCTGCGGGCGGCCTACCGGCACAAGGGACTGAGCTTTGTCCGCATCCTGCAGCGCTGTCCGGTGTTCACGCCGGGGATCTTCCAGGCGGCGGTGCAGGACCCGGCGCGCACGGTGTTGCTGGTGCACGACGACGGCGTGGTGGTGCCCGAGCTCGACCGGATCTACAAGACGCAGCTGCACCACGACCCGCGCGACATCGATGCAGCCCGTCGCCATGCCGACAACCTGGAGCACGTTCACCTCGGGGTCTTCTTCCGCGATCAGTCGCGACCGCGCTACGAAGAGCTGCGCGCCGTGACCCCGAAAACCACTGCCGAGCGACTGCAACTCCTCGAGGAGGAACTGGGGCGCTATGCCGTCTGATCCCCGACTTCGTCAGGCGCTCGACGCCTTGGCCCAACCGATCGCCGAGTTTCGTGCCGCGGTCGAGGGCGCCCTCGGACAGGCCGAGCGCTACCTCGCCGCCCACAACGCGCCGAGCACGGTGCGCGCCAGTCATGCCGCGCTCGAGCTGGGCCAGTTTGCCGACGGGCGCATTGCGGCCGACCGCTTTGCCGACCTCTTCCCGCCACCGGGACGCGGCGACACCACGGCGCTTGCCGCGCTCGAGCGGGTGACGCTGGTGCTCCGCGAGATGACGGCGCGTGGTGACGACCTCTTCGTGACCGAGGTCACCGCAGGCCGGAAACTGGGAGCCACCGTGGACGAGGCACTGGCCGAAGCGGGCCGTGCCTTCGGTTCGGTGGTGATCGCCGAACTGGTGCGCAGTGGCCGCTACATCCCGGAAGAGCATGATCGACTGCTCGATGTCTTCGAGTTCCGCTCCTGGAACCGTGCCGAGCGCCGCTTTGCACCACCGCTGATTGTCTGCCTCGATGGTGCCGACCTCCATGCCGGCGCACTCACCGACTTTGCCGATGGTCACGAGAAGCTGCTCCTGCTGGTGCGCGGACCAAGCGCACCGGCGCCACTGGTGCGCTGCATCACGCCAGGAACGCTGGTGATCCAGACCGTCGCTGGCGAGGAGTTGGAGCGCATCGCGGCGTTCGACGGCCCCGCCATCGCGGCCATGATGCCGGAGGGGGCGGCGGTCTTCACGCACGATCCGAACGGCGGCCGCGAACCCTGGCAACGTCTCGGCGTGCAGACGCTGGGCGAGACGGCAAAGCGCTCCGTGGGCGCCATGAGTCCGTGGCAGATGGCCGAAGACCAGAAGATGCTCGCCGACCTGGCCCGCACACCGTTCGCGATCCCGGTCTCGGGGGGTGCCGCAACGCCCGCGGTGGGGTCCGACGAGGCGGTCGATCGAATTGCCGCCTGGCTACTCGGCCAGTCCGGCATGCAGGGGGGCTGACCACCATGGGAGCGCCGGCCGCATGACCATGCAAGCGATCCTGATCCTCGGTGGCGTGGGATTGCTCTTCGCCATCCTGATCGCGGTGGCGAACAAGTCGCTGTGGGTCTGGGAAGATCCCCGGATCGACGTGGTCGCGTCGTTGCTCCCCAACGCCAACTGCGGCGCGTGTGGCCTCCCGGGCTGCCGTGCGTTCGCGGAGCAGGCGGTCGAAGGACGGATCACTCCCAGCCAGTGCACGGTGGGCAACGATGCGATGCGTCAGGCCATCGCCGATTTCCTCGGCGTGGACGCCGGGAGCGCCGTGCGCCGCGTGGCGCGCCTCGCCTGCGCCGGCGGCAGTGACGTGGCGATGCTGCAGGCGGAGTATCGCGGCATGGCCACCTGCGGCGCGGCCACGGCCGTGGCAGGTGGCGGCAAGGGGTGCGCGTGGGGCTGTCTCGGCCTGGCCGACTGCGCCCGCGCCTGCGACTTCGACGCGATCATCATGAGCGACACCGGCCTGCCGGTGGTCGATCCGGTCAAGTGCACCGCCTGTGGCGACTGTGTCGAGGCGTGTCCCAAGGGACTCTTCTCGCTGTTGCCGGAATCGGAACAACTGCTGGTGCAATGCAAGAATCTCCTCTCCGGCGACTCGGTGCTCGAGCAATGCACCGTGGCCTGCACCGCATGCGGCAAGTGCGTGCAGGATGCCGCCCCGGGGCTGATCTCGGTGGCCTCCGGGGTCGCGGTGATCAACTACGAACTCAGTGCAACAGCCGATCAACATGCAGTGGACCGCTGTCCGACCGGCGCGATCGTCTGGCTGCGCGGGGCCCAGTTTGCCCGCGTGCCGTCCCTGGCAGGGAGCACCGACGCATGACATCGATCTTTCGGACCAAGCGCGCCGCCCTCGTGGTCGAGGCGCCCCCGTTCCCCGGTACCCTCGAGGCGCTCGACGGCAGTGCCGCCATCGTGGCCATGGAAACCGCGGCCGGCGAGGCCGCGGGCGCCTACCCGATCACGCCCTCCACGCAGATGGGCGAGGGCTGGGCGGCCGCGGTCGCCGAGGGGAAGCGCAACGTGAACGGCCGGCGGCTGCTCTTCTTCGAACCCGAGGGAGAGCATGCGGCCGCAGCGGTCACGGCGGGGATGTCCATGGCCGGCCTGCGCGCCGCCAACTTCTCGAGTGGTCAGGGCATCGCCTACATGCACGAGTCGCTCTACGCCGCCGTCGGCAAGCGGCTGACCTACGTGCTGAACGTGGCCGCCCGCGCGATGACCAAGCAGGCGCTCAACGTGCATGCCGGGCACGACGACTATCACGCCGTGGACGACACCGGCTTCTTCCAGCTCTTTGCCAAGGATGTCCAGGAATCGGCAGACCTCAACCTGATTGCGCACCGGATCGCCGAGCTGTCACTGAACCCCGGCATCATCGCGCAGGACGGCTTCCTCACGTCGCACGTGATCGAGTCGCTCCGGCTCCCGGAGCGCGAACTCATCAAGACCTATCTGGGCGATCCCGACGACCGCATCCCCTCGCCCACACCGGCGCAGCGCCTGGTGTTCGGCGAGACGCGGCGGCGGATCCCGGAGATGTTCGACCTCGACTATCCCGCGATGCTCGGTACGGTGCAGAACCAGGACAGCTACGCCCAGGGTGTCGCAGCCCAGCGTCCCTTCTATTTCGATCACATCGTCGGCCTCGCCGATCAGGCGTTCGCCGAGTACGCCGCGCTCACGGGACGGCAGTACGCCCGGATCGGCGGCTATCGGCTCGAAGATGCCGAGTACGTGATCCTGGGCCAGGGCTCGGTGGTCTCCAACGCCGAAGCGGTGGTCGATCACCTGCGCGCCACGCGCGGTCTCCGCGTCGGCGTCCTCAACCTGACCATGTTCCGCCCCTTCCCTGCCGACCTTGTGAGCCATGCGCTCGCCGGCAAGAAGGGCGTCGTGGTGATGGAGCGCACCGACCAGCCGCTCGCCGTCGACCCGCCACTGCTGCGCGAGATCCGTTCGGCGATGTCGCAGGCGGTCGAGAACGGCCGCGGCCTCCTCTCGGGCGGCCCGGCCTACCTGGGTGTTGCCGCACTGCGCGCCGAGCAGGTCCCCGACTTCTTCTCGGGCTGCTTCGGGCTCGGCAGTCGCGACCTGCAGCCGGGCGACATCGTGGCCGCGGTGACCAACATGCTGCCGACCGGTGCGCGTCGCCGGCAGTTCTATCTCGGCATTGATTTTGTCCGCACCGACACGCGCCTCCCGAAGCTCCAGATCTGGCAGGAGCAGATGCTCGCGAGCTACCCCGACCTCGCCGGCATGGCGCTGCGCTCGGCGGGCGACCTCAACCTCCTCCCCGAAGGATCCACGGCGGTCCGAATCCACTCCGTGGGCGGTTGGGGCGCGATCACGATGGGGAAGAACCTCGCAATGACGGCGTTCGAGCTCTTCGGGATGCACATCAAGGCCAACCCGAAGTACGGCTCCGAGAAGAAGGGACAGCCGACCACCTTCTACGCGGTGCTGTCGCACGACCCGGTGCGCCTCAATTGCGAACTGAAGCACGTGGACGTCGTGCTCTCGCCCGACCCGAACGTGTTCCGCCACAGCGACCCGCTCGCTGGCCTGGCCGAGGGCGGCGTCTTCGTGATCCAGAGCGATCTGGCGCCCGACGCATTTTGGGCCACCCTCCCCGCCAGGGCGCGCGCCACGATCCGCGAGCGGAAGATTCGCGTCTTCGTCCTCGATGCCTTCGCCATTGCGCGCGAAGAAGCGTCCGACGTGGAGCTGCGCTACCGGATGCAGGGCGCAGCCTTCCTCGGCGCCTTCTTCAATACGTCGCCGTTGCTGGAGCGCGAGGAGACCACCGAGACGCGCCTCTTCGAGGGGATCCGGGCCCAGCTCACCAAGAAGTTCGGGCATCGCGGCACGGCCGTGGTCGAGGACAACGTGCGGGTGATCCGCCGCGGCTTCGATCAGGTGCTGGCCGTCGAGCCGGTGGCCCTGGAGATCGGCGCCGAGCTCGGGCAGGTGCCGCACATCCCGGGCACGCTCGACCATCCTGACGCCGAGCAGGGCATCGGCAATCCCGGCCGCTTCTGGGAGCAGGTCTGCTCGGCATGCGCCACCGGACAGGACGGCATTGCCGATCCCTTCGCGGCCATCAGCGCGATGCCGGCCGCCACCGGCGCGGTGCGCGACATGAGCGGCGTGCGAATGGAGATCCCGCAATTCGTGGCCGCCAACTGCACCGGCTGCGCGCAGTGCTGGACGCAGTGCCCCGATGCGGCCATCCCCGGCATGGTGAACGGGCCCGACGAGGTGCTCACGGCGGTGATCGGCGCCGTGGCCGCAGAGCATCACCTCGAGCAGATGCGGCCGCTCATCAAGCCGTGGGGCAAGGAGGTGCAACGCATCCTGGCTCGCGAACCGGCGCTCTCAGTACCAGACGCCTTTGCGCAGGGCTATCGGACCGTGGCCGACAAGATGGCATGGGACGCCGACCGGCGGCACGCCACCGATGCAGAGTTTGCGCTGGTGCATGGGCGACTCGCCGACTTCCCGCTCGCCCGCACGCGCCCCTTCTTCGATGCCGTCGAGGCGAAGGAGAAGGGCGGTGGCGGCCTGCTCTCGGTCACGGTGAATCCCGAGGCGTGCAAGGGATGCAACCTCTGCGTCGAGGTCTGCCCCGACGGCGCCCTGGTGACCATCCGCCAGGACGATGATTCGCTCGAGGCGCTGCGTCGCAACTGGAAGGTGTGGCAGCGGCTGCCCGACACCGACAATCGCTTCGTCAACGTCAGCGACGTGGACGAGGGGATCGGCGTGCTGTCGTCGCTGCTGCTCAAGAAGGCCACCTATCGCTCGATGGTCGGTGGCGACGGTGCCTGCATGGGCTGCGGCGAGAAGACCGCGGTGCACTTGATCGTCTCGTCGATCTTCGCCGCGATGCAGCCGCGGGTGCAGCGGCACGTGGCGCACCTCGATGAATTGATCGCCGCGCTCGACGCCGAGGCCCGCGACCTGGTCGCGGCCGGGGTCGATCTCAACGCCGCGGCCCAGGGTGGTGCGGTGGCCGTGCCGATCGACGCGGCCAAGCAGGAACGGCTCGCCATCCTGAATCGCACGATCGCCGCGCTCCGCGACCTCAAGTGGCGCCACGAGACGGGGCCGAGCGGCACCGGCCGCTCGCCGCTCGGGATGGCCAACAGCACCGGTTGCTCGTCGGTGTGGGGCGCCACCTATCCCTACAATCCGTATCCGTTCCCGTGGGTCAACCACCTCTTCCAGGATGCGCCGTCGATCGCGATCGGCCTCTTCGAAGCCCACATGCGGAAGATGGCCGACAACTTCATCGCCATCCGGCGCGCCGAGTTGCTGCGCGACGGCAGCTACGATGCGTCCCGCGACGAAGCGGCGCTCGGTGCCCTCACCTGGCAGCAGTTCACCGACGACGAGTTCGCGCTCTGCCCGCCGATCATCGCGATGGGTGGTGATGGTGCCATGCTCGACATCGGCTTCCAGAACCTCTCGCGGCTACTCGCCTCGGGCAAGCCGATCCGCGTGGTGGTGCTCGACACGCAGGTCTATTCCAACACCGGCGGCCAGGCCTGCACGTCGGGCTTCACCGGCCAGGTGGCCGACATGTCGGGGTTCGGGAAGGCGCAGCATGGCAAGACCGAGGTCCGGAAGGAGCTCGCGCTGATCGCGATCGCGCACCGCGGCGTGTATGTGCACCAGACGTCGCAGGCCGCGGCGAGTCACCTGATTGGCGGCGTGCTGCGCGGCCTCCACAAGCGGCGGCCGGTCCTCATCAACGTGTACACGCCCTGTCCGGTCGAGCATGGGCTGGCCGACGACTGGTCGCGCGACGCGGCGCGTCTGGCGCTGGAGAGTCGGGCCTTCCCGTTCCTCACCTTCGACCCGGATGCCGGCCCGACCTACGCCGACCAGCTCTCGCTCGACGGGAATCCCTCGGTGGACGATGCGTGGCCGACCTACCAGCTGCGCTACCTCGACGACTCTGGGGCCGAGCAATCGCTGGAGTTGCCGGTCACGACGGCCGACTGGGCCGCGACCGAAGCGAGATTCAAGCAGCACTTCCTCGAGCTGCCCGCGGCCACCACGAGTGACGACCTGATGCCGTTCCACGAGTACCTCGCGGCCTCGGCCGAGACCCGCGAGGGGCGCACTCCGTTCATTCTTGCCCTCGCCAAGGACCGCAGCTTGCGCCGCCTCACGGTGTCGCAGGAGATGGTGCGCCTCGCCGAGGAACGGCAGCAATTCTGGTCGCAGCTGCGCCAGCTTGCCGGCCTCGAGATCGCCCCGGCCGTGCGCGACGCGGTGGCGACCTCGCTCGAGGCGGAGTTCGCCGTGCGGAGCGCCACGCTGCGCGCCGAGTACGAGGCGAAGCTCACCGAGATGCGCAGCAGCTATCCGGCGCAGATGGCCCGGCGGCTTGCCACCTCGCTGATGCACACCGCTGGTGGCTCGGCCGCTGTGGCGGAGTTCCTGGCCGGCCTGCCGGCGGCGATGCCCACGATGGACCCGCTGGCGACCACTGCACCAACCGCTCCGCCAACCCCGGCGCCCGCGGTAGCGGTCACGCCATCAGCACCGGCGAGGGTGGCGGCGCCCGAGGCCCCCGTGGTCGCCGCTCCGGTCAGTGCGGACGACGACGACGCGCTGGTGATCGAGCCGTGGATTGATTCGGCGCGCTGTACCACATGCAACGAGTGCACCAACATCAACAAGAAGATGTTCGCCTACAACGCGGACAAGCAGGCCACCATCAAGGATCCGACCGCCGGCACCTTCCAGCAACTGGTGACCGCGGCCGAGCGCTGTCCGGTGGGCATCATCCATCCGGGCACGCCGCTCAACCCCAACGAGAAGGACCTGGCCAAGTGGACCCTTCGCGCCGCGAAGTTCAATTGAGCCCCCGATGATGTCCGCCTCCGGCTTCCGCCACGGCGTCCATCCCCGCGAAGAGAAGGCGCTGACCAGTCAGCTCCCGATCCGCCGGATGCCGTATCCCGATGTGCTGGTGCTGCCACTGCGTCAGCACGCCGGAAAGCCGGCGACGCTCTGCGTCGCGGTGGGCGACCATGTCGAGCGCGGCGACCCGGTCGGCCTCGCCGATGGCTTCATGTCGGTGCCGATCCACGCCTCGGCGTCGGGTACGGTGAGCGAGATCGGCCTCTGGCCGCATCCCGACGGCTCGATGGCGATGGCGGTGCACATCAAGGTGGACCGCTACGCCGCGCAGGTGCCGCGGCCACGCATGGTGCCGCATTGGGCGGGGCTCACCAGTGATGAAGTGATTCGTGCCGTACAGAACGCCGGCGTGGTGGGACTGGGTGGCGCTGCCTTCCCGACGCACGTGAAGCTCGCCCCGCCCAAGGATCAGGTGGTGCACACGTTGATCATCAACGGGGCCGAGTGCGAACCGTACCTGACCTCCGATCACCGGACCATGGTCGAATATCCGGCGCGCGTGCTCTTCGGGATCCGCGTCATGATGCACGCGATGGGGGTGCCACGCTGCGTGCTCGGCGTCGAGCGCAACAAGCCCGATGCCATCGCCGCGCTCACGGCTGCCTTGCCGGAGGATCTCGACATCACCGTGCTCCCGCTCACGGTCAAGTATCCGCAGGGCGCCGAGAAGATGCTGATCCACGCGGTCACCGGCGTCGAGGTGCCCTCGGGCAAGCTGCCGGTGCACGTCGGCGTGGTGGTGCAGAACGTCGGCTCGGTGGCCGCGATCGCCGAGGTGTTCGAGACGGGTTTGCCGCTCATCGAGCGGATCGTGACCGTGTCGGGCCATGGCCTGCGCAAGCCGGCCAACCTGATCGTCCCGGTCGGCACCAAGCTGCGTGACCTGCTGGCCTACTGCGATGGCGTGACGGCCGATGCGGCCGAGGTGATCCTCGGCGGCCCGATGATGGGACAGGCGCAGGCCAATCTGGATGCGCCGGTGCTCAAGGGAACCACCGGCGTGGTGGTGCTGGAGCGGCGCGAGACGCGAGCGACCGCGGTCTATCCCTGCATCCACTGCGGTCGCTGCCTCGAGGCCTGCCCGGTCTTCCTCAATCCCTCGCTGCTCGGCGACCTGGCCCGCGTGGATCGGCACGAGGCGATGGTGGAGCACCATCTGGCGGATTGCATGCTGTGCGGCTCCTGCGCCTACGTCTGTCCGTCCAACATCCCGCTGTCGCAACTCTTCCAGGCCAGCAAGGCGTCGTTGCGGCGGGTCAAGGCGGGTGCGGCATGAGTGCGCCCGTCTCGCCTCGCCTCATCGTCACCGCGTCGCCTCATGTCCGTGCGCAGGATTCCACGCCGACCATCATGTGGCACGTGGTGGGATCGCTGGTGCCCGTGGTGGCCGCCGCGGCGTGGTTCTTCGGGGTCAGTGCCCTGCTGGTGGTGGCGACGGCCGCGATCGGTGCGCTCGCCACAGAACGGCTCTTTGGTCGCGGCGGCTCACTCGCTGATGGATCGGCGGTCATCACCGGGCTGCTGCTCGGGTTGACGCTGCCGCCGGGGATGCCGCTCTGGATGGCGGCACTCGGTGGCGCCTTCGGCATCGGCTTCGGGAAGATCGTCTGGGGCGGACTCGGGCAGAATGTGTTCAATCCCGCGCTGCTGGGTCGCGCCTTCCTGCAGGCGGCCTTCCCCGTGGCGATCACCACCTGGCCCACGCCGGGCGGCTCCTTCTGGGCGCTCAAGGGCGACCTCTTCGCCTTCCCGTTTACCTCGCCCATCAGCGATGCCGTCACGTCGGCGACGCCACTTGGCCTGCTCAAGTTCGAGGGAAAGAGCACCGAGGTGATGCAGCTGGTGCTCGGCACCACGGGTGGATCGACCGGCGAGACCGCCGCGCTGGTGATCCTCGCCTGCGGCGCGTACCTGGCGTGGAAGCGCTACCTCAACTGGCGGCTTCCGGTGAGCATCCTGCTCACGGTGGCGCTGTTGAGCAGCGTGATTCACCTCGTTGACCCGACGCGCCCTGATGCCCTCTTCATGCTCTTCTCGGGGGGCCTGATGCTCGGCGCCGTCTACATGGCGACTGACATGGTCACCTCGCCGATCACCAACCAGGGACGGTGGGTCTTCGGGGTGGGCGTGGGAGTGCTGGTGGTGGTGATTCGCATCTGGGGCGGATTGCCGGAAGGTGTGATGTACGCGATCCTCTTCATGAATGCCCTGGTACCCTTCATCAACCGTGCGACACAGCCGCGGGTCTTCGGCACGCGGCTTCGGAGCGCTCCGTGATCGGTCATCGTCTCGCCACCATTGAGGCCGCGACCTCGTTCTCCGGTCCGTCCGTGGGTCCGGTGCCGGTGGAGTTCCTCCTCTTCGCCGTCGTGCTGCTCGGCGTGGCCATGTTCCACACGCGCACGCTGCCGATCGCCCTCACCGGCGCCGTCACGATCGCACTCTACAAGGTGGTGGCCTCACCGTTCCGGACGGGTGAAGGCCTCGGCGGCTTGATTCGCCATGTCGAGCATGAGTGGGTGATCCTCGTCAACCTCCTCCTGCTGCTGGTGGGCTTTGCCCTGCTCGCCCGGCACTTCGAGGAGAGCAAGGTCCCGGCCGTGCTGCCGAAGATTCTCCCCGACGACTGGACCGGTGGCGTGATGCTCCTGGCGCTGGTCTTCGTGTTGTCGAGCTTCCTCGACAACATCGCCGCCGCGCTGATCGGCGGCGCGATGGCGCACACCGTCTACAAGGGGAAGCTCCACGTCGGCTATCTCGCCGCGATCGTGGCAGCGTCGAATGCAGGAGGCGCCGGCAGCGTGGTGGGCGACACCACCACGACGATGATGTGGATCGCGGGTCTGAGTCCGGGGGAGGTGTTCCATGCCTACGCCGGCTCGCTCGCGGCGTTCGTGGTGTTCGCCATCCCGGCCTCGCTGGTGCAGCAGCGCCATGCGCCGATCCAGAAGGACCCGGACCCGGGCACCACGATTGACTGGTCTCGGGTGGCGGTGGTCGGCACCATGCTGGTCTCGGCCGTGACGGTCAACATCGTGATCAACACCCGCTTCACCGAGATCTCGGATCGCTTTCCCTTCCTCGGGGCTGCCGTGTGGGGTGCGCTGCTGCTGACGGCCTGGCTCCGTGCGCCGGCGTGGCATCTGGT
>Ga0154020_10009098_pt1 | contig 11462 bp, 10 predicted proteins | sample Klosneuvirus_201_FD_109709 | JGI IMG/M metagenome (GOLD analysis project Ga0154020, IMG submission 109709) | Active sludge microbial communities from wastewater, Klosterneuburg, Austria - Klosneuvirus_20160825_MG | ecosystem: Engineered > WWTP > Aerobic digester > Activated sludge | place... | reverse complement strand
TTTTGATGGTCTGCCTGCAAAACCCGGAACCAATAAATACCGTTTCCCTCCTCTTCCATTGATTCGAAATTCTGCCCCGGTCGACACTATCAGTACCCTCGAAGATCAGGCTATGCTGACCAGTAAGCTGACAGACGAAGCCATCGGTTTCATCCGCAGAAATAAAAAGAAATCGTTCTTTGCTTATATTCCGCATCCTATGCCTCATGTTCCGATCAATGCTTCAGCAGCATTCAGGGGTAAAAGCAAGCAGGGATTGTATGGAGATATGATTCAGGAGGTTGACCATAACGTTGGGAGGATCATGGATGCACTCAAAAAAGAAGGGCTAGAAAAAAATACCATGATAATTTTCACAAGCGATAATGGCCCCTGGTTAAATTTCGGAAACCATGCCGGAAATACTGCCGGTTTGAGAGAAGGTAAGGGCACTTCATTCGAAGGGGGACAAAGAGTTCCATGTATAATAAGGTGGAAGGGTACCATTCCCGCCGGATTAATATCCAACCAGTTAGCTTCCAGTATTGATCTTCTTCCAACAATTTCCAAACTAGCAGGGGCATCCCTGCCCGACAAAAAAATCGATGGCATTGACCTTGGAGAGATCTTAAAAGGCGACCTCCTGGCAAGTCCCAGAAAGAATTTTCTATATTATTACCGCAAAAATTCATTGGAGGCTGTTCGTCGTGATAACTGGAAACTTGTATTCGAACATCCTTCCCGTTCCTACATCGGTCAGGCACCGGGTGTTGACGGATTCCCGGGTGCGGCACCTGAAAATGTGATCATGAAAGAGGCACTTTACGACCTTCGCAGAGATCCGGGTGAACGCTATGATGTACAGGCCTATTTTCCGGAAATCGTTAAAGAACTAAAAGCACTTGCTGATCAGGCCAGAGAAGATCTGGGTGATGACCTTCAAAAGAAAGAGGGGACTAATAATCGTCAGCCGGGAAAAGTATCTGATAATTAATTACAAATGTCCAGAGAAAGCTTGAAATGGAATTTCATGAGAGTTCAGAGATTCCAGCTTTCTCTGGATCCGATAGGCTATCGGATGACAATTTAGCTGGAAATTAAAGGGAGGTTCCCGCTTTCGCGGGAATGACAAATGTTAGATGGGGTCAGGAGATTCCAGCCTTGCTGGAATCTTAAAGGTATCATTACAGGTGCATTTTATGGCAAGCGATCTAGACAAATTCAGGATCTCCTCTATACTTAACAATGCACCTCATCCGATCGTTATCTGATCCAGGGAATATTTACCACAATATTATTATCTCATTATCACCAAGTCCCCTTATAAATATGGTCAAACTTCTTATCTCCAATTGGCTTCAATGGAATATACAAACCCTGGGTATCAGAAAGCCAGTCCCATAGCCTTTTGTTCAGATCCTTTGCCAGTTCCTGTAATTCGGGTTTGCGGATCAGATTGTTCAGTTCATAGGGATCCTGCTGAAGATCATACAACTGATCAATATCCCAAACTCCCTGACTGCGGATAAATTTATAGCGATCAGTTCGAACTGCATATTGCGTAGGTGTTTGCGGGAATGGATTTTCCCAGTAATATTCATAAAACACTTCTTTCCTCCAGTTTTGCACAGTATTTCCTTTCATTATTGGCAAAAAAGAAGTCCCCTGCATTTGTTTTGGCTTCTTAACCCCTGCCATTTCCAAAATACTTGGAGCAATATCCACATTCAGCACCATTTCTTTGATTTTGGTTCCCGGCTTAATCAGTGCAGGTGAGCGGGCGAGTAAAGGTACCCGCATCGATTCTTCATAGGCATGACGCTTATCAATCAGTCCATGTTCTCCAAATGAAAAACCATTATCTCCCATGTAAATGACCAGCGTTTCTTTATCCAGACCATTGGCCTTCAGGTAATCAAGCACCCTGCCAACACTGTTATCCACTCCCATCAAGGTTTCGAGGTAATCCACGTAAAATTTATCGAAATCTGTTTGTCCGTGATACATGAAATCAACTCCATGCCAGCTGTAGCGTTGTGCCCTCACCCATTGTGGGATATCCTTGTAATTAAAGATATATGCACTTGAATCAGCCTGGTCACCACGGTTAAATCGTTTGCTATCCTTGCCGGCTGTAGAGAACATAGAAACCGGGTATTGAATGCGAATATCTTTGTATTTCCCCTTATCCCTTTTTGCCGGATAAAAATCAGCATGTACTGCTTTATGCGACAGATAAACAAAAAATGGTTTGTTCTTATCGCGTTTATCCAGCCATTCGAGGGTGTAATTGGTAAGTACATCAGTAACATAGCTGCTATCGGTATAATTAATCATTTTGCCATCGACATTGATCCTGGGATTATAGTAATCACCCTGCCCCGCAAAACTCACCCAGCGGTTAAATCCGGGACGCGGATTAGCACCACCGCCCCCCATATGCCATTTCCCAAAAAAGGAAGTCTGGTAACCTGCCTTCTGCAGGTACTGCGGAAAATAAATCAGTGAGGAAGGTGCAGATGCCTGATTATCGACTACCGTATGGGTATGAGCATACTGTCCGGTTAGAATGGAAGCCCTGCTGGGTGAACAAAGAGCTGTACTGACAAATGCATTTTGAAAATGAGCACCTTCATTAGCAATCCGATCCAGATTTGGAGTTTTTAACCCAGGAACCTTACCGGTAAAACCCATAAAATCATAGCGGTGATCATCCGAAAGAATGAAAATGATATTCCTGGCTTTTGCCCTGGGAATGGTCTCATAACTTAGATTCGGAGCTTTTTGTGCGAAGCCTGCACAGGACAGGCAGCATAATAAAATGCCAGTCAGAAATTTTTTATTGATCATGCTCTTAATTTTATAAGCCGATTGCTTGGGATAAATATAATAAGGTGAATTCTATATTATTAAATTTAAAGATATACTCCAGATAATTCTGAGATGAGTTATTAAAATTAAATCTTTTCATACGAAATACATTGCAAGGATCTTTATCTTATCCATGTCAATTTTTTTGTTCCGTGATATTCTTCTGACTAATATCTATTCCGCTAAGTCTAAATTTACTGCCGCTATAAAATACAATCATTATGAATTCTGAAAAAATGAGAGTAGAGATCTGGAGTGATGTCATGTGTCCGTTCTGTTATATCGGAAAACGGAGGTTTGAGAAAGCATTGGATCAGCTGCCCGGAAAAGAAAATATAGAAGTAATCTGGAAAAGTTTTCAGCTGAATCCGGATCTGAAGACCGATCCCACAAAAAACATAAACCAGTACCTTTCAGAGGTCAAAGGCATGAGCGTTGAACGTGCTGCACAACTGAACCATCAGGTTACAGAGATGGCTGCTGGCGAGGGGCTGCATTATGAACTGGATAAGGCCATTGTTGCAAATTCAATGGATGCACATCGATTCTCCCATTTTGCGCTGAGCAAAAACAAGCAGAATGAAGTCGAGGAGTTACTATTCAAAGCTTATTTTACCGAAGGAAAAAACACAGATGATCCCGATGTTTTAATCAATCTGGGCAAAAGTATCAGCCTGGATGAAACTGAACTAAGGAAGGTTCTGGAGAGCGACCGTTATACAGAAGATGTGCGAATGGATATTTATGAAAGTCAGCAGCTTGGCGTTCGGGGCGTTCCATTTTTTGTATTCAACCGCAAATATGCTGTTTCGGGGGCACAGGAAACCCCTGTTTTCCTGCAAAATCTGGAGAAATCATTTGGGGAGTGGAAGCTGGAAAATCCTGCTGCCGGATTACAGGTTCAGGAAGGAGCTGTTTGCCGGCCTGATGGGGAATGTGATTAGGCAGCTATATTTTCTGATTAAGCTTGGCAAATAATTTGAAGGGAGATGGAAGGGTATTTAATAAAGGATGGGCCTTGTTTGCAGGTTTTAAGGAAGAGTAAATTATTTAATTGTGCTTTTTGTGTGATTGAGTATTAATTATAAACAAGAATAGTTAGAATTAATGTTTATTTGGATTTGAAAAGCAGGGTCTGTACCTGTCGTTTGCTACGGCCGGGCTCTCCGCTAAAGTTTTTGCCTCTGATACTTGTGCTTTAAGATGAAATTCAGACAGGCAAAAAGCTGCCGCTTCGATCCCGTTTAGTTTGCTGGGAATCTGCTACTATTCAAGGAAGCTAAATTCCGCCTTATTAGAAAATAATTATGCTACGGAAATCTCAAAACCAGAGTTGGCCCCTCCTCTCTCTGTTCATAAACCGGATTGAAGCGGCAGCCTTTGCCGATACAATTGTTCTGGTAATAAATAATATTCAATGGCAAAGCTACAGCATAAAGCCGGGCTGAACCCGCCAAAAGCATCTGACTTACATTTCCAAAATACTAAAACACCTTTAATTAACAGGATTAGTATTTGGGCGATATTATTGAAATAAATGCCGGATAGCTTATATTTAAGGAATAAGCATCAGAAAATGAAAGCAGCAATCCATACCCAGTACGGTCCGCCTGAAGTGGTTCAAATCCGGGAAATCGACAAACCCATTCCCGGCGCAAATGATGTTCTGATCAGAGTTCATGCCAGCACGGTAAACCGTACCGATTGCGGTTTCAGAAGTGCCGAATATTTCGTTAGCAGGTTTTTCAGCGGGCTATTTAAACCCAAACAGCAAATATTGGGTTGTGAATTTTCGGGTACAATTGAGTCTGTAGGTGAATCAGTTGGTAATTATAAAACCGGGGATCAGGTGTTCGGTTATAACGATACACACTTCGGCGGGCATGCCGAGTACCTGCTCCGTGATGAACAGGATGCGATGACCCTGATGCCTCAGAATCTGAGTTTTGAAGAAGCTGCTGCATTGACAGAAGGCGCACATTATGCCTTATGCAATATCCGGGCGGCAAAAGTGGAAGCCGGACAAAAAATCATAGTTTACGGAGCTACGGGTGCTATCGGTTCGGCGGCGGTACAGCTATTGAAACATTTTGGTGCCAAAGTCAGTGCTGTTTGTAATACACCTAATATGGAACTTGTATGTTCTTTGGGTGCTGATCAGGTCATTGACTATACCAGGGAAGATTTTACCAAGACTAATCAGCGCTATGATTTCATCTTCGATGCAGTCGGGAAAAGTTCATTCGGAGTCTGTAAAAAACTGTTAAAGAAAAATGGAGTATATATTTCTACCGAACTGGGTAAAAACGGTGAAAATGTCTGGATGGCATTCTACGGTCTATTATCCGGAGGCAAGAAGGTTCTTTTCCCTATCCCTTATATTCATAAAGAGGATGTGATCTTCCTTAAAAATCTCGCAGAAAGTGGGCAATTCAAACCCATTATCGACCGGATTTATCCATTGGACGAGATAAGAGAGGCCTATCAATACGTTGAAAGCCGACAAAAGATCGGTAATGTGGTACTGCGTGTTATTTCTGAAAACAACTAATCTCCCTGAATAAAAATCCCGTTAAGAACGATTAAAATAAATTCCTTCTGCTGTTTTACCTAAGATCCATACTTTATCTTCTTCAGTAAAGAATGGAATAATGTCCTTCATGATCAGGTATTCAAAAAAGTTCGCAAAAAGCATTCGCTGAGGGCCAAAAGTATCATAAATCCGTTTGAGGTAAGGCCAAATATCGCGGTATGGTGGTTTTTGTTTGGAAGGATTATGCATGGAGGTACGGATATACACATTCGGAAATTTCACCAGATTACATAATGGTATAATTCCCTCTGAATCGGGTTTAGTAATATCCATCATCGCAAGATGGTCGATCACAATCTTCACTCCCGGATAGCGCTCTGCCATATCGGCCACCTGACTAATCTGTTGTGGTGCAAGGAAAATATTGAAAGTGGCCCCTATTTCCTCAGCTTTCTTCCACCAGGGATAAGAACCCGGATCATTCATCCAAACCCGTTGCGGATCCTGAATCGGACTCAGACGTAAACCGGTGAGTCCATCTTCTTTGACCAGCTTTTCAAGCCGCTCCGGATTTTTAGGATCATTGGGTGCAAACAGACGATTCCCAAACAGTAAGCCGAATCCGGCAAAACGATCAGGCCAGGTTTTAACGCAATGGATAGTATAATCATTGTTTCTGCCGTAATAGCATACATGCGAGATCACTGTTTTATCGATTCCATAGGTATTCATCTCTTCGATCAGATGTTCACCTGAATAATCGCGGGGAGGTTTACTACCCGGACAGGTAGAGATTTCAGGATCTATCGGAAAGCGTGGATCATTCATTAACCAAACGTGCTCAGAAGCGTTGATGATCGGAGATTTTTGAGCTGAACTGCTAAGTGTCCTGCCCGAAAGATCAGTTATAGGTTTAACCGGATTGACTGATTCTGCAGAGTCCATCGCTGCAAGTCCCTGAGGCAACATACCCGCAACCGGAAGTGCGGACAGCATTTTTAACATCTTTCTTCTGTGCATCGTGTTTAATTTTGACTGTACAACTTTATAAAATCCTTAAGATTAGATTCTTAGGATTAAATTAGGGATAATATGTGTAAAGGGCAAAGAGTTTTTGGAAATACTGTTACTACTTATCAAGTGCCTGGAGATGCTGCGTTTAAACTCAAGACTCATATGTGGTAATCAGAATCTACCTGAAAGCATCTAAATATCATATGTAAATAAATAATCTAAACTGAAATTATTCCTGGCTATTCCACTTTGATATCTTATTGATTATCAACATCTTTATAATGAGCTATTGAATTATGCTGTACTAGTTGAATTATTAAATTGTCTGGAGGTATTTCTACAAAATATCATAATACCTATAAAAATTAAATATGCTTACTCAAACGAATAAGACACAAGAAAATAGCAGCCGGGCTGTTGCTAATGATGTTTCTTCAAAGAAGAATAGTAATGGAGCTCCTCAGAAATTAGATGATAGACGACCGGAGGCAATTGCACAAAGGAAACTTCAAGACATGGCAAACAATAGTCCACAAGCAGAACAAAATCGTGGATATCAGCAAATGGTCAATATAAAACCTAATAATGTAGTTCAAATGGTTGGTACTTTAATGGGGGAACAATTAGCAAAAGCACAAGGTAAGAAGGAAGAAAATGAGGCAGATGAGGCAAGAAAACTAGCTGAGCAAAAGCAGAAGGAAGAAGAGGCTGCTGACCCAAGAATCAAGGAAGCAAAAAGTGCAGCAATACGTCAGGAGTTACATGAAAGAAATGAACGAAAAGGAGACCCTGGAGTAGCACTTTCGAATCACAATTTTAGGGTTGCAAATGAAAGTAAACAACAGCCAGTTGCAAGTAAGGGCGCTCTTGAAGCTGCTAAAAATGCAAAGCCAACTCCGGAAGCTATAGCTGCCCACGAATGGTATCCATTAGGAAATAAACCACAGCCTGAATTAAGTGCTGGGGAATTTCAAGATAGCCGCGCAGCCCCTACACCTGTAAAAAACTATGATGATATGAGTGCTGAAATGGCCAAGCAGCATTCAATGGTAAATTCAAGATTAGATGAAAAAAGAAAGAATCCAGATATTTTGGCTGCACAACAAGCTCTACAAGCGGCTGCAAGGAAAGCAGCTCAAGAAAAACTTGAAAGTTAAATTAATAGTTCTTTTAAGAAGTTAAAATAGCCAATATGTTCATAGAGTTAGCGTATGTAATGTACATTTGAATCCATAGAAGGTAAATAGCAATAAAATTTTATCATTGATTAATGCCATTATTTACAGCACTAAGTTTACTTATTCTTGGAGTAGTCGGATTCAACAGAGCTGCTGCTACTAAGAACTTGCCCGTTAAATTGCGAACAAAGGCTCAATTACAAGGCGCTATCTGTCTACTCCTTGGAATATTGGCTTTGATTTGGTATTGGAAGGATAGCAATTTTTAGGATAATTTCGCAACTGTCCGTAGTTTAAGCGCATCGTCTCCTACGGATTATTAGATTCAATCCCATAAATACGGGCTAGACTCGTTAACAGATATCTTCACTGTCACTAATTAAATTATTAAAACATGAAAAAGAAGAACTTTACCATTTTCGCTGGCTTATTAGCTTTAGTATTTATTGTATTTGTTTTTCGGCCTGTGCCCATTCCAGAAGAGAAAGACTGCTTTGTGTTGAAAGGGACAGTTACAAAAATATATGAAGGTGGTGTAAAAGATGTAGTGATCGAGCTTAGTGGACAAAATCAAAAATTCTACGTAAACAGAGGCCTGGAGCGGGGATTAAATTTAAAAGAATTACAACAGAAATTGACCGGATCAAAGATTGTTTTAAAATATCCGGATTACTGGACACCTTTAGACCCCGGAAAATCGATTATTCATATCTCCAAAATTGAACATGAAGGACAAACGGTTTTTACAGAACTGAATTAAGAATTGAGCAGAAAATCAATCTGCCCTTATTTGGTTTTGTGCCCTTCTCATCAACAGCGTTTCTATGGACAATGTCACTTCTCGAACACTTTCCGAAGTGTCTTAAACTAAAAAAGCTTACCATTTCTGATGAGCTTTCCTGGTGGTACCAGCTGGTCCCGATAGCTATCGGGATGGACCATATATAATTACATTACCAATAGGTATAAAATCAAAAAAGCCTCAGATTTCTCTGAGGCTTTTTTCGTGGTACCAGCTGGAATCGAACCAGCGACACAAGGATTTTCAGTCCTTTGCTCTACCAACTGAGCTATGGTACCAGACCATACCCGTTTTGTTCGGGACTGCAAATGTAGTGTCTTTTTTCGTTTAAGAAAATAATATTTGAAAATTTCTGAAAGGATTAATTTCTAGTATTAAAAAATTATTTGGATGAATTGACTTGAATAGCTACAATTGTCTGAATATCAGTTTACAACGTTTACTAAATTATTTATGTAGATATTAAGGTGGTACCAACTGGTCCCGATAACCATCGGGACGAACCAGCGACACAAGGATTTTCAGTCCTTTGCTCTACCAAAGAGCTATGGTACCAGACCATACCCGTTTTGTTCGGGAAGCAAATGTTTGTCTTTTTTCGTTTAAGAAAATATTATTTGAAAATTTCTCTTAGGATTTACTTCCAGCTCTAAATATTTGTTTTCATCTTCTGTAGCACAATGGCACAACTGGCTGAACATCAGTTTACATGGATTAAAACTATCCTTATATCTTTTGCGGCAACAACTGGTCCCGATAGCTATCGGTACGAACCAGCGACACAAGGATTTTCTTCCTTTATTCTGCCTAAGAGCTATTATTCAAGCCCCTCCTCGAACATATCGATGATCACTTTTATTAATTTGTCAGGCCGGTCTTCCATTTCAAATAAAAGAATTAATTGTCCATCGATACCCTGAATAGTAAGCACTACATTTTTAAGCTCCCCATCTTTGGTATTTAGTGTTGCTTCAATCAGTGTCTTGCCATTTTTGAATGGAATATCCCAATTACATTCGATTGATTTTATATTACATACAGTTTTAGATTCATCCCTGACATTTATCGTAATTAATAATTGATTGATCTCAACAACCGACTTTTCGATTTCTGTTTGTGTTATATTCCCGTTTCCATCCATATGAATGGTCTTTGAAGAAGTCAGGCGTATATTTTTACCGCATTGGGCATAGCCCTCATCAACTGCTGAAAACAGGAAAGGGAAGATTAAGATTAATAATTTCATAATTCGTTGGATTAAATTGTGATTAAGTTTAGATTTTAAATTTGCCGGTGCTTATATCAAAAGCTATCTGCTTACATTGCTCTGTTTGAAGATTGTTCCCTTGTTTTTATTTCAACAATGTACTATTGTGCTTAATACTGGAACAATGTTAGCCGACTCTCGCCTGAACTTATAATAAATGTGACGGAATGATATAAAAATGTGATGGGTAGGCTCTTGCACACATTCAAGAGTCTCTGGCACTCCCGTTTTTTTAATTTTTTGAACCTCCGCTTTCTTTTAATATTTTCACATGAAAATTGTGTAGCATTACGAATGAATATCAGCTGGTTACTCGAGTATAACCCCATATTTTTAGCCTTCATGGCCACGCTTTTTACCTGGGGAGTTACTGCTTTAGGAGCCTCATTAGTCTTTTTCTTCAAAACCATAAACAGGAGAGTTCTGAATTTAATGCTGGGCTTTGCTGCAGGGGTTATGATTGCCGCCAGTTACTGGTCACTTCTTGCTCCTGCAATAGAAATGGAAAAGGATTCTCAATACCCCTGGTTGCCTGCTGTTAGCGGCTTTTTAGCGGGGGGCGCATTTATCCTGCTCATTGATAAAATACTGCCGCATCTACATTCCAGATTATCCATTGATAAATCAGAAGGGATTAAAACCTCCTGGGACAGGAGTATTTTATTAGTACTGGCAATTACACTGCACAATATCCCCGAGGGACTAGCCATTGGAGTTGCCTTTGGAGCTTTAACCAATAATCCGGATATGGGCGCACTTTCTGGCGCTGTGGTTCTGACTATTGGAATTGGCTTGCAGAATTTCCCTGAAGGGACTGCGGTTTCAGTACCATTAAGGCGGGAAGGCTTATCAAGGAGAAAAGCCTTTTCCTACGGACAGTTATCAGGAATGGTAGAACCTATTGCAGGTGTTCTCGGAGCTTATCTGGTAGTTACTATCAGTCCATTACTTCCTTACGCCTTATCATTTGCAGCCGGTGCAATGATATTTGTGGTTGTAGAGGAATTGATACCTGAGTCCCAATCCGGCCATGAGACTGATCTTTCAACGATTGGTGTTATGATTGGTTTTGCATTGATGATGTTGCTGGATGTAGCTTTGGGGTAGATTTCACTTACTATGAAAATACTGTCTCGTTGCACGAAGTTCCTTCACTGCGTTCAGGATGACAGGCTGCAAAGGGTATAAAGGTTGGTTCTTCAGAAACGAGAGGTTATTGTCCCAAAAACTGCCCTTCAGTAGCTGAGGGAACTCATCAATCTTTTAAACAATTTTGATTAATAAGAGTGAAAATCCTTGTATTTGTAACCAAATGTCACTTCTATTTACGATTTATCCAATTTTTACTCTCGCTAAGACGCTAAGACGCAAAGTGCTACAGATAATTTACGTGCTATATTTCGCGTCTCTGCGTCTTTGCGAGAGCTCTTTTACATCTTCAAAAGCTCTTCCCAATACTTCTCATCTACCGGGATTCCATGCTTTTCATTAAATCGCCGGGTTGCCAGGGTATTTTCTCCGGGATAGCTGATCCGTCCGCCAGGTTCTGCCGGAGCACTTGATTTTGTATACCGAATGATTTCTTCAATAAGCATTTGATTGTAATCACTCTTGTACAAACAGAGGAAAAACTGGGACACCCCGGATTCCTTAACCGTGGAATTAATTGCAGCTGTTGACTTACCCCCGCCGATTGCAGTAAGCAAAACATCCAGAATAAATGCCAAACCTGATCCTTTCCAATAACCGATTGGCAAGGCTCTTCTGGATTTTATTATTGCTAAAGGATTATTTGTTAAATTTCCTTCCCCATCATAG
>Ga0154020_10009097_pt1 | contig 11463 bp, 15 predicted proteins | sample Klosneuvirus_201_FD_109709 | JGI IMG/M metagenome (GOLD analysis project Ga0154020, IMG submission 109709) | Active sludge microbial communities from wastewater, Klosterneuburg, Austria - Klosneuvirus_20160825_MG | ecosystem: Engineered > WWTP > Aerobic digester > Activated sludge | place... | reverse complement strand
GTGTGTGGTTCAACAGCCAACACCGAACTGTCGGTCTTGAAAATAAAGACAATCTCGATCGCAACGGCACAGTCTCACCTGTTCTCGTCGCGAAAAGACATCGTATTAATAGTGTCAGAGTCAGACAATCGTCTCTCTTCGTAAACATCGCTACGTTTTCGGAAGACTAGGGGAGTCTTTGTTATGATGCGGTTGTCTAGTCGATCAATCGATTCAACCCGGAAAACCGACGGTTATAGTGCTTGAAGTGGCGTTTCCTGATCAATTCTTTCATATTGGCAGATTTGGTAACCCGGCTCCCCCTGGTATACTGAAACCCTTTTCGAAACTGAGAAATGGAAGGACAGGCCAGGCTGTTCAGCTAATGTAGTATCGGATGATTGTCGTCAATAAAGTCGATTCTCCTCAGATACACGAATTGTAACTTTCATGACGACTCCGGTGTCACGACGAGCTCGACGACACATTGACAACCAGAGTGAGTAACTGACGACGCCTTCAGCCGACGCCTTTCCTAGATAAATCCCAAAGTCCTCCTCAGGAAGCCACGCGTTAGTTCTCTTAGTTATTTCTCCTCTGTTACCTCCTATGAGCTGCACTTTGATCCCGAGTCATTCTCTTGTACTGACCTCGGATAATAGGTAAGCTCTCTCGTGTCCCATGTAATGGAATTCTCTTGTACTGACCTCGGATAATAGACGCGTTCCTGCCTCATTGCCTCCGAGTGTCCCTCCCAATAGCCCTGCAGCCACTCGGCTATTATTCACTCACTCGGGGCCCTGGTACCGCATTTAATATAAAAGTCCGAAATGGGCCGGTTGAAAGATCAATATCCGCTTACCAATTCGAAACCTTTCTTCTAGTTCCAAAGAATAATCAATCTGAAGGCTGAAGCTTTTTTGAGGCCCCGTTGCCCCGAGTATCGCCTCCGGTAAGTCCGGTTAAATCGAGTCACTCCGCGAGACATTATAACGACTCTGCTTGACCAGAAGAAGAAAGAGTGGTGACTTCGAGTGATGGCGCTCTATTGCATACATATGAAACTCAAACAGAATCAGTATTACCTCGTAATAAATCGATGGCCCGACAATGAGAAAGTCGCAAGAGGACAAAAGAACTCGTCTGCCATGTCGAGATAGATCCGCCGGAGAGCTTTAAACATGGGGCGAATCGAGTCCCATCGATTCTCCAGCCAGGAATTTCGCGAAATGTATTTATGGGCTTCAAGTTTTTCGAACATGAAGCGCTCGACAAAAGCGATGTCAGTCAGAGGCGTGCGGTCATCGAGGTGAAGTTCCTCGAAATACGACCAAATCCTGTCTTTGTCACTTACGGCTTCCTTGAGCCGCTTTGCCATCGAATCGCCGCCAAACTCGAGTAATAGTTTCGTTCTCAAATAAGACGCGGATTGGATCAATTCTGTGAAACCGAAGTGGAGGGCGCCGAGGTCGACCTGTTCAAGCATCATCGATGCGTTCTGACCGAAAATGCCCTCAAGCTTAGCCATGGCTAATCGGACATACTGACTTGTCCTGGAGAAGTTGGCATCGTAATAATTAGAAAAGAATGTCGAATTGATAATCAAGGAAAAGGCTGGCGAAGAAAGGGAGAATTTCGGGGAATCAGTCGGCAAAGTCAGCAGCGCTCTGGAGCCTGGAGCCAGCGCGGTCAAATCGAGGTAATTCTCTTCGCATAAATATTCAAATATCTCAATACTCTCGAACCTCAAAAGCCAAGAGATCAGATTTTGTTGTTCAAAAGGCATCAGTTTATCATAGGATTCTCTGCCAAAGGTTTCGAAGAAAAATACCACAAACGCCCTCTTTGACTCATAGCGGAGGACCATTCTCAGCAACCTCAACATGTTCTCATAATATTTCCATTTCAGATCACCACTGTCGATAGTATTTTGTTGGGGTTTGCGGTGTTCAAGGGAAGAAAAGACGAACGGAGGGAAATCTTTGAAGAACAAGCGCAGGCGCGAGTCAATCACTTCCTCCCAATCAAACTCAATCTCACTCCTCCTTTCATAGAGTTTCCTCACTATGAAGTCAAAGGCGTCAAAATTTTCAGAATGGACAAGGCCTGATAGCAAATTCCTCCAGAGTCCTCGGTCGTTCCGGAGGAATGTTAGTGGGTATTGCTGGTTCAACTTCGCGTCGAACATGAACGTGACAATATCTTTTCCTCGATGAGATTTTTCAATATTAAAGAATACCGTTGATAAGGGAAGGATAATTGGGTCTCGCTCTCGTCGGAGGAAATATTCCAAGACGGCCAGGTTGTCCGATTCCACAACGCAAGTGCATACATTTTCGTCGAGCTTCGAGAAAAAGAGATCCTTCTTTCGTTCATCCAGGCCTTCGAGATTTCGCAGGTAGCTCTGAATAGCTCTGTACACTTTGAGGAATGTATCCATGGTGGAAGAGGAAGCCCCGAGGAAGAGGAACTGTAACTGAGGGAGAAAGCCTCTGTTTCCAAAGAGGACGAAAGCACGCTCTTTGACCAACCCGAGGAATTCCTCTACATGTTCGACGTCTCCCGCTTTCCCAACCATCCTTAACATCTTATCATCGAGTTCCGATACTCCCTTTCCTGGCGTAGTACCAAAATAACCGTCCATATATAATCGAAACAAAAACGCAGCAATCGAAGGGTCAAGAACGGAGCAGCTCTCGACGAACTTCTCGATCCCTGTCTCGTCGAGGGGCCAGCCCGCCTGGACGCCAAACTTGAGCAGTTCCAGATACGAAAGCTCACAACATTGCCTCATGAAATCATACGGGAACACATAAGGATCACGAAAGGCCTCGTAGAAACTGCGACAAGTGAAGGCGAGAGAGACTCTAGAGGCCCCGTCGAGGTTGGCCACGATCTGCCATTGCATCTCAGCAACGAGCCCTCGCAGACCGCCACCATCGATATCATTCGCCATTTACCGCACTATAAATATCAAGAAATGAGAATCCGCTCCGCTCCTTCAATCACCGCGGATTGCGAAGAGTCAGGATGAACTCGACGGAAAGGGAACAGAGCTCGACTAATAAGTATCCTCGATGATTTATCAGTCATCAAACGAGCGCGTCTGATCAATGAATTAAAAATATGTAATCATTGCTATTATATTGGTAACAAAACCCAATTGGAAGAATTCTTGTCTAGCGGGAGTCTGCCGGAGGTCGGGGACAGGGTCAGATGTGAGCGAAACTGTTAGGAGCCTCTGACATTCAAGATCCTCCTGCGCCGCGCCCCACATGTCTCGACACAGATTCCCACGAGAATTCAAAAGATATGGTAGTTGAGTCGCACGAAGTGAGGTCCGACAGGCTGCCTATCATCAATATCACAATAAAATGAACGGTCGGATTGCGTTGTTGACTGTCTCAGTGGCGGGAAATGTCACAAAACATAGGTTATGGTGGACTTAACAAGCTGTTGAAGCGCAGTGTCAAGCGCTCTATATCTACCCACGATTTACTCGAAAATTTGATAATTTCATTGAAGATCACTCGTAAATCCAGGCGGTGGCAGTGGCAGACCACGAGTTGAGCTCGGCATTCGACCACCACAGGTTGATCTCGTGCTCGGCACCTTGTGCTGAGTCGGAGCCGTGACAGATGTTGCGCCCGACGTGGACAGCAAAGTCGCCTCGGATCGTTCCGGGAGCGCTATCAGCGGGATCTGAAGGAGAAAGTCATCAATGGAGATGCATTGTATTACGAGAAACTGGAGGTACTCGTGGCTCCGAGGAGGACGCGTCCAGACTTGATAACGTTGAGGCCCTCCCAGACCATGGCGACGACAGGTCCCGACGAGAAGTATTTGACCAGTCCAGGGAAGAAAGGTTTCGCCTCTGAAGCAGAGACTCTTAAGATTAGAGAATACTCACAAAGGAGCAAGGACAATCGCACTCAGGTCGTCGTAATGCTTGGCTGCAAACTCTGCCGTGGGCTGTACGAGCTTTAAAGCAACGAGCTTGAATCCCTTCACCTCAAACCTGAATAATCTGATCACCATGTCGGAGAAGTAAAAGAGAATGAGGATTGGAGTACCTGCGGATGATCTCGCCGACAAGACCGCGCTGAACGCCATCGGGCTTGACGGCGATGAAGGTTCGCTCGGCCTTGCTGCCAGCGAATCCGTGGAGGGGACCACCCTGGCGATAGTCAGGCAAAATCTTGAACTCGATCATCGAGTTGACCTAGGAAATCATAAAAATGCAAATTGGATGGACCCAGGAGGACAACTACAAGGTACGGTGTCACGGATCATGGTGTCGACGTCAACGTAAGACGACTGACCGAGCTTTGCCAGTGGCTCCGTATCAATCGAGAAAGGCGCCTGGCCCAACTGAGGGAAAGGCGTGTTGGGATAGAAAGGGAAGAGTCGCTTCAACGTCTCCGCCTAAACAACATCAACAACACCAGCACGTTGAAAATTGTCATCACTGCGTACAAGGCGAGCCCATGGGATGACGCTTTGCGCACAAAACAAGCGCTGGCCCTTGGCTTCAACACGATCAAGAGCGATCAAATGCGCCGAAGTGACGTCGCGCACATCGACAACGCCAACGAAGCCCTGGAGGGGCAGAGAACCTAGGACAAACAAGGAGGAGGGTTGACGAAGCGAAGTTCATCATCGAGACGACGATACCTTGCTCGCCAAGGAGGAGCTTCTTGATGTTCGATAACGACTGATTCAAGTCATGGGCATCGACGATCGGGCCGAGAACATACCAAAAGAGATAACATCATAAGCGATAAAAGGAAGTGCTAGGATAAAAGGAAGTGCTAGGAGGGGCAGAAAAAGCGAACAGAGGATTGACGACGACGAGTTCGAGCTCAGGGTTCGCCTTGTAATATTCCCAAGCGCTCTCTGGAAAATAAATTTCATAAATATCGGAACTTGCAAAAAATGATTGCTCTCGATGGGCAGTGAGAAAAAGGAGGACCCTCGGCGCGCTTCTTGGAGTAAAAGTAAGGATTGTTCGTCAACGAACTCGTGGTGTTCCACTACAAGCGAAGTGCAACATCAATTCGATACTTTTGTAAAATACAGAACAACAAGATGCGATCGAAATTGTACATCCGTAGTGGTGAAGCGCTTGCCAGGAGGAGGAGGGATGTTGAGGAAGGCTCCACCACTGCTGGTGATGACAATGCGCTCAACCTTGTTGGACTTGGCAGCTTTCATTGCGGCCAACGTGCCTACAAAAAGTCCTCTCATTCTTATGAATTACCATGTAACATCAATTTGTTTCATACCGGCAATTGCGGGCTGGACAATCTCTTTGTCAGGGTCAGGAGCTGAGTACTTGTAAGGGGTGGCAAGGTGGATGACGGCCGAGACGCCCTTGAAGGCCGCCAAATAGTCCTCCTCCGACAGCTCTCCCTTCACAATCTCAAGACGCTACGATACAATATCAATATCAAAGCAAAGCATTCATACTCCGCGAAAGAGGGGACCAGAAAGAATACAAGGCATTCCAGAGGTCGACAAGGAATACTCTGAGTTTCAATGTACGAAATGTCATTGGATTGTGTCTTTCTATGGATTGATGTTTTTATGGTATACGATAATTTATGTTGAATCATAATCATCAATCAGCCTCGCAGGAAATGCTCGAGCTCGATGACGCGATCGTAACGGGGCAAGGATTCAATAGTGCATAATATCCGATTCAGCAATTATGCAGACGACAAAAACGCCAGCCAACGCTCGTCCTCGAACATATCAATAAATTACAATCATAATGGAGAAAGAACGGGCTGGCCGAAAAAGATTCGTAGCAGCGTTCTGGGGAACGAGGACCAGGGTGGTTGAAAAAAGTTATATGCAAAGAACCACAATCCGATCCACAACCAAATTCATTACATAATATAAAATACGATGAAGTAAGGAGGCAAGGAGCGGACCTCGGCGGCGCCAGGGAAGGCCTGGAGGTGACCGACCTTCTTCGGGTTGTTCGGGTCGCGCACCACGGCCCTGACCTTGAAGCCCTCGGCGAGGAGCGCCTTGACAATGTGCGAGCCTATGTAGCCATTCGCGCCTGTCACGGCGATGGTAGAACTCGTAGGGAAGCGCAGCGACATTTTGTCCTCGAGATGACAACAAAGAAGAGTGACAACGGCGAGCACCGGCAGAACGAGTGCTCCATGATCGCAAAATCAAGCATGAGATTATCAGCGATAGCAATCAGTCCTGCACAGACTCTCGTCCTGCAGCTCCTCAAAATGCTCTAGTTCTATCATAACATGAACTGGTCTTCTATGCCGTATGTATTAATGGAGTCGTCTTGCGTGACTGTTTCATGAATGACTCAAAGTCGCGAGGAGTTGGCCTCAGTGTTTCGCATGCCACTCCTTTGTCTCATGAGTGGGCTGTTGTCGTCTACGGCCGAAGTGCCAGGGCGGCTCTGATTGCAGGAATGTGTTGCTCTCGTATACGATTTAAATAAAAACGATTATCTCGATTAAGTCGGCTGTATGATTTTTAACGCGACTGGCGATCTCGAACAGAGAGGGCGTTGGTGGCGCTCGGGAAACAGGAAAGTCAACCGGTTGCTCTTTTGGTGCCGTGGCAGATTTGGAGCGAGATCGACAGCCACTCTCCTGTTCGGTGCCGGGGTCCTCGTGTCCCTCCGCCGCAAACGGAGCAAACTCTCAAGTATGAATTATGTCATTGCTAGCGAGGATGACGATGCTTGCGAACGAATTGGCCGATGGAGTCGTGGGGATCGTGGGGCGTCCTTTGGCCACTTATTCACGGGAGATTGCAACTCGCGGCCTCTTAAGCGCGTGCCGCGCCGATCACCTCGACGCCGCCGTGGGACTTGACGGGCCCGAAATGATCTAAGATATCACGAGCCTCCTCCATGGTCTCAATCCGCTCAAGAGGAAAGCGTGTCGCGAAGAGCCATTTGGGGAATTGGGCGCAGGAATTTCATATTTCCTAATTCGATTGCGAATCCGCTGATGTCAGGCGAGCTAGATTCCCACGCGCCCAGCTCGCCCCGACGGTCATTCCTGCTATTCTTTGATTTCTTTGCACCCCTGGAAACCACTTTCGCCTGCCAGCTTGCCGTCTCATATGACCAACTTGTACCGCAGCTTCAAGGTGAACTCGGACGCCGTGAGCTACACCGATGAGGAGATTCGCGCGCGTTATGTGTACCATGGCTCGCCTAAGGCGACCCTGAGCCACGACACGCTCATCCTCGAGAACTCCACGACCCAGTACGAGTTCGTCACCAGCCGCAAGGTCCCTAAGCTCGGCTGCCTCATTGTCGGCTGGGGTGGCAACAACGGCACGACTTTGACGGGATCCGTGATTGCCAACGCTGAGGCTATGCGCTGGCACAAGCGCTCCAAGGAGATCGAGGCCAACTACATTGGCTCCATGACCCAGTCGAGCACGATCCGCATCGGCGCCATGGACGGCAAGGACGTCTACATTCCCTTCTGCTCCATCTTGCCCATGGTGAAGCCAAACGACATCATCTTTGGCGGTATGGACTCTTCATTTCCACGCGCCCAGCGACTTCGTTGTTTTCCCTCCTGACCTTTGCGCTGAGCTAGGCTGGGACATTAGCACCCTCAATCTCGCCGACGCCATGGTGCGCGCCGACGTGCTCGACTACGACCTCCAGCGCCAGCTTTACTCCAAGCTCAAGGACTTTAAGCCCATGCCCGCTTGCTTCGACCCGAAGTTTGTCGCTGGTAACCAGAGCGCTCGTGCTGACAACATTATCAAGGGAACCAAGCAGGAATCCCTCGAGCAGCTCCGCCAGGACATCAAGTACGCTCCGTCTTCCTCAGTCCCTTGTCCAATATATTTCGAATCAATTTTAGAAATTATGATATCCATGGATAATTCAAAATATGTCATTGAATTTTATAATATTTATTAAATTTGTTTATATAGGAAGTTCAAGGCGGCCAACAAGCTCGACAAGGTCGTGATCCTCTGGTCTGCCAACACTGAGCGCTTCGCTAGCCTCATTGATGGCGTCAACGACACGGCTGACAATCTCCTCGCTGCCATCAAGAACAACCACGAGGAGGTTGCTCCCTCCACCATTTACGCGGTGGCCTCGATCCTCGAGGGCTGCACCTTCATCAACGGCAGCCCCCAGAACACCTTCGTCCCTGGTGCCATGGAGCTCGCTGAGCGCCACCACGTTTTCATTGGTGGTGATGACTTCAAGACTGGTCAGACTAAGGTGAGTCCCTTGTCACTCTCTTCTCTTCTTTGCGAGGTCACCGCCTCATTCTTGGTGTGTAGATCAAGTCGGTCCTCGTTGACTTCTTGGTGAGCGCTGGTATCAAGCCCGTCGCTGTCACCTCTTACAACCACCTCGGCAACAACGACGGCATGAACCTCAGCGCTCCTCAGCAGTTCCGCTCCAAGGAGATCTCCAAGTCCAACGTCGTCGATGACATGGTCGAGTCCAACCGCATTCTCTACAAGCCTGTGCGTCTCTGCTTTACGTCTCCAGCATGCCTTTCCTTTCCTTATGGGTATTCTTAGGGCGAGCATCCCGACCACACTGTCGTCATTAAGTACGTCCCCACTGTCGGTGACTCGAAGCGCGCCCTCGACGAGTACGTCAGCGAGATTTTCATGGGCGGCACGAACACGATTGCCCTCCACAACACGTGCGAGGACAGCTTGCTCGCTGCCCCCGTCATGCTCGACCTCGTCATCCTCGCTGAGCTCATGGAGCGCATCAAGTACCGTCGCGAGGACATGGACGAGCTCCAGCCGATGAGCGCCATCCTCTCCCTCCTCTCTTACCTCCTCAAGGCTCCCTTGGTCCCCGCTGGCACCCCTGTCGTCAACGCTCTCTTCCGCCAGCGTGCCGCCCTCGAGAACGTCTTCCGCGCTTGCGTGGGTCTCCAGCCGGAGAACCACATGCTCCTCGAGCAGCGCACTGAGCGCAAGCTCAACAAGGCCTAAATCAATCGCCCTAGTGGAGGAAAGAGCCCGCCCTTCTCTTTCTTCTTTTTCCAAACACGTTGTTATCGAAAGTTGCCTGTTTACATGGCTGGCATGCCTCACAGCCGATCAGGTTATAATGAATAAAATATGATTGCGTATAATGCCTCCGTCGAGTTTCAGCTTCTTCTATCTCAACCTAGTCGATCAGAGTTGCGTTCCTCGAATCGCAGGTCTTGTGCCGCTCGACGTCGCTGGCTCAGTGGTAGGGCAGCTCGACATTCCATTGTCTTTCCCCATCGATTGCCACCATGTCAACGACGATCGAGAAGATGCAGATCTCGGGCATTCGCTCCTTCTCGCCGAGCGAGGCCGTCACTATCGAGTTCTTCAAGCCCCTCACCCTCATCGTTGGCACCAACGGTAGCGGCAAGACCGTGCGTTTTCACCTCAATATATTATATATATATATATATATATTTCAAATTTTTTGCCACGAAATCGTTCTTTGAGAGCCTCGCAGGGCTATTATTCGGCATCCAGTTTTTTCCCTCCTTCCTTTGACCTCGCCTTCTCCGCGCTGCGACGCTATGTGAGTTTCCGCCTCCATTGCTAATGTTAAAAAGTATATTTTTTTGTTCATTAATTGCATTCCAATTGAGGGAGGGAACGATTGAGGGAAAGAGCGAACGGTGGCGGTGGCTGCCCGCTATTTTCTCTTTCAGTGTTGCGCCTGTTCTTTCGCTTGCCGTTCGAGGATTTCGGCTTTTTCTGGGGAATAAGTTTATTTTCTGTTTGTGTAGACGATTATCGAGTGCTTAAAGTATGCCACGACGGGCGTGTTGCCCCCGGACTCGTCGAGCGGCCAAGCCTTCGTTCACGACCCGAAGGCTCCCATCTCTTTTTGCGGAGGAGATTTGCCAATTATCTGATTTTCTATTCTTATAATAGGTGGCAGGAGAGACTCAGGTGAAGGCGCAAGTGAAGCTCGCCTTCAGGATGCCGAACGGAAAGCGTGTCGTTTGCACTCGATCGCTCCAGCTCGACCAGAAACTCGAAAAGGTTTTTAGTCCCTCCACTAGCTCTATGAATATAAGATCTCTAATTTCAATCTGGATAGCTGGCTTTGAAGACACTAGATACCACCCTGAAAACGAACACCGACGATGGGAAGGTGGGGGTCCTTTGCGTTGAGTTTCGTTCTTCTCTCTCTAATGATTTCCATCAGTCTGTGTCCTTGACTAAAAAGTGCGCCGATATGGACAAAGAAATCCCGGAAATGATGCAAGTCTCGAAGGCAATCCTGGAGAACGTCATTTTTTGTCACCAAGAAGACTCTGGTTGGCCCCTCGGTGCCCCGAAGGTTCTGCATTCCCGCTTTGTGAAGATGTTCTATTCTTCTGGCTCACCGTCGAGCTTCTAGGACCTCAAAGAACGTTTTGATATGATTTTTGCGTCTGAGAAATACACTAACGCTTTGGAGAAGATCAACAACGAAAAGAAAGCGCTCAATGGTCAGTGGAATGACCTGAAGAAGGATCTCAACGCACTCAAGGTCTCCGCATAATTTCACATCATTTGTTTCATTTGTCTCATCGCTGACACAATACCAGGACAATCTCGATACTGCTATCCGCAATAAGACGGAGATTAGCGACTTGGAAGCCGAGATCGCAAAGCTCGACGTAAAGATTGACGAGGTGAAAGCGAGCATCGCCGATGCTGAGCTGAAAAAGAAGAAGGTTGAAGAGGAGATGGGCGAGAACCAGAAGAAAAAGAATGAGATTGAGAAGATCAAGGTCCAGGTTCAACACCACGAGGACGAGCGGACGAGCTTGAGCGAGAAAGTGGAGCTTCTGGATCGCACCTTGGAAGAGGTTTGTGGTCTCGTCCAGTTCAATCCTTGTCTGGGAATGATTTTCTTTCTTAGCTGATGGAGACGAAATCAAAATTTGATGAAGAAATTGCGACATTGGCAAATCAACAGAAGGAGCAATCTCAGAAGAAGTCTAAGTTGCTCGTTGACCGAAAGACCCTTGAGGCGGCAGTGAACTCCAAATCTCTTGAGCTCGGCAAGCTTCACCACAGCGTGGAGGTAATTCCTTTGGTTTCCCATCGTCCCGTTCATGTCATCTCTGATATTTTTGGTTCCATTAGTCCATCGATTCCATCTCTGATTCGTTGCATTCTAGATCTTAGAGGGCCACATCAAGTCGCGGGACGAGGCGATGCTCGACTTCGCAGAGACCTACGAGTTCCCTGGTTACGACAAGCTCCCTCTAAGTGCGAAGCAGCGTGCCGACTTCAACACCCAATTACAGTCGTTTCTGAAAAAGGTCTCATTCTTTGGTTTGCTTTTGTCAATTCTAGAATGGGACCTTTTTTTAAATGTTGATTCACTTAGGCCGAAGCCGTCCTCGATAAAGCGAAGGAGAAGCACCAGAAGCAATTTGATGAGCAAGGCAAACTCATTGACAAGGTGATTTTACTTTCACTTGTCATTCTTCTCTTCTCTTTTCTTCTTTT
>Ga0154020_10009096_pt1 | contig 11465 bp, 11 predicted proteins | sample Klosneuvirus_201_FD_109709 | JGI IMG/M metagenome (GOLD analysis project Ga0154020, IMG submission 109709) | Active sludge microbial communities from wastewater, Klosterneuburg, Austria - Klosneuvirus_20160825_MG | ecosystem: Engineered > WWTP > Aerobic digester > Activated sludge | place... | reverse complement strand
TCCCGGTGCAGGAACCAACCGTGCCCATTCCCCGTCTGATACGAAATATCTCCATTTCCCCAATCGCACATTCTCCTCGGGCCGCTGCGGGGAAAAAATGCGCCACTCGTCGGAACTACCCTCCGCCGCCGACCCAACCGACGATGACCCGCGCCGCCGACTTGCGGCCCGACCACACCTATCCTAACGTTCCCGCGTGCCGCCTCTCTCCCGCCTTGTGTTCGTCGTCGCTCTCGTCCTTTCTTCCACCTCCATCAGTCATGCAGAACCAGCACCTCTATCGTCTACACCACTACGTACCGCCTTCGGATCGCGCTGCGCGAAGTCCCCGATTCCCTGCAATCGGATCGACTACTTCACCGCGCACTTTCACATCGCCGATGTGATTCTGCTTCCATCCACGGATTCCCGAGGATTCGCAGCTACCGTTGGCTACGGCGCGTCGATGTCACTGTTTCATCGCGTCGAAGTAGGAATCGGTGGAACGCTCTCTGTTTGGACTCCGCAACATTCAGGAGTCACGATCCAAAATGGTCCTGCACTCCTGAATGTGAAGGGAATCCTGTTTCCGCTGCTTAGGAATTCGGTTCCTGATTCGGAGTTCACCTTTGGATTTCAGCTCCAGCAGCAGCTACGGATTCCGCACTTTGATGGTCGGAATGATCTGGGAACAGAGACTCCACTGACGGCTCTGCGGGCAGTTGCAGACAAAGCATTCTGGCGAATGGGAATCACCGCGAGCTTGGGATTTTTGCTTGCGCAAGGACGAACGGATAGCGAGCTGTCGACGGCACTGCGCATTCATCTACCCTGGATGTCTCGTGCGACCGTGCATGGTTTCGGAGTCCTGCAAGGTCTGTTCGGGTCGAAACAGAATGCTCCGCTGCGCGGTGGTTTCGGTCTGTCTGTTCACTTTGCGTGGGACAACGGAACGTCGCTCAGCGGCGGTTACATGCACGGTCGCGGCGACGGAATCGCACCCAGCGCGATCTACATCGGTGGCCCCGATTATCACATCGGAAGGGAAACAGAGTCGCAGTCCTATTCCCGGCCACCGATTCCCAATCGCGAAATGGTGCCGTCGCCATGGCCCTGGATTTGGGAAAAGTTGAAGGAAGGCTGGAATGAAGCAGAGCTGGCAAACGAAGCTCATCGTCGAGGCGAAGACTGGCTGACCGACGAGTGTTTCCTGTATGAAGAAGGGAATTACGACAAACCGCTGCGCCATCTGGGCAAGCGTGATACGAGCGGGAAGTATTGTGATGTCGGCGGACAGCTCGTTCCGATGGATGAGCCGCTGCGCGAGGTGGGGCCGGATCTGGTTCCGATGCGGACTCCGATGGAGCGGGAGGAAACACCGATGGTTCCGTCACCGACTGTTCCAGCGAAGCCACCTGATCCAATTCCTACGAGTCCTAACGCGCAGTCTGCTCGTCCGAAAAAACGGAAACCACAGCAAACAGAGAAGTCGGTTGCGCAGGACTCAGAACCAGATCCGTTGACGAAACCGGAGAGAGCTGCGCTCGTTGCGACTCCCAACGCAGAATCAGAGGTGGCGGAGTCGAGCTTTCGGGAATCGGCGAAGGAGTTTGCAAGCGGATTTGGGAAAGGATTCCGCGACGAAGGCGAGCGAATCTATCGCGACACGAGGGAACTGCCCGCGCGCATCGCGAAGACCGGACGCGAACTGGTCGAGGATGTGAAGGAAGGACGGAAGCTGCGCGCCCTCGCACCAATCGAGGCCATCGGACACGCGCTCCAGAACGCATCACGCGACGATGTGGAACGACTCGCACACGGCGTCGTGGATAGCGCACGAGACTGGTATCATAAACCGGCGAGGGAGAAGGGCGAGTCGTTCGGTCGTGCGACGATGTCGATTGCCTCGGATGCGGCGATGGCTGCCCTGACGGATGGACTTGGAACAGTTGCAGGTCTGCGCAAGGCAGAGAAGGCGGCGGAGGCGGCGGAGCATGTTCGGGATGCGAAGAGCCTCGTACATCGGACCGAAGTTGGTCTGGACAATCTGTCCCAGGCCGCAGGCGCTGCGGACAACGGCGATTTGACTGCGGCAGGACGAGCTCTTCAAAAGCATGGCGGACGTCCTGGGAGTGCGTTTCCGGCGGCGCGCTCAACCCCTGGCGAGATCAACAAGGCCGGACAGGCTGTGGTCGACGAGATATTAACCGCGCCCGGCTCGACGACAACACGTCGTCATCATGCACGCTTCGGGGATGTGATAGAAGTGCGGGCACCCGATGGTCGTGGCGTTCGCTATGATGAAAGTGGCCGGTTCATCGGATTCCTAGAGCCATGACAGAACTCAAACTACCGACGCTGACCATCGAGCTGGCAAGCGTTCCCGACCGTGATGATCTGGTCGCAGAGATCTGGCTGGGAAGCGCCCTGATTGCAGAAGTTCGACGGGATGAGCAAATGCTCCGTGTCCAGCTCTATCCATCGGAGACGGGACATCCCTTCGACATTCCCTACGAAGACTTGGTGGCTGCGCTTCTGTCGGCCAAGGCTCGACTCCGTGCTCTCGTCTCGGACACAGAAGGACCCAATTCCCAGGGGGCCCTGGTTCGCTAGGCTTCGCACCTTGAACGCGTCAGCTCGCGGTCAGAAGCAGCTCAAACGCGGGTGATGCAGCGTCGCAACCGTGGGTGTCGGCTTGGCTCTGACGAAATCAGCCGCGAGTAAGACGAAGGCGGGCTCTTCGGTTGAAGTCCGTCGTGGACCCGGTCGCCATCCAGATTGAGCCATGTAGCGCCCATCGTGGAACCGGAAACATCGTTGTCTGCGTTTGCCGTCGGCGTCCGTCCGAAGCAGCGATTGACATTGTGTCTGACACGACGTCCGATGTGTCGTCTGACATTGCGCCCGAAGTTGCGTTCGAAGTTGGGTCCGAAGTTAGGTCCGACATTGCGTACGACACTGCGGGACACTCTGTGGGCCACAATGAGTCCGAGCTTTCGTCCGACGTTGGGTCCGACATTGCGGTTGACGTTGTGGCCGACATTGCGTCCAAAAGCAGCGCAATCAAGGTTTTGTGCCTTGCAACTCGCTGAAATGAATACCGAATCGGCGATGGGAATGATTTTTGCTTATAACCGTAAACACATTGCGGCCGACATTGCGTTCGACATTGCGTCCGACAAGCCGTTTCACATGCTGGCCCAAATGGTGTTCCAGCATGTGTCCCAACGCTTGTTCCAAGTGCTGGTTCAGAAGTTGGTTCACTGTTTGGTTCGCACGCTGACCAACGTTTCGTTCGAGCGACCGGTCGACATTGCGTCCGACATGTCGTTTGTAACGCTTTCAGCGTCCAGTGATTGAGATCAAGACTTCTCAATTCGAGCAAAAATCGACAATCACTGCAGCTGCGCCGTTCGGCTGGCTGGATACGGCTAGCTGAAACAGATGGCCGAGTCCAGGTAGCTGAATCAGGTGGCTGTATACAGGTAGCTGATCCAGGTGGTTGTACAAGGTGGTCGATCTCGCGCTGTGATAGCTTCTCAATCCAGAATAAAATGCAAAAAACGATCCATAGAAACAAATACACAGAGAGTCCGTAGAGATGGCGCTCAGCGTGTCTTTTGGAGCTTCTTCGTCAAAATCATTCAGAGAAAGGTGGTTGTACAAGGTGGTTGATCCAGGTGGTCGAATCAGGCACCTGTATCCGCCTACCTGAATCAGCTACCTGTATCCACCTAGCTGTAACAGCCACCTGCATGCACGTGGGTGAATCAACTAGCTGATGGGACTGCGTCGTCAACACAATGCGTGACCACGCGATATCCACCAACAGCGTTGACCTAGAATCGTCGGACACGTGTCAACTTTGGCCGATTAACGTTTTGGTGTTTACGCTTTGTGTGACGTCAGCTCTGCAATAAGTGTCTGTATCTGTTTGTGAATGACGTCCATCGCAACAGCAGCGGCCAGCTTCAGCGGTCCTGCATGCGTCGAGAGCCGCTCGACGTAGCTCGGCGCATACGCCAGCGGCATCGCGCGCAGCGATGAGAGCACCAGCTCACATAACATGTCCACCGTCGGCAGAAATTTCCGCGACCGCGTGAGGAGCATCCCCAGATAAAGCTGCGCAGCGACGACGGTCACAGGCACAAGCTCGCTCCTGACCCTGACCGCTTCGTCTGTGCTCGTTGGGTGTAGTTCCTGGGCGATGTCCGAGAGAGCTGGCCAGATAAGCGGCACCAACCAGTGCTTCCAGTGGTCGCGATCCGTCGGTGATTCGCGTGGCCACTGCTCAATCGGCGTCGACTCAGGCGGAACCGTGGGCAACAGCCGCTTGAGCGTGCTCTGAATCGTCGCCAGAACCTCCGTCACCGACAGGTGTCGGGCGGCCAGTTCGTCGTCTGGGGGCTGGATAGGTCGGCGCTCAGACGGACGGAGCGCCCCCTTGTTGTCGGCAGATGGCTGCGCACGCTGACGTTTCTGTGCGTCGAGCGTCGCGCGCAACTCCTGGTTTTCCAGGTGCAGTCGGTCCAACTCGCGGCGCAGCTCCACCTCGGTTCGGAGCCGCGATTGCTGGTCGTCGAAGTAGGTGCGCAGCTCCGTCTGCAGGCGATCGCGTTCACGCTCCGCTGCGGTAAGTCGTCCGCCGAACGAAGCCAGCAGTTCCTGCTGACGTGAAAGCGTTCCGCCGACCGATTGCTCGACGAACAGACGCAGTTTCGCCGTCTCGTCACTGGCGCTCTTTTGTCCCGTCGTGACCTCGCGCAGCGCTTGGCGCATGCGGTCTAGCTGATCCGTCAACACCGCATCAGGTAACGTCACCAGCGACGGTGAGGCATCCGTGTTGTTGACAGTAATGGTGCCGTCAACCTGGGCGTCCGCCTCGGCGAAGTTGACGCTTCTGCGCGTCCCGTTGACGTTACGTTCTGGCAGCTCCTCGACTTGCACAGATGCTTTTCGCAGACGACAAACTCGTGTCCGACAGCTCGGCGAACAGTATTTCGCACTGGCCCTCGCGGACTCCGGAATAGACCGAGTACAGCCGCGACGAGCACACCGGCGAGCTGACTCGCGCTTCTTCTTTGCCACCAACGTCCCCCATCCGCTGGATTCTGGTTCCATCGTGCGGGTAGACGGCAAAAAAGAAAACCCCGCCTCGCAGCAGCGTCTTCACGGTGGGCAGGCGTCGTGCGTCCTTGCGCGCGGCGCGCGGCGGGTGGATGTACCCTTTGTCGGTCAGGTAACCGACCAACAGCTGTTCGAGCGACATGTACCAGCGCACGCGACTGACCAAGGAGATCGGGGAGTTCCTCGACGAGATGATCGGCGTCGATGCGAACGTGTGGCCGTGGATGTTCATCGGGGAGCCCGTCGCGATGAACCCCACGCTGTCATTTGCGCCCGCCAATGAGCCCGCGATCGGGTAGGGCGGGAAGTACCGCCGCCTCAGCGTGCAGGGCGACAACATTGATGCGGCGGAGTTTGGGCGCGTCATCTTCGTGCCGCGCATGGCGATCGGCTACCGCGAGGCCGACTCGGTGATGTGGAAGGAAATTTCGCCCGAGCTCGCGCAGCGTAAGTGGATCTACACGCGCCCCATCGAGTTGCAGTAGGCGTGGCCAACCACGGTATCATGGGCCCCTCCACGGTGACAAATGCGAGCCATCCAACACGTCGTTGCACGGACGGTGCTTGCAGCCTTCCGACGGGCTGCTGCAATCCCGATTCCTGGAACACCCTCTATAAACGTAGCGCCGAGAGGCCCAGTTGCCCAGAGGACTATGCTTACATGAGCGGACTCTATCAGCCTATTGCAGACGGCGCGGCGAGTGCCGACGCGGGAGGCGGACATCACGTCCGAGGTCTGCAGCGCTGACAAGACCGGCACAGCCATCGGTCTCAACTCCTTTGCGTGTCCCGGCCCCGTTTTGCATGGGCCAAGTGGCCAGCCGTTGAGCCCAAGGTTGGCACCTCTGTAACAAGGCCGTCGGCATCGACATGTCAAAGTGCACCGGCAAGTCCGGTTCTTTCATCGCAGAGGCGCAGGTGCTCGGAGCGTCGTGGTGCGGCCGAAGGATGTGCTGCGCCGAGCCTCCGACGGAGTTCCCCTTCAGCATTTCTTCGAATGCGGCAAATTTCAGAGCTACGCCAACGATCCGACAGCACCGTGATGTATCGGGTTCAATCGGATGTTGGACTGACTGAGTCAGTGGGACTGCGATACGGGGGTGACGCCGCACACTCTTGTCAATGCTGCGCATGGGGCGGGGAGCGAGAGGGATGGGGGGCTGTGTTGCGGATGAAGTTCCTGGGAACAGAAGCCATATTTTCAAGCGCCCTCCGATGGAGAAGGCGCCTAGCAAAACGGGGTCGAAGCAGCTGATGTCAGATGCCCGCACTACACACGTCCGCAGTTGTCGCGCACCTCATCGAACGCCGCAGTTGCAGTCCACTGAGCTGCGGCAATGTGCTACAAGCCCCTTTGATACGCGGTGTGACCAATGAGCGACGGAAGTACAATTGAATGGACAGACGCGACCTGGAATCCAGTACGCGGCTGTACAAAAATCAGCCCAGGGTGTAAGCACTGCTACGCTGAAACCTTTGCTGAGCGATTTCGAGGAGTCCCTGGACATCCTTACGAACAGGGGTTTGACCTCAGGCTTGTGCCCGAAAAGCTGCTCGACCCCATAAAATGGGGACGCTCTCGCCGGATTTTCGTTAACTCGATGAGCGATCTATTCCAAGAACAGGTGCCAGAGAAATACGTACGCAATGTGTTTGACGTGATGTATTACGCAGACTGGCACATATATCAGATTCTAACCAAGCGAGCTGAACGCATGAGGCGTTTAGTATCTAGATTACCGTCTGAAGTGCTATCATCGCGGAATATCTGGCTCGGCGTAAGTGTAGAAAATCGTAAGCATGGCCTACCTCGTATCGACTGGTTGCGACGAACGCCAGTTGCGGTGCGATTTCTGTCGATTGAACCTCTTTTGGAGGATCTGGGAACTATTAACTTGGATGGCATTAACTGGGTTATTGTCGGCGGTGAGAGTGGATTTGGGGCCAGAAAAATGGAATCCGAGTGGGTGATATCCTTACGCGACCAGTGCTTTGCCGCTGGTGTTCCGTTCTTTTTTAAACAGTGGGGAGGGCTCCAAAAAGGCAAGCATGGGCGTACCTTGAACGGGCAGACCCATGATGAGTATCCTGATTTTTTGGCAGCCAGCGAGCCCAGTAGGGAGCATCGAAGGGAACTACTTAGGGCACTAGTGCAAAAGTTCAACCTTGCCGTTTATGGAGACATAGAAAATGCCGCTTAAGCACTATCCGTGGGATGAAGGCGAAATTGCAAGAATTGAAGAGCATAGTTTGGCGAAACATCGAATACTTCGCGAATATGTCTTGGACTACATTCGCATCCTGACATCTAATCCGCGCCGTGAGCGGATACATCTCGACATAGTGGACGGATTTGCTGGTGGTGGCACCTATCTGATGCCCAACGGTTCTAATCACTATGGTTCCCCCGTTGTCTTGCTGCGCGCACTCGATGAAGGTGTGCAGAGAGTAAATCAAGCACGTCGGAAGCCTTTGACATTGACATCCAAGGCATATTTTGTTGAGAAAGAAGAATCGACATATACGTTACTAGGAAAATCACTGACTGATGTCGGGTTAGCCACTGATGACCGGATTGTTTCTATTCATGGTGAATTCTCACAGGAACTGGCACGGATTATTTCAGACATAAAAAAGAGGAGAGCAAAAACATATCGCGCCATATTTGTTCTAGATCAATATGGATACAGCGATGTAACGATAACCGATTTGCGTAACATATTTACAGAATTACCGTGTGCTGAAGTTTTTATGACATTGGCAGTAGACTGTGCGCTCGCCTATCAGCCGGATGCGCATTCATCGATTGCCGAGTTGGGAAGAGTTCTTCTCTCCGACCCATCCGAGCGCGAGGTTCTTCGTGCTCTATTTCAGGGAGAGATTACCGAGAAGCAACTAGGCCCAGACACTGACCTCGGAAGAAAGACTAGATTTTTGGTGCAGGTATATCTTCGCAATGTGTTTACACAAGCAGCCGGGGTTCGCTTTTATACACCATTTTTCATTAAAGCACCAACCAGCCATCGGTCGTACTGGTTTTGCCATTTGGCAAACTCTCCTCGTGCTCATGATGTCGTGAAGCTCAGACATTGGGCCGAGCAGAATAGTTTTCTGCATACAGGTGGCGCTGGGCTCAATATGCTGGGATACGATCCGCGACGACCACCACAGGGATTGCAGACGGCCTTTATGTTTGACGAGTCTGCGCAGGAAATTCAGCACCGTGCGCTGCTTGACGAACTTCCAGCGCGGGTTCGTAAGCTAGCCAACACCAATCAAATACCATTTTCTATGCTTTACGAATTGACCTGTAATGACACACCCGCGACGAAAGAGCACATTGCCGAAGCTGTCAACGAGCTCTGTGCAGCCGGAGAACTGGCCAAATCAGAGGTAGCGCTCGCTTCTGAACCGTTCAACTGAGCGTTCCCGACGGGAAGCTGATTTTTATTAGAATATTTAAAGTAATTTAAATTACATCAAATAGATCATCCATCCGCCAAATGGACGACGTTGGTCCATGGTCCACCGCTATCGCGGAATCCGACGAGCACCCGACGGAAACTGCCTACATGGAGTCTGTTTGGCGCAGTCTGTGGCGGTGCGTGCGATGAACGCGGCCGCGATCGGGGGGGTGCGGCCGCTGTCGATCCAGCGCGGCCGCGTTTTTCACTTCACGCCCCGTCGAGACTTGATCTTGTGTTTGGGAAGCGCGGCCGCGCTCGATCTAGTTCGCGCGGCCGCGATCGCAAAATAGGGGTACGACTCCGGACTCCCAAAGCAGTCTGGGAGTGGGAATCCTGCGCAGAACAGAGCCGATGTCAGATGTCTTCTGGGTCAATGCGTATGTCGGAGTTCAGTCGATTCCGCATTTCTTCGACGATGCGCTGGCGCTTGGCCGGGCCTGTGTAGTCCGATTCTGTGATGTCTGAAAACAGACTCACCACCGTTTCCAGCGCCGGAAGCTTGACGGAAGTCAGTTCCTTTTTGGCCTTCCGCACCACTTCATCAAACACATCGAACATTGCGCCAAAGTAGTTCCGCTTGACGAGCTGTTCCTTGTCGTCAATCTCTCCGTGGAACGCCCGCAAGTAGTTTAGGACCAGCTCTTGCTGCTTGTCGGGAGGCTGTTTGCTGAGCAGCTCACTCTTCTGCGCACGACCGAGCGCACTGTCAAAACTGATCCGCGATAGCTTGCCCGGACTCGACTCTCCTACGTTCAGCCTTCCGCGCAGGGGAGACGCTTCATCGGTATTTAGGAATTGAAACATCCGACGGAGGTTTGCTTCGATCTCTGTCTCTGTGCCAGCGATGCTCTTGACGTTTTTCAGGAGTTCCTTGGGGACTCCCTTGTGCTTGGTGTTGATGTCTAGGAACAGCCGCGCTTCCGTCGCTTGATCCAGTCCGCTGTAGATCGCAACCGGAACGCGATGCCGCAGCTTGCACAGATGGTATCCCCACAGCCGATGCTGTCCGTCGATCACCGTGAATGCTTCGGGAACGCGCTGGAAGTTGAGCTGCTTGGTCTTGCGCGTGTAGGTCAGCTCAGCAATCGACTGAGCAGAGAGTACGATGTTGCTAGGAATCGACTCTCCTTCTGTCGCTAGGTACTGTGCGATGTCGAGCGCACGGCGCTTGTCGTACCGTCTCTGATAACCTTCTTCTGGATTCTCGCAGTAGCGTTCCACGAAGCAGTACGGAAACAGATCATCAATAGGAATCGTCGTGTAGTAGATGTCCCGTCCGTTTTGATGGATCTTGTGAACGGTATAGGAATGGTCCGTAGGATCTCGTTCAGGACGCTCCGATTCCGGTTCATCGGGAGACGGGTTCTTGGTGCTCATCCCACACTCCTATTCCGACTTGTCATCACTCCCAAAAAAGGAAAACGGCTGCGGATTCCTATTCCGTCTTCCCGGCGTCCCCTGTTCACGTAACCAGTGCTCAAGGTCAGCCCGCCGCCAGCGCCGCATCCGTCCGGTTCCTGCGCTCATCTGATCCAGCTCTGGATATCGCCGCCGCTTCCCGGTGAAGGACGGAATCGTCAGCCCGAGCAAAGCCGCCGCCCCCTTCTGATCCAGCCAGGAGTCCGTATCCCGCTCCGCGAGCGCTTCCTTGACGGCCTGCTTGATGTAGGCAGACAGAACCGCTCGCACGTCAGGGTCAGTAAGCGCCGTCTGTAGCTCTGTGACTAGATCGATCTTGATGGGCATGGCTATGCGCATTCATCGTATCACGCCATGGCTCTAAACCTCTGAAGAGATTTCGATTTCTCATTTGTAACTTCTGAACGGAGACATCATCCGACATCTCGCACTGATAGTGGTCGTACAGTTGATGATGTTTGTGTCTTTTTCATCTCACTGGGAGTGCAACCCAAGCTAAGCTGTCCTAGCCGATTTTTTTCCGGAGAGTATGTCCCTGGGGTCGTCAGAGCAGAGAGGATTCATGCAGGTTTTCACTCGAACCATTTCTAGTGTTTTCGGCCAAGAGAAGCGATACGTGATTCCTCTGTTTCAGCGTCCGTACGTGTGGACAGAGGACGCGCAGTGGGCACCTCTCTGGGATGACGTTGTGGATCGTGCTGAGCAAGAGTTGGTTCCGCAGCGAGGAGACGTGTCGCCACACTTCCTCGGGGCGATCGTGATCCAGCAGCGGAAAACCTTTGGTGATCAGCTCCTCGCGCATGATGTCATCGATGGACAGCAGCGATTGACGACGTTCCAGATCTTGCTGGCTGCCTTTCGTGACATCGCGACAGCTCGGAGCGATCAGAACGCGCCGTGGCTGGTCATGCTGACCAAGAACGCCAACGCACTTGTCGAAACCGACGTCGAACAGTTTAAGGTCTGGCCGACTGCCCAAGACGTGCCTCAGTTCCGTCTTGTCATAAATTCAGGTGGGCGGGCTCCTATCGAGAAGGCCCATCCTGCCATCCCACATCGCAAACGCATCCTGCCTCGTCCTCGCATGGTCGAGGCATACCTCTACTTCTATTCGACCATTGAGAAGTGGTTGCAGGCCGGTGGCGATGCAAGCTTCGCCAATCGGTGTCGGGCACTGCGACGGGTACTGGACCGGCAACTCCAGCTAGTCTCCATCGAATTGGATGGACATGAAGATCCTCAGGTTATCTTTGAGACACTGAACGCTCGCGGTGTCCCTCTGCTTGCAGCAGATCTGCTGCGGAACTATATCTTCCAGAGAGCTGGGAGCAATGAGGAGCAGGAGAGGCTGCATCGTACCTACTGGAAGCGCTTTGAGGAGCCCGACAATCCAGATGCGCCAGAGGGTCTGCGATTCTGGGAGATGGAGGAGCGTCTCTCGCGAGCGCGGATCGATCTCTACCTGCTCAACTA
>Ga0154020_10009093_pt1 | contig 11467 bp, 22 predicted proteins | sample Klosneuvirus_201_FD_109709 | JGI IMG/M metagenome (GOLD analysis project Ga0154020, IMG submission 109709) | Active sludge microbial communities from wastewater, Klosterneuburg, Austria - Klosneuvirus_20160825_MG | ecosystem: Engineered > WWTP > Aerobic digester > Activated sludge | place... | reverse complement strand
TAGCAGTCAAACGACAGGGCTCGGAACTCGTTTAAGCGCATCGCGGATCTCCTTCGTCTTTTTCGAGCCAGCCTTGGAGGGGCACTGCAGCATATCAAAGACGCGGTAGTTGGCGAGCTTTTTCAGAATCGGCTGCTTCCAGGCGTCAAATTTCTTGGAGTCCAGCTTGTGCTGCGTAGTCACCACGATGAGCATCGGCGCACGAGGAGTGTGCGTGTTTACCGCTCGGCACCACTCAATCAACACCTCCACCTTATCCTCCATCTTGAAGCACAACAGGTAGACACCCTTGCCCGTAAGGAACTACGACCAAGAGATCTTCAGAGAAAGGAGCGATCAAAACCCGGTAGAAAAGTATCGGTACGAATTGGTGGGCGGTATGCTCCGACCGCTGCAAAGGGAAGTTCCAAGCATGGAAGATAACATCCTCCACCTGCACAGTGAACAAGTTGTCATCCTTAGTGCCGCCGCTATCGTCGCTCTGCAAGGTGGCAACCACTTCAGTCTTCGAAGCACCGGGATCGCCAATAACAGCCAATTTGACCCTAACAGAGACCATCCCATCAGGCCGATGGCAGTGGAAAGAAACGAAAAACGTACCGATAGGGGAACTTGGGCTTGTCGCCCTCACTCTTCGAGTCGGAGCTGTCTTGAGTGAACACACCGGCAAAGTGCTGTACAACGTCTGATATGGTGGTGACGCCGAGGAAATGGTCTTGCGCGGGCTCCTCCTTGACGTGCAACTAGTAGAGACAAATGAGCAACGAAGAGGCGAGCGACAGCTCGCGATCAAAGGGCATAGTACATTCGGCCGATAGCCCGAGCCAGCCGGTTTCTTAGCCTTGGCTTTCTCAGAGACGTAGATCGAGTGGATCTCGTCGTTCAAAAACTTCTGACAGACCTCACTAATCTTTGCCGACGGCGGAACGCTCTGTACTTGCGGAGTAGGCTACGATGAATGCAATCAGACCAGAGATTCCCATAACGACGACAGCGGCACCACGTACAACGCTCATCCGAAGCCATTCCATGAATTCGTCGAGCGGTTTCAAGAACTGATCGCTGAACTCACCAGAGGGGCTGATGTGAATGATATCCGATGCGGAGATGGTGTCTTTGAGATTACCCTTCTCGTCCACCAGAGCGAGCCGTCGCATGTTCTGCACAGCGTATATGAGCCAGCCGAAAGATGAAGTGAAGCTTAGCGCCGTACAAGTGCGTCCAAACGCCGGAAGGCATCGATAGCGGGCTGCTTGAGGTCGATGGAAATGATCTTCTTATAGGCGTAGCGGTACTCGTCAATCGTATCACTGGCACCAGAAAAGTGGCGACTGAACTGGGTAAGGAATCGCATGATCTCCATCTGATTCAAGACAGCGACAATATTGCCTCCGCGATCGCTAATGGCCAGATCGTGCAAGCGCGAGTTAGCCATAGTCAAGATCATCTCTTTGACTGGCGTGTCAAGATATACTGCCTTGTACGGCGTCCGATTCGATGCCTAAGGCAACAGAGGGCTCAGCTCAATGAAAGAAGACCCTTGATCAATTCACGTACTCCAGTAAGCTCGTCGGTCGAGACATCAAAAAGCTCCTGGAACGACTTCTTGCTCGCGGCGGTCTTGTCAAAAGTATCCACGGCATGCACCAAAATGTCCATCAAACCAACCATAGAGACTTGGTGGTTGTGCCCGACGACGGGGATGGACGAAACGCTGTGCTTCGACATGAGCTAAGAGACACGATAGATCAGGACGAGCTGGCAAATCGAGGACATGAGCAATGCTCTCATTAGACGATAGGCACCTCGATGATATTTTTGACCGTCGAATTCTTAGGAGCGACGGGAATGTCCTTTGCCTCGGGTTTCTCCTTGGACTCACTCTTCTTTTTGTCCTTGGAGTCCTTGAACTCTTTGGCATCAGTGGAGGGCGCCTTGAATTCCATCGTACTAATTTCGTCGTCGATGAAGGAAATCACAGTCTCCACCTTCATGCTATTAAGGAATTGCGCAACTCCCTAAAAGCACAGTGTCACCAATCCAGCTCTATGACAACTGCAACTTATGACAACAATAAACGAGCGTACAGTCGTGGCCCACTGTTCCTTGGCCGCACCACCGATTGACGAAGGACCGCTATCAAAACCAAAGATATCATCGTCATCGTCGCCGCTATCCCCAAAGAGATCGTCTGAGCTGCCCGACTTCGGCGTCCCGGGCTTTGACGCGTTCTTCATCTTCGAGCTCAAGCGCGTCTGTGACGGCGTCGCCTTCCCAGTCGAAAGCGCGGGTGGAGATTTTGGCGAAGGCGCCTTTTCCAAATCCTTGGCGTCGACAATAAACTTTTTCCTGCAAGGAACGGTCAACAAAAGCAGCACAAGGAAGCAACAACAGCACGAACTCTTTGTCCTTGGTGTTGACGATGAGTCCGGAGACGCGCATGCCCTCGAGCAGATCGACGGCCTGCTGAGTCGAGATTTTATACGCCTTCTCGAGCCATGTAATTGCCTCACCGCCTAATGAAGAAACAGCGTGCGTGACCAAACAGGGAGCGAGGAAGGCGGGGACAGGGCAGAGGCAAGCAAGCCGGACCGAAAAAGTGAAGCCTGCCGTTTTTAATTGGTTTGTTCGATAGGTCGACCTCCTGCGTCACCTCTACGCCCTTTTCGCCAAAGCAATAGCAGAAAACGAGGTTGCTAACAAATCATGATGAGAAAGGCCGAGAGAAGGTGCACAAGAAGTTGTGCACGAAGCCAAGCTCTCTTGCAGCCGGTCGCAGAGGGAAAGCCCGAAGCGTACGGATCAGGACCAGCGGCCGCGCCTCCGCGCGGATTCTTAATTGAAGAACTTCGATTTTTGGTTTTGATCGGCTTCGGCGCCTTCAGGTTGGCCTTGGACATGCTGAGGACACAATCTAGGCCAGCGCCTGCGCTCCGCCAACGAGCGACCGGGCCACAGTCAAAGAGACAAACACAGATCAAAACATTGGCTGCTGGCCACCGTCCACGACACAAATCTTGTCGTTTTGATCGCACCGTGCGCAGCTGCATCCTTGTTCAGGAGAGATCCCCGCAGCAGCAACCAACTGCCGAAAATGTAGGCCACGCCTTCGCGCAGCGTCGTCACGCGGAAGGTCTGCCCGGGAGCCCTTAGGCCACGCTAGCGGGCTGCGGATAAGGCTAGACATTTTATATTTGCGTGTTCGCCTTCGGTCTCATCCCGGGCACTGCAAGAACAGGGAGCGCTTCCGCTCTCGTCGAAGACATCCGCTCTCTTCTCGAGGAAAGCCGCCCCAGTGTTCTGCACTCGCCGATTACTTTTAGAATATTCTAAAGAGTGCCTAGACGATGGCTGGCTATGATGAGGGTACTGACCGATTGCGATCTCATTTTTGTCTCGACCTTGACACCTCTTTGTCCTTTCTCTTCGTCACCTATATTTCGCCGTCGTCCCGCCTCGGTCCCCTGCTGATACCAATGCGTTTTCCCTCTCCCTAGAATTTGATCCCTCTGCTGTGCGCGAGCGGCTTGTGTTCGACGGCAAGCGCATGCGCCAGAAAGCCGTCTATCGAAAGACGGTCGACCCGAACGGCGACCTCGCCGTCTACCTCAAGGTAAAACTTTCGACCATTCAATTCCCTGCTTCTGCCGGCTTGCTTCCTGATAAACTCTGCTAAATTTCAACATTATCATTTTCTATGTGCATCTTTGCATACCCACCTTGTTCTCGATAGGATCGTTTAGTGCACCGTAACGAAGGCGATCGACCTGCGATTCAGCCGCATTCTGGCTTTACAAAATGGGCACGCCACCATTGATCTCTCTTTGCATGGCGCGCCATTTCAGTGCTTATTTATATTTATATGCAGTTGCTCCCACCAGTTGCGTACCCGATGCAGCCGGTCAGCTCGATCGCGAGCAAGTTCATCCACTCGTCTATAAACAAGCAGCGGAGTGCCATCAATTGCCTCTCTGTTCGTCCCGTTTCAATCACTTAATCATCTTGACACATTATGATGGATCATACGTCTAGTGGTCGCAAGGTGGTCGGCGATGCGTGACGGGATCCTCGAGTGGCGAGTTCACGTTGTGGAACGGCATGTCGTTTAACTTTGAGACCATTCTCCAAGCTCACGACGTCCCGGTTCGCTCGATGCAATGGACCCACAACGAGAACTGGATGGTATGTTATATATTTGTTTTGTGTATACAGTACGCCGTGTCTTTCAATTTACAATTCTGACAGGTGACTGGCGACCAAAACGGCATCATCAAATATTGGCAGCCCAACATGAACAACGTAAAGGCTTTCCAGGGTCACAAGGAGGTATTCGTCCCTTTGCCGCATTCACATTCATATTATTATATCATTGTTCTCATTTCTAGGCCGTGCGAGACATCAAGTTCTCCAGGACTGACCAAAAGATGGTCACCTGCAGTGACGACGTGACTCTCAAGGTGTGGGACTTCGCGACATGCGTCGAGGAGGCTTCTTTGAGCGGTACCCCCTTCAACAATTTGTGATTGATCTTTTCTGCATTGCCCATAATTTCGCTCTCCTCTTAGGACACGGTTGGGACGTCAAATGCGTTGACTGGCATCCGACGAACTCGCTAATTGTGTCCGGATCCAAGGATAGCCTCGTGAAGGTGCGTCTTCGTCACTTGGCGAGTTGCACAAACGGTAACCCGTACTCTGAATTAGTTATGGGACGCAAAATCGAAACAAAATGTAGCGACTCTTCACGGACACAAGAGCACAGTCGTTGACGTTGAATTTAATCGCAACGGCAATTGGCTTTTGACGGCCTCTCGAGATCAGCTGATCAAGCTGTTTGACATCAGGTTCCGAGACTCCTAGCCAACTCGTTTCTTTCGAGGATTTCTCATCGCGCTCATCGCGTTGTTCAATAGGACTATGAAGGAAGTACAAATGTTCCGCGGTCACAAGCGCGAGGCCACTTGTGTTTCCTGGCATCCATTCCACGAAGACTTTTTCGCGAGGTAATCCCCGCCGTGTAATTCGGATTGTTTCTTCGACTCTGTGATCTCATCGTGAACTTAGCGGTGGCTACGACGGTTCCATTCTTTTTTGGACCGCCGACGAAAGCGAGCCGCAGTACGAAATGCTGCAAGCGCACGACAACTTGGCGGTGTGGGCGCTCGCATGGCACCCCGTTGGCCACGTGCTCGCCTCTTGTTCGAACGATAACTATACGAAGTTCTGGTCACGCCAACGGCCTGGTATGTCCCTGATCTGACTCTTTCCTCCCACCGCCCTCAGGTGTCTCCTCCCTGTGCAGGTGACAAGATGGACGTCAAGTATCACATCCCAGAGGCGTACCGCAATCACTACGACCCAGAAAAACCCGAGTCGCTTGCGCGATATCCGCAGCAAGTCAACTTGATTCCGCCGTCTTTGCAGCCTCCGAAAAAGGAGGTGATTGCAGAGTCCAAAGGTTTCCCCTACCTGCCCAGTCTGCCCTGCCAACATGTGACGTTAATTTTTGCTTAGTCCACGCTGGATTGATTGGCGAGAACACCAATGACGACATTCTTCCCGGCGTAGGCGTTGAGGGTATCATCAAAGTCGCTCCTTTTATCATGGGCCTGCCTGTCGCTATCCCCCCGCCCTATTTTGAGGGCCGATTTGAGGGCCGAGGAGACCGCTCCGATCGCGGTGGTTACGGTGGAGGTTACAATAGGGGCGGCGGCGAAGAGCCGCCGATGAAGCGCGCGCGAACGGAGAACTACGACCGCCCACCGCCCTCCTTTGATCATCAACCAAGAGCGCCTGCCCCCGCTTACTCTCACCCGCCCCCAGCCCCGCAAAGCTACTCTCAGCCCCCGCCTATGCCAAACTACAACCAGCCACCACCCCAACTCCCTCCTGGCCCACCCCCAAATTACAACCAGCCGCCGCCTAATTACCACCAGCCGCCGCCTGGCTATGGCGCCCCGCCTCCTGCTCAATTTGGGCCTGCGCAAGGAGGCCCACCGCAGCAGCCGTATCGAAGTGGCCCTCCCCAACAACAGCGTTGGTGATGCCCGTGTTTGCCTGCGTTTAAGACACTTTGAAACATATGAATAAAGCAATGGCTGTGACGAGACTTTCGGATCGATGCCTTGTATTCGGAGCACGATGCTAAGTCTTGCGAGAGTTCACGATCTTAATCACTGCGTCCACACCGCCATTTTTAGAAAACAAAGTCGCGACTCCTAAGCCATTAAGCTGAGTACTCGTTACTCGATGCCACTCCTCGACAGTTTGTAAGTGAAGCTTATCAGCCACAAACCTCAGGGCCTTTTCGAGGAGTTCAGGATTCTTCCACGAGAACTTAGGGAGCTGATGGAATTTCCACGGAAGCCAATCGAATTCGGGGTAGACTGTTAGGAGGATCGAATACAGGGAGCCCTTGTGATGATTCAACAGGGTGCGTCCACCATGTTGGACGACCAGGCTCGGCTGGACTTCGTACCAGCGCTCTCGCTCGCCTTCGTGGAAATTCAAGGAGTGCGCCAAGTCGTCCATAAAAGCTCTTTGATTTTCAATGGAATGCCAAAACAGACGCGGTTTCCGAGGTGCCCCACCATGGCCGCCAGCAGCTTGGACGATAAGCCGCGGCGACTCGTAGAACTGGCGAAGGAGACCGCTGGCGCCGTTTTTGCTGAAATGATATTTCTGGAGCTCCGAGTCTTGCTCAATTCTTTCCTTCTCTTTGATCCAATCGACCATTGAGCGAATATTGCTCGCACTGTCATAGAAGTTTCTAGGAAGGGACTTGAACAGCCATGGTAAGAACTTGTAATCATCGTAAACCGCTGTGACGAGCGCGCTCGGCGACCCCTTGTACTGAGTGACCAACAAAGACGAGCCATAGTGACTCTGGATGGTTTGGGCGTCGATGTTATACCTGCAAACGACGAGTCACTCCAGAAGGAGAAATGCGCGTGCGTGAGATTTCCTCCGCACCAGTCGTCCCGGCTGCTGTAATTGAGTTCTCTTGCGAGCCAGTCGAGATAGCGCCGCTGATTCGCCTTCTCGCGCCAATACGACGAGGGCACCAATTTAAATTTCCACGGCAGCCAGTCATGCTCCGGGTGGGCCACGCGGAGGACTCCCTCCAACGAACCCCTACCACAGAACCGTTTTCACCATGCAGAAAGACGAGAATCAGTCGAAGCAATGAGAGCGGACCTGACTCGAAGGAGGCCCTGGCCGCCCTCGTTGGCGATCTGAAAGGGCATAACTTGATACCAATCGTTGGCGCTAGTGAGACCTATCCATAGACGATCAATCATGTTCGAGGAGGGAAGCAGGCAAGATCGGCCTCGAACCAATCCGACCAGCGAGGTACTTGCAAAAGGTTCTCACGTTCTCGTCCAGCTTCCAGTACGCACGAGGCTTTGAGGCGAAAAATGATCGATTTGGAGGCTCTTTTGTCTAGATAAGCACAAAGTATTATTGCAAGCAGAGCAAAGAAAGAACAGCAGAAGGAATGGCTGTTGCGTCGAAGGACACGGTACCTCGAGGGCGTAGGCTCGCACGGTCATTCCTGGCGCAGCGGCACAGCAAGACACAATTGAAGAGAAAAAATATTCGCATATTTTAATTTGCGCTCTTTTAGAGGATTTGAAGAGCCCCGAACGACTCGATGAGGAGCGAACGAGGGCGAGGCGGGAGCGCATCGTCGAGCAAGCCAACAAAGGCCTTCAAGCCAACGAGAAAAGTGTTTTGCTCAGCTCGAGGTTACCAGGGAGAAAAAACCAGAGCTATTTTTTCCCCGCAAATAAGAAAGTAAACACCTCCAGGTGCCCACTCTATTAAGAGCGGGACGAAGGAAAACAGGTTCAGAGCACTGTAATGTCAGAGACCACGAGTGGTAAAACCGCCCGAAGACGCGATCTCATTCGATCATGCTTGATATTATTTCTTAGCAAACAAGACTCTTGAGTATCTCCTAAAAATCCTAATGATGTAACTAAAATAAAATCCTAATATACTCCCGCCTCCCGGCAAGGAATTCTAACAGATGGTGCACTTTTCCCTCTCGTCCTCATGAGCAGCTTTCTCCTTGCTGTCACTGTTGTCAGGCTGGGCCGTATGCGACTGCGGAGGGACGCTGGCCTCGGGCTTTGGCGCCGTTGAAACGCGGCGTGGCGACGTCATGATCGGACCAGCTTCGAGTTGTCGGCGGCGTGGAGAAAGAGCGCCCGAATCGGTTTGGGAGACCGAGGATCCTGTCTCCGGTATTAAAGCGAGGGCGACTCGCATCTGGACCAGAGAACATGAGCGAATCGCAACAAAAATACAATGAGAACACCTGCAGATACCCTGGGAGACAATGATCCTTCATTTTGACTCGCGGCACCACGGCGCGGCGAAATTAAGAGTGGCCCAGCCTGTGAGGCTTGTCGTTTAGGAGGGGAAAGAGTGGTGTCTGTGGTCTCCGTGGCGTCGTCATTAACTTCTTTGACTCCAGGAAGCGAAAGCGATAATTTGACCTACAATATTTGAGAGTCTGTGCGAGGTCGAAATGAGAAAAATATTTAGAATTCAGAAGTACACGAGGGGAAGCTGCACTGTCAGGTTTCCCAGCATTTGAGACCAGCGGCCCGGTCGACTCGCGACCGCGAGGATTGGCAGAAGCAGGCTGAGGAGCACAGCTTAGCGGAGATCACATCAGGTCGAATACAAACGCGATACCTCAGGATTCGGCGTGGTCTGTTGCGGAGCAGGGGTGACCAGTTTGGACGCAGAAGAGTTGCGGCGAGTCGCGATGGCTCCCATCGCCGCGTTGCTCATTTTGCGCCTCCTCGGTGACAGCGCTCCGGTCTCCTGATCCTCCCTCGTGGCATCCCGCTCTTCGCGCTGGGCAGGGAGGCTCAACGCCATGCGGGTCTGAAAATAAATCCATGAGATCGGAGAGAGTGCCATCGAAGCAGAGCAGAGCTCACTCGCGGTGACGCGGCATCTGTGGACGAGGCGGAGGCGTCAGCATTCTCCGAAGCAGCGGAAGCACGCCTTGGGGATGCCATTTGAAGGGGGCCCGCTTGACTTGCTTTCCGCCGCCGAGGCGAGAGCGTTCCTGTCTCGATTTCCTCTCGTGTCGAATCTCGCTCGTCTCGTTGAACTGGGATAGCGAGTGGCAATTTGACCGACGTCTGGAGGAAAACTATCATATTGAGAACTGCAGAATGATCTCCGTCCCAAGATGTCAATAGACGAACCCGCGGTGACACCATGGCGCCACTGGAATTCTGCGCGCGCCTCGGAGAAACCATCGGAGGAGGATTCTTTCCACTACCTTCCTCCCCGACGAGGGCCTTCACCTCGTCTGCCTGCTCGGCCTTGACATGAGGCCTCAGCTCCGATTTCTGCTGCAACTGCGCCAAGTTGAGGTTCAAGTTCATTCCCATATGCTATATAGGCGAGGAGAATAAACAATCAAACAATTCCAATGCACGTGAGGCGGCCTGAGTCGTCTATTAAAATTAGAAAAGAAAAGCGCGCGATTATTCCCCTGAAGGTGGAATTTGCTGTACACGAGGTGACGCTCCGGGAGAAGCCGCCTTGGCCTCAGTTTTTGTATCGCTCGCCATCAATATCTAGAAATAAAATTGGTATTCAAACGCCAGAAGTCACGCCCTGACAGAAGTTATTCAACGCATCTCAAGGAGGCATCGCCTCGCGAATTCGCCTCATCACTGGCACGAGGTCGAGAATTCCAGCGCGACGAATGCGCACTCATTACCATGACAACAAGAAAATATTATATTATGGAATATTTATACTTGACAATTGATTTCCAAAAAGCGTAAATCTGATTTCTTGCGTGATCCTCAATTGAAGTCGAGGTCGGCAGAAAGCAGAGATCATGTCAGGAACTGCAGCCCACGTGCGATCAACGAACGACAGCTTGCTTGCGAGCCACATCAAGCCAATCAAGCGCATACCTCGAGAAATTACCCCAATGACCACCTGACACACCCAGTGACAACAAACGGATAAGAACGAGTGTCCCCCTTCGTTCATCGTCGGCTCTCGACGCCCCCCAAACTGAACAAGACTGCAACACCGCCGGCAGTGAAGTGCAGAGATGGCTCAGATAAGATTCGCACAATCCGAAACAGACCGTCTCCATATCAATAGTTTTATCTGCAGAATGCAATATAAGCCAATATTCAACAAAATCTGAAAGCTGGATTCATTGATCCAGAGGGTCACGAAAAAAGAGATTGCCACTCTTCCTCCGGGTACCGTCGTTTGAGGGCCAAAACGAATTCGCGCTTCTTTGATTTCGAGAGAACAGCAAGGCCGAGCGAATCGAGTTGCTCCTTTGATACACGCAACCACTGTTGCGAAGAGCTTATACCAAGCGCCACCTCAATTTGTGGAAGGAGCCCATCAAGATCATTCAGCGCCGCCGACGCCTTTCGTGGAAAGCGCCAAGGCTGCCAGTCGACCTCGGGAAAGACGCTAGCGAGGAGCTTAGGTACTGAGCCACCGTAGCGCTTGAGGAGTCCGCTGCCGCCATTCTCAAGAAAAGCCCTCCGAGATAATTTGTAAAAGTCTGCCATATCACCAGGCTTTAACTCTAATTGGACCGCGAGGTTCAATACGAATGAGCGCTGATTCGCCAGAGAGGTCCAATAATTATGGGGGCTCTTCTCAAAGCGCAGAGGGTCCCATGGAAATTCAGGGTAAACGGCCGCCAGCAACGCGGCGAGGGAGTTTTCGTGACGTTTCAGCACTGCTGATCCACCATGATCGACTACGGTCTGCACAGACAGGGAATACCAATTAACCAGGGAAGTTGGATCAAAACCGATGCTGCGGGCCACGCGATCCATGAACGCGCGTTGATTCATTGTGGAAGACCAGTGGTTCACTGGCGCCCGTGAAAATTTAAGTGGGTCCCAGGGGCGCTCCGTGTAAACCGCCGACAGCATTTTTGGAATTGAGTCTCCGAAGTGTCGCAAGATTCCGGATCCATGGTTCTCTGCGATCGTCCGATAGGAGACGCCATACCAAGCATCGAGATCTCCTTCCTTAAACCCGAGCGTGCGGCCGAGCTGATCGAGGAAAGCGCGCTGGTTAGTTGCCGATCCCCAGAAGTTTTGTGGCCTCTTATTGAAATTTTCCAACTTCCAATGATGATCGGGGTAAACGCTGCCGAGTAACCGTGAGAGAGAGCCATCGTATTTTCGCAGAAGTCCGCCGCCTCCTGCCGCGACAAATGCTCGAGTTGAGATTTTATACCAGCCATCGCGATCATCCTCTTTTATACCCAGCTTGCGCGCGAGATGACTAACAAACGCAGCTTGGTCCTCCACAGAACTCCAATTCTTTCTCGCGGAACGACTGCTATTACGGCACAAAGCTGAGGGGAAACTTAGGGTTGTGAAGCGAATGTTAAAGTGGGACCTTCCCGTGCCAGCATCATAGGGAGATATTCTACCAGGTGC
>Ga0154020_10009091_pt1 | contig 11469 bp, 15 predicted proteins | sample Klosneuvirus_201_FD_109709 | JGI IMG/M metagenome (GOLD analysis project Ga0154020, IMG submission 109709) | Active sludge microbial communities from wastewater, Klosterneuburg, Austria - Klosneuvirus_20160825_MG | ecosystem: Engineered > WWTP > Aerobic digester > Activated sludge | place... | reverse complement strand
TCCGGGTTAGCTTGGTCGTTCGCCACTATAGGCGATGTTCTCTCTTCTTCTAACATAAGTTTCTCCTAATGAAATTCATTGAATTCGTCGTCTACAACGGCAAGCTTGCCGGTAAAAGAATCGTGGTTAATACCAACGCCATCACTCACATTGAAGAGAATGATGATTTACATGTTGATGTTTACATCTCTACAAGATCTGAGCCGTTTACCGTTAATGGATCGGTTGTTGATGTGGTTAAACTAATCAATAATTGATAAGCGTCCTCACATGATTTACATGATGCTGGTGCTGCTAGCTTGCTACCATCTGTCATTACATACCAAAAACCGCTTGGTCTCGGCACGGGCACTCCATTTGGAACTATTGCCACAATTTGGCTTGGATCGCCAATCCATAATATGTACTCAAACGGCCCCGTCTTAGTGCCGTCTGCTTCGTGCAACATCGTTGTGTCCTTAATTGCCACCCAACGCGAAAGCGGCGAACAATACGCTGAACCCGAGCCGCCGTCCTCCGTTTCAGGTGTAGGAACCGTTTTCGCGGCGTCCGGGTTAGCTTGGTCGTTAATTGGCAACAACGATCCAACACACAATCTGATTGGAACCGCACATGAGACAGTCCACTCTGCTTGCACTAATCGTTAGCATTTTCGTTTCAACGCACACTCGCGCTGACGACACGAAGTTCGAGAAACTGGTCGCTGCGGACCTGAACGGCACCTGGAAATTCACGCAGAAGAGTGAGTTGATCAGCAGCACCACAATTCGTGTTTCCACCGTCGTTGACGTCGAACGGTTATCCCTTTGGGTCGTTGAAGTCTCTGGCAACGGAAGTAGAAGCGCGAATGAGTATATGTTGACGGACGTCCTCGCAAATGCTGTAGTGTTTGTCCGTCACGTTTACGCCTATGACACTCGAAGCTCTTACGATGAATCCGTAACTTACTCAATTACCGATCGTACGATTACCATCGAGCGGGTTCAGCCAGAACATATGACAATCCCGCTCGATAAACGCCCTAACCTGTCCAGAATCGAGGAATGGAACAAGTGGAGGTCTCAGCATATGGATCCCCGAACCTTTACCAGCAAGTTGCAAAAGTTTACAAACTCAGTCGCACTTCCCGAGCTGCGCGTTGCGTCGGACGCTCGAGTAAAAGAGATGCAGACCTCCCCACACGTTACCGTCAACTCCGTGCCAACGCGAACGGCAATCGGAGAATTTCTAGCGGCTCTCCAACCTTTGGCAGATGGCGCCCTGCGTGAGTACGGTGCAAAGTTTGCGAGCGATGACGCAATACGCGCTGAGGATGTAGGCATGGCTGCGGCCTTCACGTTGTTGAAGCTGTCGGGGAGTGCTCAATAGCTCAACCGATTCAGCCAATTAACAAAGCGATGCACGCCGAGTTGCGGTGGTGCGTTTTCACACTAAACAGCATCACTTGCCGCAACCGGGTGATCGCCGTCGTTCGCCGAAGCAGGCCAATGCACGACCAAAGGGAGAATTGACATGATCGCGCTCGTTCGACACTCCATGTTAGTCATCATCTTGATCGCCGCGACATCTCGCACGAATGCAGACGAGCCGTATGTCGTTGGACACACTCTTAAGTGGCACAACCAGCACGTGGGAGCGTACCTAGCTGCGGTTAAGTCGGCCGAGTTGCCTTTGTTTGATCGACAGGCCGCTACGGAACGTGCCGCTTCCGCCTATCCAATGCTGCCGAATCCACCCAAGAGCGAATTTGAGACGCAGACGGAATACGAACGTCGGCGCGACGATGTTGCTGGGAAGAATGTTGTAATTGCCAATAAGCGGGAAGAGTCTATTGCGGCTCGCCAACAGGAGTTCCAGAATAGGATTGCCACGCTTCGCCCCACATATGAAAACGCCCAAAAGAAAGAGCGGCAGCCATTCCCACAACTGCTTTACATGTACCCGTCGAATGCTAGGCCATTTGATGCCGAATCCTCTACATACCCTGCATTTGCTCAACCAACCGAAGCACTTGGGGAGGGGAATAATGGATTCGCTGACCTGAAGGTCGGTATCAAACCGCAGGCATTCAAGTGTGACGATCTTGCACTCGCAAAGCGAATCCGTGCCGTCTCGGATGCGGGGCATCTCTGGGTTTTGGTCTACATCACTAACGCCACGGTTTCTATTCAACGATCGTCAAAGGTCGTGGACCGTGGTGCAATGGAGAAAGCAGGCGAAAGCCTACTGAAAAGTGCGCCCGAAATCGGTATTGCGTTGCTCGCGGAGTATTTCAAACCGGGAAGTTCCCGAAACGTCTACATTCCCCCAAAGGAGGTTGACCAAACCAAGACGGTTTTTGGTTACGTAGTGTCCGTTTCCGGAACTGACCAAGGCTATGCTGGGATTTACGATGCCGGTAACAACGAATTCCTCTGGCAACCCAAATAGACAAACAATCCCATCGACCAGCGTGCCGTCGATCATCCTAGCGCGAAACGTTTCCGTACATCCCTTGTCTTGTGCAATATGAGCAACGAATTTGACGTGCCCGACGGATTGAGAGCGTTCCTGACGCTTGATGATGCCGAATCAAACCTTTCGATTGTGACCGTAATCGTCGATCCCGAAAAGAAAGGTGAATTGATCTCGATCGCCGCATTGGCTGAGGAAGAGATTTCCAAACTGATCGTTGTCGCGCTGGCGCATCCCGACCGGCGCGGCGCGTTCGAGGAACTGATTGCAAACCAATTGACGTTTCATCAAAAAGTCGAGGTATTCAAGCGACTAATTCCAGATTTTGAACCACAGGCAGACAAGTATCAAGGCCACCTGCAGTTTCTGGCGGCGCTCAAGAAATTACGAAACACCGCCGCTCATTCGTACGGAATGTCACCGGACGATGCCCTCAAGCTCAAAAGAGATTCAGAGATCGTGCAGCTAGCAGCCGATTTCCCAAAATCTGCATGGACTCGAATGGAGAAGCTCCGGGACTTCCTGCAGCCACACGTTCCTACAGAATAACGGCGAACCAAGCCGTGAACCGGAGCGGCGAAGTTGGGCGGTTTTGAAATGGACAGTCTTTCGTCGCCGCCCGGTTACGGCAGACGTTCTGCTCTAACTTACCTATCTTGTCTACTTTCATATCTTTCTCCTGTGGCATGGCCACTCAAATGAACAAACAAATAAATACCTGTATAAGGCTGCTCGCCAAATCCTATACGTCTGGCCAACGAATCATTTCTATTTCCGACCTGTTCCCAAAAACCAAATTGTCTCAATCACAGATTCAAGCAGTTGTTGAAATCCTTCAAGCTAAACAAGTAATTAAATCAACCTATCAAATGGGACAACTTACTCCTTACCAAATTCAAATTTTGCCGGGAGTGGTTGATGCCGAATCTCAGATTGATAAATCAAATCCAGCCGAACAATTTGAGAAAAGATTGATGTCCTTTCCCTGTGTCGCGTACGCTAAATGGGCTCTGGGTGTCTTGGTTGCTATTCTTAGCTTTTACCTACTGATTAAAGCTTTGTGATCACTTAAAAAAACCCATTAGTCGCAAAGACGTATCCATAGCCACCAGCATTTCAAAAAATGCCCGCCCCCAAAAAGGCGTGATGGCTATCACTATACAAAAATCCCTTAGTGTCATTTTCCTTTCTTTCATAGGTGCCACCCGTCCAATCGCAAAACCGCAGAACAATTGCGTGAACCGGAGCCGCCGTCCTCCGCTTCTGGTGTGGGGACGCCGTTTGCGGCGTCCCGGTTACGCTGGTCGTTACCCCACTGAATCGCCGTAACCTTTCGACACAATGAAGATGATCGACAGCTACGACGTAAAATTCCGACGGGCCGGGAAGCCACTCGCCGACTCCGAAATCTTGGCTTGCGCAGCAGCACTCGAACTGACATTCCCTGAGCCCTACGCTGAATTCTTTCGTCATCACAACGGTGGATCGCCGTCACCCGCCTATCTCCCCTTCCCGGGTTCGCCGACTAAAGTCCAACGCTTTTTGGCAATTGCCGATGGCGAGCTTGTGGACACATGCAAGCGGCAACGTTCCGATTCCGGACTACCAGATCAGTTTATCTCAATTGCTGAACTTGACGATCCAGAGTCGTTCCTGGTGCTTGATTGTTCGCCCATGAATCATGGACGCCTTCTCTTTTGGGTCTACGTCGAAGAAGGGTTTCGACTTAATGATCCAGAATACAGCAACACCACCGAGCTCTATTTTTCCATAGACAATCTTTTCACGAAATTTGGCCCCGCGAAGAATCGCGAAGACTTAGACGGCATGTTTTGCCGACTGTATTACTCATCTTCCGATCCACGGAACGGTCCGAAGATTGCGACCGCACTGGTTGACGCGGGATACGACATCAACTTCGTTTTACCTACGTTTCGCCATCCCATCTTCGGATCAATCGACTCCGAGGCATTCGGTGTTGCCGAGACCTTGCTCAAACTGGGGACTTCCTCCTCTCACCTCGATCCGGTGCACGACGATGCGACCATAACTGACCGCCTTGCTGATGCGCTTAAGCACTGGAATGGCCTTTTGGATACAACGATTGAAAACAAGTACCAACCGGGACAGGCGATGGCCAAACGCAACATTGCGAACATCGAGTCTGCTATGGTGGCGTTAGATCAGGCCACCTCAAATCTGGGGTAACCATCGCATGCAACGGAGCCGGGCTTGCAAGTTTTCACAAATGGAACATAAACCATCCCGGCCCGCTGATGCGTACCGTTCGCCAGTCAAGCTAATTGGATCTCAAAATGCAACGTCGTCGTCTCTTAACGGTTCTCGGCTTCATCGGCGTCGTTATTGGCGTCGTCGTTGGCCGGCCGCTTATCAACTCGCTTTGGCAGCCGTCACCGTTGCCGAAGGCGACAAGTCCTTCCGTTGATGCACCGGCGAAGAATGTCCCCGACCCGCGTGCGCTTGCAACACCACATCTTGATTCTGCGAAATCAAGAACTGATAGCGTTATTGAAGGCCGACTCGTTCCAGTTCGGACGTTTTTTGACGACTCCAAAAAGAATACCAGACAATTCGCTCAGGTCGCACTCGGTTGGGGTAGTAAATGGCGTTTGATCGCGGATCACACTCCGTTCACAAAGGGAGGCCGCCACGAAACTTATATTCGCGATCAATTTGAGCAAACTGTATTCAGCGCTAAGCAACTTGAGGAAATCGTTTCGTCCGCCATTTCCGAATACTTGTCTGAAATTCGCAGTATCGAAAATCAAATGCTGGTTTCGTTGCGTGCTGATGTTGCGGGGTTTCCTGACGCGTATCCGATCGCACAACTCGATGAGTCCCAGCTAAGAACAAAATTTGATGAGGCTATTCAAAAAGCGATTGCTGCGACAGGGAGCCAAGTACAGGCCGACATTGGAACGCAATTGGTTTCGATTATTGGAGGTGAGGTTTTAACCCAAGTCGCTGTGCGACTTGGAATTTCCGCTGGAATTCTTGGCACAGGTGCAGCGTCGGGGTGGGCAACGCTTGGGATCGGTGTAGTTGTCGGCATAATCGTTGACCAAATCGTTTCTTGGGTTTGGGATTGGTGGGCCGATCCCACCGGCAATCTCGCTTCCAATCTCGACGCAAAACTCGATGAAATGCGCACATTGATTTGTGACGGCGACACGAAGGTAGAAGGGCTTCGCCAACGATTTCAGACACTCGCTGCCGAACGAGCGAAAATTCGTGAAACTGCGATTCTAGATTTGCTTTCAACCAACCAAGGATCGAAATGATCGCTCGCATCAGTTTCTTGCTAGTTCTATTTGGTGTCTTGGCTAGCCCATTGCCAGCTCAAGCACAAGGTAAGGCTGCCATTGCCCGTGAAATGGCAGAGTATGTAATGAAGAAATTCGGCAAAGAGGTTGCCGACGAAGGCGTGGAAACACTTACGCGAAAGATCGAAACCGTCATTGTGAAATACGGCGATGACGGCGTTGCCGCCGTTAAAAATGTCGGCCCGCGTTCGTTTAGGTTAATCGAGGAGGCGGGCGAAAATGGCGTCGAATCCGTCAAGCTGATGGCAAAGTATGGAGACGAAGCTGTTTGGGTTGTTGGAAAAAAAGGCCGATTGGCCATATTCGTTAAATACGGCGATGACGCCGCGAAGGCGATGATTAAACATGGCGAAATCGCGGAACCTTTAATTAGCAAATTCGGCGATTCTGCTGCCCTCGCATTGAAAAGCGTTTCGTCGCAAAATGCTCGTAGAATTTCCATGCTTGACAATGCTGGAGAACTCGCTGCGATTGGACGCACACCTGAATTGCTAACGGTGGTGGGCAAGTATGGTGACGCGGCGATGGATTTTGTTTGGAAAAACAAAGGTGCGTTGATGGTTGCTGCCACACTGACTGCATTTCTTTCCGATCCTGAACCGTTCATAAATGGAACTCGTGACCTTGCTCAAACGGTTGGCACGTCATTGGTGCAACCGATTGCCCAAGAGGTTGGGAAACGAACCAACTGGACTGTGGTAATTCTGACTTTGATTGGTATCGCATGTGGAATCATTGGTTTGCGATTTTGGACTAGGAGTCAACCGCGAGTGGCAACGTCTAATGGCACTTCAAAGACTGGCGAACAAAGCGATGAACCGAAGTCGCGGAGTCAGGCGTTTTGAGAATGGAAAATCTATCGCCGCGACTCGGTTATCGCGGTCGTTGAACTTAACCGCTTCGCGTGGCCTGGTTGTTTGGTTGAGTGGAGTTGTTTGGTCTGATGAGTGATGACGCTTCGGAATCTATGATTGGCTACTCGTTGTTTGACACCAGCGAAGAGTGCTACGAGTACAACGAGAACGCGTGCTTCATTGCAGCGACACTGGATGGCGTCAAACGCACGCTCAGCAATGCGATGATGAGTCCGCGGGATGCGGAGTTTCATAGCGTTTTCTGGGATGATCTCCTGCGAGACTATGGTTGCTCGGGCGGAGAGTATGCGATGGAGGCCGATGCCTTTGCTCGATTCCGGACCCTGGCTCAGGAACATGGTGTGTCCTTTGAGGCCGAAGCGTATGACGGCGATGACTCACTGATGGTCGTCGAGATTGAGCGTCGTTTTTTGACTCTTGATCCCGATCGATAACGCTTTCGATCGATTGTTGCCATCTCCTTCGGTCCGGTTGTGAGGGATCTCCAGGTTGCCTGGAATTTCCAGGTCGTGCGCGCTGCATGGATCATGCGCGCCACCCAGGTTAAAGCGAATCTCCACGTCGTGCGCGCGTCAACGACCTGTTGCAGAATGGCTGATCGATTCCCGCGAAGCTGCGATGAGAAGTGATCGCGTCGAATGTGTGGTGCTGCAGACTGAAGGAAGTTCAATCGTCGTTTGTGATTGAACATCGTTTCACTCCTTCAGTTTGAAAGTCTTACAATGACACCCTGGCAAAACCGCGTGACCGATCTGACTCGCCGCATGGCGGACGACATGAAACTGCGAAACTATTCGCAAAGCACAATCGACGCCTATACGTATCATCTCGGCAAGTTTGCCCAGTTCCTCGGCAAGAGTCCGCAGGAAGCAACGCCCGAAGACATACGATCGTTTCAATTGCACATGATCGAGGTCCGAAAAATCCAGTGGAGCAGCTTCAATCAGGCCGTTTGTGGGCTAAGGTTTTTCTTTCGAACCACCAACCCCCAGCCATGGCATGTGGAAATGATTCCCTTCGGCAAGCGACCGAAAAAGTTGCCAGCTGTGCTCAGTGGTGAAGAAGTCAATCGGCTGCTGTCATGTGTGAAGTGTCACAAGCATCGCGTGTTTCTGCTGACTCAGTACGCTGCGGGGCTGAGACTGAACGAAGCGGCGCGTCTGAAGATCGCCGACATCGACAGTCAGCGGATGCAACTTCGAGTTGCGTGCGGCAAAGGCCAGAAGACGCGACTTGTTCCGCTGTCGCCGCGCCTGTTGACCGAGCTTCGCGAATACTGGAAAGTGTATCGTCCGCCGGTGTATCTGTTTCCCGGCAAGACGCCCGATGTGCCGTTGAGTCCGACGACGATTCAGAAGATGTTCAAGGTCGCCGCCAAAGAAGTCGGCATTTTGAAAAATGTCACGCCGCACACGCTCCGACATTCTTATGCGACCGGACTTCTGGAAGCGGGCGTGGATCTGTTGACGATCAGTCGTCTTCTGGGACATGCGAGCTTCAGCACAACGATGATTTATCTGCACGTGCGAACTCTGCATCTGGGGTCAGCGCCAAGTCCCATCGACTGGCTGCCTGTGCGACAACTGCCGGGCTGGATGAATCCGCCGACACCACCGAGCAACAATTAACAGATGGGGTGGCCGGGGCTGGACGAAGCGGAGCGAAGGAAGCCCCGGACAGTTCAATCGGGCATCTTGCAGAGCTCCGGGGTTTCGCTCCGCTCCAACCCCGGCCACCCGTTTCCGTCTCCGACATCCTGCGGCAGTACGCGCCAGAATTTGTGCGGCGGTATCGGCAGCAGGCACCGCCGCAGGTGCAAAGCACGCTCGCGAAATTGTGGCTGTGCCGCACGGCGTCGCTGGGCAGCCATCTCTATCGCTGCGCGCAGTGCGATCATCAACACACGGTCTTCAACTCGTGCGGTGATCGACACTGCCCGCAGTGCGCCGGAGCTAAACGAGCCGACTGGCTTGAATCCACGGCGAAGCTGCTGCTGCCCCGTCTTGACTATTATCAGGTCGTGTTCACGATGCCCGCCGAACTGTCGTCAATGGCTTTGGGGAATCGCCGCGTGATGTTCGACCTGCTGTTTCGATCCGCATGGCGATCGCTGAAACAAGTCGTCGAAGACGAACAGCAGTTCGAAGCCGCCGCAGCAATGGTGCTGCACACATGGAACCAGAAACTCGATGCGCATGTGCATGTTCATGCGCTCGTGCCCGGTGGAGGACCGTCGCTGACAGAGCCCGGCACATGGAAGACCAGCAGCCCGCCGCCGCACGAGAATCAACGGCGTCTCTGGCTCGTCGATGCCGATGTCCTCCGCGTAGAATTTCGAGATCGATTCCTCGACGGCCTGCGACGACTTCATGACAAGGGCGAGTTGAAACTCACGGGCGAGTGGGCTCATCTGAACGACAAGTCCGCATTCGATGACTGGCTGAAGCCGTTCGAAAAGATTTCATGGGTGACGTACATTCAAAAACCGCCGGAGAATTCTTCACCGGAACACGTCGTGAAATATCTGGCACGCTACATGACCGGCGGCCCGATTTCTGATCGAAGACTGCTCAGTCACGAGGATGGCATCGTCACGTTTTCGGCACGCATCGGCAAAACCCATGGCGGCAGTGACGAGACTGAAGAGATCCCGCTGACCGGTGTCGAATTCGTACGTCGCTGGAGTCTGCACATTTTGCCAAAGGGCTACACGAAGACTCGTCGTTTCGGCGGCTACAGCAATCATCATCGCAAACGCTACATCGCCGAATGCCGCGAGTTGCTGGCAATCGAAGAAACAGTTTCAACTGTCGAAACCGCATCCGCATCTGAAGACGCACCACGCGAACATCTCTGTCCGAACTGCAACATCCCGCTGCAATGCGTATGGCGAATCGATCGACCCAGCTGGCACGTGATCATGAACGGTCCCCATCGCCCAAAGTTTTACGACGATGCCTGATGCCTCCGCGACAACGCAAGCCACGCCTGCCTCTCGCCTGAGCCCACCGCTTTCGCCGAGTCACCTGATGCTGCGCGGCGCATGTCATCGAAATCATTTTTGCATCGTCAAGCCACGTCTCTCGACCGCAAATTCGAATGATCCGCTGCCGTCATTTCGACCGAAAACTCCGGCCACCGCCCCATCGGTCGTGACACCGCAACACCTCGGGTGTATCATTTCGAGCATGTCGCTTCACGAGTCGCATTGATTCCGCACTAAGCAACCCACACACGCGGCCCCACGAAGCGGAAAAGTTCAACGCACGATCTATGCGTCGGCTAATCGCCAGACGCATAGATCGCAATTCGTTCGGCAATACATATGGATCGTCACGACGTCATAGAGAAGGTGAAAGGTGTCGTGTATGCACTCGTGTTACTGGTGCTATTGATTCTCGTTGTCGCTTCAGCTTACTGCTTTTTGCTGATGCTGGTGATACGGGACTGGCCGTGGCTGCGAGTTGCATTCGCATTTGCCGGCACGGCCTTGATTGCCACGAACGTTGGAATGGTCGTGCTTCTCAATCGATTCATTCGCATCAGAATAGTTTTCTGGAAGTTCGGCCTGCTGCTGTACTGGGTCAGCTGGATGATTCCACTTTTTTCCATGATTCTCGCTGTGGCTGCTGGTATCGCGTTGGCAAACGGATTCGAGATCCCTGTCGACAATGTCGATAATTCGGTGCATGATGTTTGGGACTGGGATTGAGCCCGACCGCATTGCCGAACAAAAAGATCCAGCCGAGTTGGCGTCGGCGGTTTCTGACATAGCAAAGTCAATCGCGCCAACCGGCTGATCTTTGGCGTTCTGCTCTACATTCTTTGACATGTTTTTCTCTACTCCTCGATACAAGAACCCACATGGAAATAACTGACACGGATCTCTCAACAATTTGTTCTACCTGTAACGACAAAACACTTCCACCGACAACAGCCGGCGGAAGTGTCGATATCAGCACAACTACTTGCCCTATGTGCAACGGAATTGGACATGTACCTACAGCAGCCGGAAAAGCGTTACTCAGCTTTCTGTATAAGTTCGGCATCGAGAACCGCCTGCAACTGGGCCACAACAACGTCAAGTGACACGAAACAACAAGTCTCAAAAAACCGGCACGGGTATTGCAACCATCGCGGAAACTGCGACGGAAAATACACGAAATCCCCGGCAGTCGTTAAATACTTCCTCCATTCCGCCTGAGCGTCAGTTTGCCAGTAAGCCACATAGATATAAACCACTTCGCCAGTAGCTCTGATTGTCATGTGAGGGCGTTTCTCGATGCAAATCTGATCACACAGGGGTCTGCCCTCGCGATTCCACCTCCAGGTTGTCGGCAGCAGCGGCAGACCGTTGAACGTTTGTTCTAACTCCGGCAAGGCGTATTGCAGCGGATACGGTACCCTGACCGGGCATACCGTGGTGGCTGACACTCCCGTATTAACCGCAGAACCATCGCGTGAACCGGAGCCGCAGGCTTCGGTTTCTGGTGTGGTGGGTTTTTCTTCTGCGTCCCGGTTACGCTGGTCGTTGAACATTAATGCGTTGCATTGGAGGCTTATTTAAGTGATTAGATATGGCCGAGTGTTTGACAATACGATCGATTATTTCCCGCTTTTATAACACGTGGACTCGCCGGCGGAGGCTGAGGGCTGATGTGAAGCGTGCTGCGGCCGCGATCATCAACTGTCGGACTCCGGAGCTTGGCTCGCATATCGAACGCTGTGACTGTGGCCACATCACTCATGTGAAATACAACTCCTGTCGCCATCGCTCCTGTCCGCAATGCGGCGGG
>Ga0154020_10009090_pt1 | contig 11469 bp, 11 predicted proteins | sample Klosneuvirus_201_FD_109709 | JGI IMG/M metagenome (GOLD analysis project Ga0154020, IMG submission 109709) | Active sludge microbial communities from wastewater, Klosterneuburg, Austria - Klosneuvirus_20160825_MG | ecosystem: Engineered > WWTP > Aerobic digester > Activated sludge | place... | reverse complement strand
GCGAGGTTCGCGTCATAGCGCTTCAATTGCTCGACGACGGGAACCAACGCCCGGATCAGATCGAGTGCATTCGTGTACGCGTGAAACATCACTGCAGGTCCTTTCACTGATTGTTGATGGCCCGAGGGGAGCGCGTTCTCCCGTACGCTCGTGCGAGGTGAAGCCCATCGTGATCGCGCGGCGGACGAGCGATGGCGCATGAGCAAGCGACGAGTGCCCGGCGCGATCAGGCCACCCACACGGAGGAATCCGAATGCGTGTGCGCGAGCGACGAGTGCGCGGCGCGATCAACGCGTGAGCGAGCGACGAGTGCGCGGCGCGCCGAGGATGGAAGCGAATCACACGTACCGACATCACGACCAGCGCCGAGTTCTCTGCCCAGAATCAATCTCCACGGATGTGCTGAACGACGCTTATATCGGCGTATTCAAGGGCGGACGCATCCAACACCCCACGCATCCAACCCCACGCCTTCAACACCCCACGCCTTCAATTCCCACGCCTTCAACAGCCCGCGCCTTCAACGCCCACCGTCAACACCCGCCTCACGCCACGCCTTCAACGCGTCCGCGCCCGATCGGCGAGGTCGAAGGAGCAACCGACGACGAGCTTCCGCGTGAGCGAGCGACGAGTGCGCGGCGCGAGAGCGCCGCCCACATAGAGGAATCGCGCGAGCGACGAGCGGGCGGCGTCGCAAACCGGGGTCCGTCCCCAGTTTCGCAGCGCACGCCTTCGACACCCGCCCCCCCGCCGCCCGATCGGCTGTTGTGAAGGAGCGACCGACGACGAGCTTACGCGTGAGCGAGCGACGAGTGCACGGTGCAATTTGCGTGCGTCGCAAACCGGGTCCGCAAACAACCGGGGTCCGACCCCGGTTTTCCGATCGGCGAGGTCGAAGGAGCGACCGACACGAGCTTACGCGTGAGCGAGCGACGAGCGGGCGGCGTCGCAAACCGGGGTCCGTCCCCAGTTTCTCGTCTCCTATTTCTCGGTGAACACGTACTCGTGCTGGCCGTCGCGCGTAGTCAGCGTGGTCTTGCCGCCCGCGCTGCCGACGACGAACTCGAGCCCGCCCATGCCGGGGACGATGGTGATGAACGACACCGTGCCATCGGGGTTCTTCTTGCTCGCGACCTCGCTCGCGTACTCGCCGAAGTCGAACGTGACGGCCGCGCCCTTCTTCGTGACGGCGATGTCGCCGAGCGAGGCATTCGTGTACGCCTTCGCGAGCTTCGCGGCTTCCGCGGCATCCGCCGGGACAGTGACGAGCTTGCGCGCCGCCGCGATCTCGTCGAAGTACGCCTTCGCGTTCGCCGCGAGCTTCGCGTCGGCTTCGGGCTTGCCGTCGAACAGGACCTCGAGGAGCTTGCGCTGGAACTGAGATCGGATCATCCAGCCCGGATCGCCGTTGGTGAGGATCACGGCGCCCACGCCGAACTCGGGGAGCCACAGCATGTCGCTGTGGAAGCCGATCATGTCGCCGCCGTGGTGGACGACGGTGACGCCCCACGTCTTGTCGACCATGAGGCCCATGCCGTAGGTCGCGTCGGTGCCGATCGCGACCTGCGGTGCGCGGCGCGCGAGGAGCGCGTCCTTGCCGATGTACGGCTTGCCGTTGACGGTGCCCTCGGCGAGCTCCATCTGGACGTACTTCAGCATGTCCTTGATCGAGGACCACGCTCCGCCCGCGGGACGGACCGGCACGATCGACGTGTTGACCGTGGCGATCGCGAGGGTCTGCTTGCCGTCGACGTCGGGCGAGTGCGGGACCGCGGCGTTCCCGGCCGCGCCCTTCTTGAAGTCGAACGTGGTCGCGTTCATGCCGAGCGGACCGAACACCATCGACTGCATCGCCTTGTCGAACGCAGCGCCGAGCTCGAGCGAGGGGTTCGCGACGTGACCGCCGATGAAGCCCGCGGCCGCGGCGAGCGGGTTCGAGTACTGGAACAGCTCGCCGAACTTGCTCGTCGGCTGCATCGTGCCGAGCGTCTCCATGACCTTCTCCGGTGTCACGCCCGCCCATTGGAACAGCCACTCGAAGTCCTGGCGGGGGAGGCCGGTGCACGCGCAGATCAGGTGCTTGACCTGCACTTTGCTCGTGGTGTCGGCGTTGCCGAGCTTGAACGACGGTAGGAGCTCGGTCGCCTTCTGCTCCCACGTGATCTTCTTCTGATCGACGAGCTTCGCGAGCATCAGCGTCGCGAGCGCCTTCGTGTTGGAGGCGATCATGAACTTCGTGTCGCCATCGATCTTCGCGGGTTTGCCGAGCTGACGCACGCCGACGCCGCCGGCGTAGATGACCTTGCCATTTTGCACGAGGCCGAACGCGACGCCGGGGACGCCAGTCGCCTTCTCTCCGTCGGCGACGAACTTGATCAGCTGATCGATCTTCGCTTTGTCGAGCGTCGCGGCGGTCTTGCCGGCGAACGACTCGCGCGCGCCACCCTTGGGCAGCAGCTTTCCGAGCATCAGTCCGAGCTGCGAGCCGCGCTTCTCCGCGACGGCTTGATCGAGATCGACGAGCACCACGGTCCACACGCCATTGGCGAACAATGCGTTCGCGCCGATCGCGCGCTTGAGGTTCGGCGGGACGTCGTAGCTGAAGCCCGTGATCTTGGTCCACCCGTCGGCATCGGCCCCGGTGGTGCTGTTGATCTGCGTGAACGGCGTCTTGCCCTTGAACTGCTTCCACGCCTGCGTGACGGCATCGGCCGCGTCCTTCGCTTCGGCGAGATCGTAGATCGCGATGACCGATCCGCCTTCGGGCGATTCGATGATCGTGCCCGCGCCGCGCACGCGCATCGACCACTCGACGGGCACGATGAACGTGTTGCCGGCGACGGTGGTCTTCGGCGTGTCGACGGTCATCTTCTCCGCCGGCGTCTCCTTCGGTCCGGGAGGCGGCGTGACGTTCGGCGACGGATCGACGGGGGCGCGAGCTTCTTCGCCGGCCGGAGCGGGCTCCGTGACCGGTGGCTTCGCGGGAGACGAACAAGCGGCGAACGCGACGAGAGCGAGTGTGCGGCGCATCATGATGCCGCGACCCTAGCGCAGCCGACGCGCTACTTCAGCTGCACGGGCGAATTCGTCACGGGAGCAGCCGTCGACACGGGTGGCTCGATCGTGAACTCGAGATCGAACTTCGAATCGCCGCGCCACAGCTGCGCGCGGACAGCGTTCGCGGTGCGCAGCGAGTCCCAAACCGTCTGTAGCTGATCGGGGCGCGAGATCGGTTGGCCGTTGATCGCGAGCAGCACGTCACCGGGAACGACATCGACATCGACGAGCGGTCCCTGTCGATCGACGAGCTGCACGAGCTGCCACCCGACGAAGCGCTCTCCGTTCATCTTCGCGGTGACCTCGACCTGCCGCAGAAACATCGGTGGCCCTGCATCGAGGACCGCGACGAGCTTCGCGCGCGCGATCGTCCCCGAGCGCAATCCCTTGCCCGGTGGCGCGACGGGACGCTCGGGCGTGGCCGCGGTCTGCGTCGGGGCTGCGGTCTCGGGCTCGCCGAGATCCTCGTCGAGCACGGTCGTGGTGGGCTGGACCTTCGGGGCACACGCGGCCAACAGCAGCACGAACAGGGCGGGGCGCATGCCCTCGAAGCTACTAGCCGCCGGTGACGAGCGCCAGAATCGCGCCGAACACGGCGTCCGGGCTCGCCTCGCCGTCGATGGTCTCGATGCGTTCACCCTGGGCGGCGAGCTCGGACAACGTGGCCTTGTAGCCGGCCGCGACTTCTTCTTGCATCCGCATGTCCTCGAACAGCTCCTGCACGCGCCCGGCGGCGGCGCGGCGAGCGGCGGCGACTTCGGGCCGCACCTGCAGGAAGATCGTGAGGTCCGGTTTGCGGGCGCGCGCGTTCAGCATCGTGATCCAGTCGCGATCTGCGCCGGTGCCCTGATACGCGAGCGACGAGTGGTAGTAGCGATCGCTGACCACGAGCGTGCCTCGCGCGAGCTGAGGCTCGATCTCGCGTTGCAGGTGATCGAGGCGATCTGCGGCGAACAACAGGCCGAACGTCGACTGCGCGATCTGCTGATCGGGAATCGCGTGGCCACCGGTCAGCATCTGCCGGATCAATTGCCCGACCGGCCCGTCGCTCGGCTCGCGCGTCACGTGCGCGGTCGTGCCATGGGTATTCAGATGCTCGACGAGGCGCTTGGCCTGCGTCGTCGTGCCGGCGCCATCGAGGCCTTCGAGAACGATCAGCCTGCTCACGCGCGCCAGCGTACTACACGCGGCGGCGCTTCATCATCGCGGCGGCGAACAGCAGTGCGGCGAATGCGCCCGCGATCAGCGCGGCGTACAACATCCACGTCGGCTTCTTCGACGGCGAAGCGCTCTCGGCCGCATCCTGCGCCGGTGCGTAGTCGGGCTTGAGCGCGACGGCCTTGCGGAAGTCCGGTCCGCCATCTTTGCCGCTGGCTTCGAGCGCCTTGCCCTGCATGTAGTGCTGCGCGGCGAGCGCGTCGGTCGCGCGATCGCCCTTGGGATCGAGCCCGTGCGCCTTGGAGTAGGCGACAGCCGCGTCCGCGTACGCCTTCTTGTCGTCGAGTTGCTTGGCCCACGCGAAGTAGATCTTCGCCATGTCGGCCTTCTCGGTGCGATCCGGGTTCTGCGCGAGCAAGCGATCGAGCGCGGCGGAGGCGCCTGCGAGATCGCCGCCCGCTGCCTTCGCGCTCGCCTGCGCCCACTGCACACCATCGACCTTGCGCCGTTCACCGTCGAAGAAGTCGAACAGCTCCTTGGTCACCGCGATCTGATCGATCTTCTCGACCTTCGACTCGCGATTGTTGTCGTCGAGCGACATCGGATCCTCGAGCTTGTAGTCCGTGTGAAGCAGATCGTTCGACGCCTGGCGCAGCTCGTTATCGGCGAGCTCGCGATAGTTCAGCCACAGCGGCTTTTCCTTCTTCGTCAGCTTGCCGCCCGGGAGCTGCAACTTCTTCATCGGCGCCTTCGGCGGCGGAGGGCCGGTGAGGTAGTCCATCCATGCATCGCGCGCCGCCTGACGGACACGCGTGCGGTCGTCGTTGACCTTGCCCCACATCGCGTGGACCGCTTCGCGGATCTTCGTCGAGCGATACACGCCGATGATCTCGAGCGTGAGCGCTTCGTCTCCGGCGGCGGCCGCGAACGCTTTGTTCGGCTCCTGGCGATCGAGGCGCTCGAGCTGATAGGTCGCGTAGCGTTTGCGATCGTTCTTGCCGGCCGATTCTTTCGTCAGCGTCGGGATCGAGTACGGCTCGAGCTTGCGCAGGTAGCGACCGCACTCGTCGCGATAGATCATCGTGTCGTCGGCGAACGCGGCGTCGAAGATCGGCTGCGTGGCGCGCGTGTCCTTCGTCGCGACGAGCGCACGGATCGCGGCGTCGTCCGCGATCACCTCGCCCACGCCGGGCGTCGCGGGATCGAGCTCGAGCAGCTTCTTCAGCCAATCGAGCTCGTCGTCCGCCTTGAGCTCTTTGTTCGACTTGCGATCAGGCGCCTTGAACCGACCGTCTTTGTCCGGCACCTGCGCCTCGATCATCGCGAGGGCATCGCGGCGCTCCTGCACCGTCGACGTATGCGGACGCACGAGCCACTCGCCGATCGCTTCGATCGCCGTCGGCGCGATCGCGTTCAGCTCGTCGATCGCCTTTTGGCGCGTCGCGCTGTCGGGGCCCTTCACGATCCTCTCGAGGATCGCGACGGCCTTCGCGTCGTCGGGGCCTGGCGTTCGCGGCGGCTTCGGCGCGGGCTCGGCCTTCTTCTCGGTCTTGTCGCTGTCCGACTTTTTCTCGGACTTCTTGTCGGACTTCGGGTCCGACTTCTTCGTCGTGTCGTCGCGCGACTCCGCTTTGGCGCTGACAACCGACGTCGTCAGGATCACGAGGAGCAGGGCGCGGAGCATCGACCGTTGGGTACAACGCCCGGCCCCGGCTGTCGATTCCGTCGACGGCGTCAATGCAGCCTATCGTCAGCGACGCGATCTCCCGCGTCCACGAACTCGATGAAGCGAAGGCCGATCGCGCGCGTCGCAGCGGTCTCCTCCGTCCCCTTGAAGTTCAGGAAGTGGTGGTGCTTCACCTCGGCGCGCACGACGATCTCGTCGAGCAGGTCGTCACCGCGCGCGTGTTGGAAGTGGACCGTGACCACGGTTCCGAGCGGCGGTGCGTAGCTCATCTCGACGAGGATCCCGCCGGCCGATACGTTGCGTGCGATCGCCCACGTATCGCCGTACAGCTCGCTGCCGATCACGACAAGGAACGCCTTATCGAAGCGGGTATGGACCCGCTTATCGACGGCGGGCACGACCGGCTCGATCCGGTGCGGGCGAGATTCTTCGAGGACATGACCCAGGTCAGGGAGAGGCTCGCGCTGGCGCTTCACAGACATATGATCGAGCCAGCGGGGTGATGAAGTCAAAGAACTCACCTTATCCTACATCGAATGGGTGTAGCGATCGGCCGGTTGGTGACTCGGGACTGGTCGAGTCGTCGTCGCTTCGCTAGTGTCCATGCGTGCGTTGGCTGCCTCTCGTCGTGCTCGCTGTTGCGTCGACCGCGACCGCGTCCGATCAGCTGAGCAACCCCGCGTTCCTCGGAATCGGGATGAACGACATCCCGGCGCCGGGAATCCCGTCGACCTGCCAGGTCAGTAACGTCACGCGCGGTAGCGGTGCGAAGGCCGCCGGAATGGCATCCGGCGATGTCATCCGCTCGATCGGCGGCAAGCCGGTCCTCGACTGCAACGCGGTGCTCGCGACGGTGCAAGCATACGCGCCGGGCGATGTCGTCGACGTCGAGGTCATGCGCCGCGGCGAGATGATGAAGCTGCGCGCGACGCTGATGTCGCGTGACGAGATCCTGCGCCGTCGCCTCGTCGGATCGCCCGTCGTCACGACCGAGCTGTTCGGCGTCGACGAGGACATCACGTTCGATCTGTCGGCGAATCGCGGCAAGACCACGGTCGTCGGCTGGTTCGATCCGAAGTGCGTGCGTTGCGATTCGGTGTTCGCGAAGCTCTCGGACTGGTCGAAGAAGCAGGTCGACAAGCCGGGTGCTCCGCCGATGGCGCTCGCGGTCACGCGTCCCGGCGATCCGAACCTGCGTGCGAAGGACGTCGCGAAGACCGCCACGTTCAAGAGCACGGCGAACAAGCTCGGCATTCCTCTCGCGCTCGCCGATGCGCCCGTCTACGAAGAGTTCACGCTGCCCGATGTCGAGCGCGTGCACTTCACCGTCGTCGATTGCCGCGGCGTCGTGCAGTACGTCGCACCGGTGGCAGCGGATGGTGCGGACACCGATGCAGCGATGGACGAGCTGTTCGCCGCGGCAGAGCAAGCCTCGCGTCTCGCGATCAAGCAACGCTGATGCGCGCTGTCATTCGCGGCTACGCAGGGATTCATCCGACGATCGGAAACGGCGTGTTCCTGGCGGAGACGTCCGCGGTGATCGGCGATGTCGTCATCGGCGACGAGTCGTCGATCTGGTACAGCACGGTCGTGCGCGGTGACGTCATGCCGATCCGCATCGGCGCGCGCACGTCGATCCAGGACAACACGGTCCTTCACGTCACGAGCGAGCGCTTCGGTACGACGATCGGTAGCGACTGTACGATCGGCCACAACGCGATCATCCACGCGTGTGTCGTCGAGGATTTCTGTCTCATCGGAATGGGCGCGATCCTCCTCGATGGTTGTCGCATCGGTCGCGGCAGCCTCATCGGTGCAGGTGCGCTCGTCACACCAGGCACGGATATCCCACCAAACAGTTTGGTCGTCGGAGCGCCGGCGAAGGTGAAGCGCGAGGTCAACGAGAAGGAGCGGGAGCAGATCCGCTATGGAGCCTCTCACTACGTCGAGCTAGCCCGTCGGTACCTTGCAGAAGCCGCGGGATCCTCGGTACCGTAAGCGTATCGATGAAGCGTTCCCGAGCTGGGACGTCTGAGTCGATACCCGGATGAGGACGAAGGTTCACCTTGTGGTGATCGCGATGCTGATCGGCATCGTGCTCGTCCCGCGTTTCGCCTTCGCCGACAACCTCGATTCGCTCGTCCGAGAGCTCGGCGCGGACTCGGAGCGCGTGCGTCTGTCGGCGGTGCTGAACCTCACCAAGCTCGGTGACGTGCGCGGCATCGATCCGTTGGTGAAGGTGATCGCCGACGACAGCGACAAGAAGGTGCGCAGCGCCGCGGCTGTCGGTCTCGGTGTGCTGGGCGCGTCCGCGAGCAAGACGCAGAAGGCGAAAGCACTGGCCGCGCTGCAGAAGGCCGCGTCGAGTGACCCGAGCGAGTTCGTCAAAGCGAAGGCAGAAGACTCGCTCAAGAAGCTCGGCTCCTCCGGCGGTAGCACCGGCCCCACACCGTCGGGGGGCAGCTCGATCTACGTGAACATCGGACCGATGTCCTCGAAGACCGGCAATGCGACCGCAGACGTGCGGTACCGCGCCATCATCGTAAAGACCGCGGGCCAGACGCTCGGCAAGACCGCGCCGAAGATGCAGCAGACCTGGTCGGGCAGCTTGCCAACCAGCCCCCAAGGCTTTGCCGCGAAGGGGTATTCGGCGTTTTTTGTCGACGGAACGCTGAACGAGCTCAAAGTTCAGACGTCAGGTAATACATCGACCGTTTCTTGTAAGATCAGCATGTTGCTCGCAAGCTTCCCCGACAAATCGATCTTCGGAATGCTCAACGGTGGTGCCAAGGTGCAGGGAAGCGCGTCACAGAAAGATATCGACCTCGCAGGCGAGGATTGTGTCGCCGCCGTGGTCGAAGACTTGATCGCGAAGAAAATAGTCCCGACGATCAATTCCAAGGTTTCCAGCCCGTGACCAAGACCCCACCCGCCAAAGGCTACAAGCGTAGCTGGAAGAACCTCTTGATCAACAAGAGGTACCAGCTCCGCTTCACGCTGTTCATGGTCGGCTTGTCGACGGTGCTCATCGCCGGTCTCGGCTGGTGGGTCATGCGCGTCGCGAACGAGACCACGACGGTCGCGATGGCGAGCGTGCGCGGGACGCCGTGCCCGAAGGTTCCCTCGATCAACGAGCTCAACGAAGACGAACCCGAGATTCCCGCGGTCCCGATGAAGCTGCCCGAGGAAGGCGCGACGCCGACCGAGACGCCGACGCCGGTCGAGCAGGGCAGTGCGCCGGCACCGGCAGCAGAGCCGACCGAGAAAGACACGGCGAAGGGCAGCGCGGATCAAGAGCCGCCCGAGAGCGGCGAGCCGCGGCGCCGCACCACGATCCAGATGGACGAGAGCTCGATGACGATGCTCGCGCCCGTCGCGAAGGTTCCCGAGGACTACGGTGCCAAGGTCGTCGCGCACTGGACGTGCGAGATGCGCCTCGGCGGTCAGATCAACCAGCTCGAGCGTGGCCGCATGCTGATCCTCTGGGTGTTGATCGGCACGGGGCTCCTGCTCATCGCGGGCCTCGCGGTCTACGGCATCAAGATGACGCACAAGGTGGCCGGCCCGCTGTTCAAGGTCAGCCTCTATCTCGCGAAGATGCGCGACGGTCGCTTCGACAAGGTGTGGAACCTGCGCAAGGGCGATCAGCTCGTCGATTTCTACGAGCACTTCAAGACCGCGCACGCAGGCGTGGTGCAGATGGAGAAGGACGACATCGCGAAGCTGAAGGCCGTGATCGCCGCCGCCGAGGCTGCGGGCGCGGGCGAGCATCCGCAGATCGTCGAGATGCGTGACGTCGTCGCGCGCAAGGAGAAGGCCATTGAGTGACATCGCCACCACGGCTGCGCCGGGCGGTGGCCCGCGGCCCAAGTACAAGCGCAAGCTGTCGAACTACCTCCTCGACAAGAAGCTGCAGCTTCGTTACGTCCTGCTCGTCACGATCCTCTCGGGCGTGATCGCGGGCGCGCTCGGCTATCTCATCTATCAGCAGAAGCGCGCGGCCTCGGAGTCGATCGAGAAGGACCTCCAGGCACTCACGCACGCGGACGCGGCGCAGGAGGATTTCCAAGAGACGGTGGCGAGCGGACTCGAGTCCGAGGATCGCGCGCTCGTCTACAAGATGGTCGGCGTCGGCGTCGGGCTCGTCGTGATCCTTTCGCTGTACTTGCTGATCATGACCCACAAGGTCGCCGGTCCGCTGTTCAAGGTCTCGATGTACTTCGATCGCATGGCGGCAGGAAGGCTCGGTGTCGTCACACCCTTGCGGCAGGGCGACATGCTCCAAGACTTCTACGTCAACTTCAAAGACATGCACGACGCGGTACGAGCGCGAGCTCTCGTCGACCACGAGTCGCTCGACAAAGCGCTCGCACAGCTGCGCGAAGCAAAGAGCAATGCCGACTATCGCGGTGAAGCGCAGAGCAAGCTCGACGAAGCCCTCGACGAGCTCGAGAAGCACCTGACCGAGCGCAAGAAGAACCTCGCCGACTTCCCGCCGCGCGCCGCTTAGAGACCGAAGCGCATGCTCGCGCCATCGACGAGCTTGCACGCGGCATTCGAGAAGTCGCTCTCGCCGAACGCGTTGTAGGCCGTGAGGCGAAAGCACGCCGTCTCGCCGAGGCGCAGCCGGAAGTCGGCCCACGCATCGTACGTAGCGCCCGGCATCGCAACATCGAAGCCGGGTGCGTCGATCGCCACGTCGTCGACCATGACCATCGCGGTCGCGTCCTCGCTCGGCCCGAAATAGAGGCGATAGCCGAGCACCATGTCGCTCGGCGCGTTCGCATCCCACGACAACTTGATCGGCGCACCGATCGCGCAGGTCACGCAGCGCACATCGATCATCACGACCGCATCCGCGCGCGATCCATCGGCGTTCGCGACAGCATAGTGGACGGCGTCGGCGCCGAGGTACTCGACGTCGGGCGTGTAGTGCAGCACGCCGGCCTCGTCGAACGTGGCCTCGCCGTGCTCGGGCCCGGTCACGATCTCGATCGTTCGATCGTCGTCGACACCACTATCGTTGTCGGTGAGCACGAGCTCGGCCGACGTGGACATCTCGACGATCAGCTCGTCGTCATTCGCAGAGAGCTCGCTGGCACCGGCGGAATCATCGGTGGCGCACGCGGAGACGAGGAAGAGCGAGGCGATGGCGAGGTACTTCATGTCCCCGTCGAAGTGCAAAGCGGTCGCCATCGTGGGCATCGCGATTCTCGCGGCTTTGCAGCGGCGGGACGGCAACGCGACTTGCCGGCTTTGGGGTCAACGAGCCAAATGTGCGGCACACGCACCGAAATGTCGTGCGGGCGCCGCACGTGATCTCGGACTCGCTGTAACAACGGCGGTGATGAATCTCCGTGTGGTGTTGGTGTGTATGGCGTTGGTGGGCTGTCAAATCGATTCGAGCGTCGACGACGACTAGCTCGAGCTCGAGGCGATCGCGAAGCAGAACAAGGTCACGATCTGTCACAAGCCGAGCGGGACCGAATGTCGCCGGGGAGCGCGATCGTCTCCTCCCCAGACGCTCGAGGTGGCGAGCTCCGCGGTCAACGCGCACCTCGGTCACG
>Ga0154020_10009089_pt1 | contig 11470 bp, 10 predicted proteins | sample Klosneuvirus_201_FD_109709 | JGI IMG/M metagenome (GOLD analysis project Ga0154020, IMG submission 109709) | Active sludge microbial communities from wastewater, Klosterneuburg, Austria - Klosneuvirus_20160825_MG | ecosystem: Engineered > WWTP > Aerobic digester > Activated sludge | place... | reverse complement strand
CTTAATTGATCGGCATTTTCTTTTATGGCTGCCTTAAATTTTTTCACCACTTCATCAAGCGGCTCTTTATTAAAACCACCTGCTGCATTAAAATGGCCGCCACCGTTAAAATATTTACGTGCAAAGGTATTAACATCAAATCCAGCTTTACTTCTGAACGAACTTTTACGTTCTTCTCCCCTGTCTATAATAACAGCTGCAAGCCTAATTCCTTTAATGCTTAATGCGTAATTCACCAACCCTTCGGTATCGCCTGTTTTTACATTATATTTAATAAGGTCGGCTTGGGGTATACTTATAAGTGCCGTATTGTATTCATAAAATACCTCCATCCTGTTTAAAAGCACATGTCCAATAAACCTAAATCTTTCTTCCAGGAAATTATCAAATAGTTCTTCATGCACATGGCTGTGTTCCAGTCCCCTTTCTTTAAGGTCAAAAATCATTTTATGAACACTAGCTGTTGTAGAAGGGAAACGAAACGATCCGGTATCAGTCATAACACCAGCATACAAACATTCACCTATTTGGGCATCAATCAAATCTGCATGGCCCGATTCAACAATGAAATCATATACCATTTCTGCAGTTGAGCTTTTTTTTACATCACTTATTCCATAAGTAAAAACTTCTGTTTGAGGTTCCCGATGATGGTCAATTAAAATACGGTTACCTTTTGCAGCGCTTAATCTGTCTTCCATCCTTTTGGTACGACTAAGAACATTAAAATCCAGGCAAAAAATCCAATCCGCCGTATCAATAAGCAAATCGGCTTTTGCAGGTTGCGATTCGTAATCTATAACCTGTTTACAACCGGGCATCCAGTTTAAAAACGAAGCCCAGTTTGTTGGAGATATAACTGTACAGTTATGACCCAGTTTATTTAAAAAGTGATACAACCCTAAAGTGGAACCCATAGCATCGCCATCGGGTTTTTGATGCATGGTAATTATTACATTAACCGGCTGCAATAGTAATGGAAATATATTTTTTATTGGCTGCATAAAGCGGCGCAAAAGTAGGGGAAAAACAGCATACAAAACAATTAGATGCTCTTAATTGACATTTTTTTAAATTGCTGATTTTAGTGTTTTTCATAATTTGCTCATATCTTTTTTACAATAAATTTTAAAGTATTCTGCTATCAAAAAACCTAAAACCCGTTATCACTAATTAAAAATCCCAATTCAGCCCCTATCTTTGCGGCCTAAAAATTGAATACAATGAGTAACAGAACATTTACCATGATTAAGCCGGATGCAACAAAAAAAAATAATACCGGCGCCATTTTACAAATGATTAATGCTGCCGGATTTAGAATAGTAGCCATGAAAACAACAAAATTAAGTGCCGAAAAAGCAGGCGAATTTTATGCTATTCATGCTGCAAGGCCATTTTATGGAGAACTGGTTAATTTTATGAGCAGTGGCCCTATCACAGCAGCCATTCTTGAAAAAGAAAATGCAGTGGAAGATTTTAGAAATCTTATTGGAGCAACAAACCCTGCAGAAGCCGCTGATGGAACCATACGCAAACTTTATGCAGCTTCTATTGGCGAAAATGCCGTTCATGGCAGCGATAGCAATGAAAATGCTGTAATTGAAGGTGATTTTTTCTTTAGCAAACTAGAGCAGTTTTAATAAACTAATAATTTTATAATAGGCAATGCCCCTGACTTTTCAGGGGCATTTTTTAAATCAAGCACAAACAAACTACGTTTAGTTTTATAGATAAAAAAAATTGGGTTGGCTTAATAGGGCGTTTATTTAAACGACAATAATCAATCTTTATTGTATATTAAAAAAAGTTGAGTTAGCATTATTAATGTAACTGATAATTCAATAAAATTCTTCTTCATAAAATATTTGATACATAGTAACTATTAAACCCTAAACAGGAAAGTTGTAGATTTGACCATAACAAATGGCAGCAAAACTGTTCGTTTGCATTATATGAAAAATATAAAGATAATTGAAGTACCATCCGAAATAGGAGCAGGTACCCGAGGCGCAAGCCTGGGTATTGAAGCTATAAAAATTGCAGCGCTTGATTTTATGAGCAACTTCTTTGTTCATTTTCCTACAGAAAAAATTGAAGAAGAAAACAAATTGCTGTACGAACCGATACAATCGCCCTATGCCAAACGTATGCAAGGTATGTTAACCATGTACGAACGGATAAGCAAAGCTGTGGCCGACTCTATAAAAGGACATTTTTTTCCCGTTATCCTCAGTGGCGATCATAGTAATGCTGGTGGCACCATTGCTGGCATTAAGATGGCAAAACCAAAAAGTAAACTAGGTGTAATCTGGGTAGATGCCCACGCCGACTTACATACACCATACACTACTCCATCTGGCAACATACATGGTATGCCATTGGCTGTTTCCATTGCCGAAGACAATAAAGAAATGAAAGTGCACGACCTGGATGAAAAAACTGCCAGGCAATGGGATCAACTTAAATCAATAGGAAAAATAAACCAAAAGGTTTTACCTGAAGATGTGGTTTTTATTGCCTTACGAGATTATGAAAAAGAAGAGAAACACTTAATTGATAAATATGGCATGAAAGTTATTACCACTTCGGAAGTAAGACGAACAGGCGCCGAAAACGTTTGCCGTAAAGCGTTGAGACATTTAAGCGACTGTACCGATATTTATTTAAGTTTTGATGTGGACAGCCTGGACTCTTCCATTTCTAAAGGCACAGGTACACCGGTGAGCAATGGTTTGCGGGAACGGGAAGCAGAAGATATCATCAGTAAATTTATGCAAAACCGAAAAATCTGTTGCTTTGAAATTACTGAAGTAAACCCCACACTTGATAAAGAAAACCTGATGGCTGAAATCGCTTTTAATATTTTACAACGCAGCGTAAATGTTTTAATGATGAATTAACTACACTTTTTATGAAGAAGAATCTTTTATTAATTATAAGTATTTTTTTATCCCATTGGGTTTTTGCACAACAGGATGCTTATGTTAAAAGCATAAAAGCTTATCAGAAAAATTATAAAGCTACACATGAAGTGGTTAAAGGAAGAGATAGAAAGTATTTCAGATTTTTTCCGATTACAGAAAAGTACAATATTCGATGTACGTTTGAAAAAATAACGGACAGTATTGGTTTTACCATGAATACATCAGCGAAAACCCAAAAGCATTATTATAAATATGGTAAACTTGATTTTAAAATAGATGCTGTTGAATATCATTTATTTGTTTATCAAAGTAAAGACCTGCTGCAGGATGAGAAATATAAAAATTATCTTTTTGTTCCTTTTACAGATGCCACATCGGGAGATGAAAGCTACGGTAGTGGCCGCTACCTTGAATTTTATATTGATGATATACAAAACAACCAGCTACAACTTGATTTTAATAAAGCCTACAATCCTTATTGTGCCTATTCTCCAAATTATAAATGTCCCATACCTCCAAAGGAGAATTTTTTACCGGTAGCCATTAAAGCCGGCGAAATGAATTTTGCAAAAGCTCATTAAAAATGTATAGCAGTAACCATTTATTGATGATTAAACCGGTAAATTTTGGGTACAATGCCCAAACTGCGGTTAATAATACATTTCAATTTAATACAGGAGATAACATTCAACAAAAAGCATTATATGAATTTAATGCGCTTGTAGATGTATTAAGAAACAATAATGTTGATGTTACAGTAATAGAAGATACTGTTGAACCTTCAACCCCCGACTCAATTTTTCCAAACAATTGGATTTCTTTTCATAGCAATGGTCAGGTATTTTTATATCCTATGTTTGCTTTAAACAGGCGACAAGAAAGAAAGCCAAGCATACTTGAAAAAATAAAAAATCAATTTACAGTTACTGAAATAATAGATTTAAGCTTTTATGAAAATGAAAATGTTTTTTTAGAAGGAACAGGAAGTATGGTGTTTGACAGAGAGAATAAAATTGCGTATGCCTGCTTATCTCCACGTACCAATGAAAAATTATTAGATGAACTTTGCAATATGATTGGGTATAGACCGGTAAGTTTTAGCGCAACAGATGTACAAGCCGTTCAAATTTACCATACCAATGTAATGATGTGTATAGCTGATAAATTTGCAGTGGTTTGCTTGCAGGCAATTAACAATGAAACAGAAAAAAGAGAACTTATTGATACATTAAAAGAAACCAATAAGGCAATAGTAGAAATTACAATTGAACAATTAAATCATTTTGCGGGCAATATGCTGCAAGTAAAAAATTCAAAAGATGAATTACTATTGATTATGTCAACACAAGCTTATAACTCCTTAACAAATGAACAGGTACAAACATTGGAAAAATATAACCGTATCATACATACTTCTTTAGATACAATTGAAACGGCCGGTGGTGGAAGCGCAAGATGCATGATGGCAGAGATTTTCCTGGAAAAGAAATAAAATTTAACTATCTTATTTTTTATAAAACAAGCGCACAAAAGTTTTAAATATTAAAAAGATTCAGCAGTACTAATCCTTTCTTATTTAAATTTATAAAATGATAATTGATTTACGTTCGGATACATTTACCAAACCATCTCCGGCTATGCTGGAAGCAATGATGAAAGCTCCTGTTGGCGATGATGTATTTGGTGAAGACCCATCAGTAAATAAACTGGAAGCCATAACAGCAGAAATGTTTGGTATGCAGGCGGCGTTATTTTGCCCAAGTGGCACTATGACGAACCAGATTGCCATTAAATGCCACACACAACCTGGTGATGAAATCATTTGCGATAAATTAAGCCATGTATATATTTATGAAGGAGGCGGTATTGCTTTTAATAGTGCAAGCCAGGTGAAACCTACTGAAGGTAACAGAGGAAGAATAACAGCTGAGCAGGTATTAGAATCTATAAATCCCGATGATGTACATAAAGCAAGAACAAGTTTAGTAAGCATTGAAAACACTGCAAACCGTGGTGGTGGTAGTTGTTACGATTTTCATGAAATTGAAAAAATAAAAGAAACCTGTTTAATGCATGGTCTTAAACTTCATTTAGATGGTGCCAGGTTATGGAATGCAATGGTAGCAAAAAATGAGCCTCCCAGGCTATACGGAGAAAGTTTCGACAGTATTTCTGTTTGCCTCAGTAAAGGGATGGGTGCACCGGTAGGGAGTTTACTTTTAGGAAAATTTGATTTCATAAAACAGGCCAGGCGGGTTCGTAAAGTATTTGGCGGCGGCATGCGACAGGCTGGCTTTTTAGCCGCTGCCGGAATTTATGCACTTGAAAATAATATAGAAAGGCTGGCACTGGATCATCAACATGCAAAAGATATTGCGGCGGCATTAGGCAAAAAAAGTTTTATAGGTAGCATAATGCCTGTAGAAACTAATATCATTATTTTTGAAGTGAAGGATTCCTATACAGCCAAAGATTTTTGTAAAGCTTTATCCAAACAGGATATATTGTGCCTTCCCATTTCAAAAACACAAGTAAGGATGGTTACACATCTTGATTTTACTAAAGAAATGCTAAAAAGGTTATTTGCAACAATTGATTCATTATAATTGTGCAATAATTTAATTTATAGCTTCGTTAGCCTTCAAAACTATTTTTATGAAATATTCAATTTATGCTATTATAATGGCAATGTTTACCTGTGCATCATGCCAAAAAGATATAAATTCTGATAATGGAAATGGAACAGCTAATGTAAATTTCATTTTTAAGTTTGATAGTACACAGGTTAGGCTAAATGCTATTGGGCAACCCTCTCCAATGCCTGCAGGTAATGCAGGCCAATCGCCACGATTTAATACCATGAGTTCGCATTATGTAGAGTTGGCACCAGATGCTTTTACTGCTTTAGGCGCCGGCGCAATTTTGTACAGGGCACCTGAAGTAACAACCGGTGGCGCTAATGCCATTGATTTTGATAATTCAAAATTTGCCGGTAATAACCAGGTATTTTTAAGTGTTCCTGTAAAAAGCTTTGCAGCCGGTACATATAACTGGCTTCGTGTATCATTAGCTTACCAGAATTATAATATTTATTTAAATGCACTGGGGCAAACTATTGATGCTACATTAACGTCATTCATCGGTTTCAATACTTATCTTAAAAGTTTTAAAGTAAAAGATTCAACAGTTGCTGTTAATGCAAACAAACTACAAGGTTATTGGGGTTTAGAAGGCAAAGTATCGGGTATAGGTTTTTTAACAACAGGCCAGGCGCCTCCGGGAGCAACAACAGTTCCCAATCCTATTTTTGCTTCATCCCCCATTCCACAAGGTTCTTGTGTAGTAACTGGGCAGTTTGCTAACCCCCTAATAATTACTGGTAACGAAACAAAAGATATCAATATAATTGTTTCACTTAGTACAAATAAAAGTTTTGAATGGATAGATGTGGATCATAATGGGACATACGACCCAAACAATGGCGACCAGGTTATTGATATGGGTATCAGGGGTATGATACCTGTCATCCAATAAATATGTTTACTGTAAAATAAAAAATCCATAGTTTAATTACTATGGATTTTTTATTTCATATACTTTAACTTAGCTCTTCAACTTTTCAGTCAAATGAATATACATCCTTACGAATCGCTATTAAAAGATAATAAAAGCTGGGCAGCCGAAAGAGTAAAAGAGCAACCTGATTTTTTTAAAAATCTTACGGAACTGCAAACTCCTGAATTTTTATGGATAGGATGCAGCGATAGCCGTGTACCGGCCAATCAAATTACCGGCACACAACCCGGAGAAATATTTGTACACCGCAATGTGGCAAATCTTGTTATTAATACAGATGTAAATCTTTTAAGTGTACTTGACTATGCCGTAAATTATCTTTTTGTAAAACATATTATTGTTTGTGGCCACTATGGTTGTGGTGGTGTAAAAGCTTCTATGACATCGGATGATTTTAACCAGGTTTTAAATATGTGGCTACGTAATATAAAAGATGTACACCGCATACACCGCAGCGAACTGGAAAACATACAAGATGAAGAAAAAAAATGCGACCGGCTGGTTGAATTGAATGTGCAAGAACAAATCTTTAACCTGGCAAAAACTTCAATCATACAAAGAGCCTGGCAAAATGAAAAACGTCCTGATTTGCATGGCTGGGTGTATGGATTAAATGACGGCATCATTCATCCGGTTTTTGAAATGAAAGCCGGTACACATATTGACCCATTATACGAGTATAAAAATTTGTAACAAAGTTTTATTTAGCTTCGGTATTCAATCCGGCTTTTAAAAACTCCTTGTTCATCCTGGCAATATTTGCAACCGAAATTCCTTTGGGGCATTCAGCTTCGCAAGCATAGGTGTTTGTGCAGTTACCAAATCCTTCCTTATCCATTTGTGTAACCATATTTAAAACTCTTGATTCTCTTTCGGGCTGCCCCTGTGGCAATAGTGCAAGTTGAGAAACTTTAGCACTAACAAACAACATGGCACTACTGTTTTTGCATGCAGCTACACAAGCACCACAGCCAATACAGGCAGCGGCATCAAAGGCAGTATCAGCATCTTTTTTATCAATAGGTAATGAATTTGCATCAACTGCATTACCAGTATTAACAGATATATACCCTCCCGCCTGAATGATACGGTCAAAGGCAGATCGGTCAACCATCAAATCTTTTATAACAGGAAATGCTGCTGCCCGCCAGGGTTCAACAACAATTGTATCTCCATTTTTGAATGCTCGCATGTGTAATTGGCAAACTGTATTTTTTGTCCAGGGGCCATGTGCCCTACCATTAATATACATGCTGCACATGCCGCAAATTCCTTCCCGGCAATCATGATCAAATGCTATTGGGTCTTTCCCATCGGTTATCAATTGTTCATTCAACACATCAAACATTTCCAAAAAAGACATTTCAGATGAAATATCTTTTACCTGGTATGTTTCAAAATTACCTGTTGCTTTACTGTTTTTTTGTTTCCACACTTCCAGTGTGAGGTTCATGTTATAATGTTCCATAATTATTAAATACGTTTATAATTACTGTATTCAAATGGTCGCCATCCGAATTTTTGCCATATAAAATATAAAAGCCTGTGTTTAATATTTTTAAAATTTTTATTTTTTATATCAACATCAAATTTCCAATCTTCTTTTTCAATCAACCCTTTCATCACCGCTGGATGTGTTCCGGTAAATACTGTTAATGAATCTATTTTAGAATAATCAAATTCTTTAGATTTTTCCATTTCTGCTTTTGCCCAATTTTCAAACCCTTCATCAGCATGCCATAATTTACCAAAATCTGTATATTTTTTTTGCATTTCAACCGGGTTTCGTACCCAGCCATAATGATACATATAGGCTTTAATCAATTTAACTTGTAACTTCCTTCCATCTTTTCTAAAACCCTGTGCATCCAGGTAACTGCGTATTCGTTTATCATTCCTTATTATTCTTATTTCTTTTGAATACCAACTGCGGCCATCGCCAATAAATTTATAGCTACCATAAAAATGATGATAATTGAATAATAAACCCTCAACACTATCATCAGCTTTATAATTTTTCATTGCCTCCATTATTCCAGTATGATATTTTTCATGTAAAACTTCATCAGCCTGTATGTAAAAGAGCCAATCGCTTTCGGCAGCAGTAGCATCTAATGCTTTATTAGTTTCTACTGCCAGCACTTTTCCTCCTTCCCGCAAATTATTATCCCAAACAGAATGAATAATTTTAATTTTTTCAGAACCTATTGATTCAATCAGCTTATTGGTTTCATCATCCGAATCGCCAAGGCAAACAATCATTTCATCTACGATGGGTAAGATTGATTTTATTGATTCAACTACCGGGTAACCGTATTTCACTGCATTTTTTACAAATGTAACCCCACTTACTTTCATGTTATTTATAAGACCGTTGCGTTGGTTTTACTATATCAAATGTTAATGGTTCTTTATTCAATTGCCAGCTATTATCTCCCTTATACTCCCAAGCGGAAACATAGCTAAAATTATCATCATCCCGTTTTGCTTCCCCTTCTTCTGTTTGCGATTCTTCACGAAAGTGGCCACCACAACTTTCGTTTCTGTTTAATGCATCCATGCACATCAGTTCTCCCAATTCCAAAAAATCGGCCACCCTGCCTGCCTTATCCAATTCGGGATTCATTTCATTTATATCACCCGGTATTTTAACTTCGTTCCAAAATTCTTTTCTTAACGATTGAATTTCGCCTATGGCTTCCGACAAATCTTTTGCATTGCGGGCCATACCGCATTTATCCCACATTATTTTACCTAACCTTTTATGAAAGCTTTCAACTGTTTGATTTCCTTTTATGTTCATCAGTTTTGATATCCTATCGCTTACAGCGTTTTCAGCTTCTGCAAATGCCGGATGATCGGTTGGTATGGAAGCTGTTCGTATTTCATTGGCCAGGTAATTTCCTAAGGTGTATGGAATTACAAAATATCCGTCGGCAAGGCCTTGCATTAAAGCACTTGCGCCAAGTCTGTTAGCGCCATGATCGCTAAAATTGGCTTCGCCCAATGCATATAATCCGTTAACGGAAGTTTTTAATTCGTAATCAACCCAAAGACCACCCATGGTATAATGTACTGCCGGGTAAATACGCATAGGTACTTCGTATGGATTTTCACCAGTTATCTTTTCATACATTTCAAACAGGTTACCATATTTTTCTGCTACAATAGCTTTTCCCAGTTCTACAATTGAATGATGTTCTGCTTCTTCATTACCTGTTTTACCTGCTTCAATTTTTCCATACCTGATAATTGCATCTTTAAAATCGAGATAAACGGCCATCTTAGTGGTTCCTACACCATAACCTTCATCACATCTTTCTTTTGCTGCCCTTGAAGCCACATCTCGTGGTACCAGGTTTCCAAAAGCAGGGTATCTTCTTTCTAAATAATAATCTCTTTCTTCTTCAGGAATATCAACCCCTTTTCGAGAATCGCCTTTTTGTTTGGGAACCCATATCCTTCCATCGTTTCGTAGGCTTTCGCTCATCAAGGTTAATTTACTTTGATGATCGCCACTAACAGGAATACATGTTGGATGAATTTGAGTAAAACAAGGATTTCCAAAAAAAGCACCCTTTTTATGTGCTTTCCAGGCAGCTGTAACATTGCTGCCCATTGCATTGGTACTTAAATAAAATACATTACCATATCCTCCTGTACATAATAATACACAATGACCAAAATGTCTTTCTAATGTTCCGGTTACTAAATTTCTAGCTATGATGCCTCTTGCCTTTCCGTCAATCGTAACAATATCTAACATTTCGTGCCGGTTGTACATTGTTACACTGCCTAATGCAATTTGCCTTTCTAATGCACTGTAAGCGCCTAATAATAATTGCTGACCAGTTTGGCCGGCAGCATAAAATGTACGTTGTACCTGTGTGCCGCCAAAACTTCTATTGCTTAATAAGCCACCATATTCTCTTGCAAAAGGAACTCCCTGAGCTACACATTGATCAATAATATTATTACTTACTTCGGCAAGACGGTGAACATTGGCCTCCCGTGAACGGTAATCGCCACCTTTAACCGTATCATAAAACAAGCGAAAAACCGAGTCGCCATCATTTTGATAATTTTTAGCTGCATTAATACCACCTTGTGCTGCAATACTGTGTGCTCTTCGTGGACTATCCTGAAAACAAAAGGCTTTAACTTTATATCCCATTTCGCCCAAAGAAGCTGCAGCAGAGGCACCGGCTAATCCAGTTCCTATTACTATAATTTCCAGTTTACGTTTGTTGGTAGGATTTACAAGTTTTACGTGGCCTTTATAATCGGTCCACTTCTTGTCCATTTCGCCAGCAGGAATTTTAGAATCTAAAGACATTGTATAATATTTAGCTTTTTATCAATTCATATCCACAAATGTGGGATTTTGAATTTGGCAGTTTAAAAATTCACTTTTATTTTTTCAATTACCATCACCGCTTATTAAAAGTAGATATTTAAAGGGTTGATGATTTAAATTAATTTACCCATCCTAAATAAAATGCTATTGGCATTAAAGCAAATATTAAAGGAATGATGATAGAAAAAGCTACACCAAAATTTTTAATGATGGGTGTAAATCTTTTATGGTTGATACCCAAAGTTTGAAATGCACTTTGAAAGCCATGCATCAAATGCCATGCAAGAGAGATTACTCCTAAAACATAAACAATAACCACCCACAGGTTATTTTCAAAAACTACTTTCATTTCTGCATAAAGGTTAAGCGCTTGCTGGTTATTGTAAGATGATAACGTGGTTTCATCCAGTGGATGAATGCCGGCAATACCACCCAGGCGTGATGGTGTCCAAAAATGATAAATGTGTAAAATTAAAAACAATAAAAGCAATGTGCCTAACAACCCCATACTGCGGCTGTACCATTTGCTGTTTTCATTAGCCTTTTTAATTTTATAATCTACAGGCCGTGCTTTTTTATTTTGCGACCATAACATAAATCCTTGTATAATATG
>Ga0154020_10009088_pt1 | contig 11471 bp, 8 predicted proteins | sample Klosneuvirus_201_FD_109709 | JGI IMG/M metagenome (GOLD analysis project Ga0154020, IMG submission 109709) | Active sludge microbial communities from wastewater, Klosterneuburg, Austria - Klosneuvirus_20160825_MG | ecosystem: Engineered > WWTP > Aerobic digester > Activated sludge | place... | reverse complement strand
TCCTGCCCGGGATGCTATCCGCGGCCCGTGGTTTGCGCGGCGCCTTTCGAACGACTCCGCTTTTGCTAACCTTCCCTTCCCCCAACGCATGCCGTCGAAGCGAAAGCCTGCCTCAAGTCCCGTGGAAACCGAGGCCAAGATCCGTGTGTCGTCCCTGCCCGCGGTGAAGAGGAGGCTCCGGGCCACCGGGGGCCGCCTGCTGAATCCGCGGACGTTCGAGGCAAACACCCTGTTCGATCTTCCCGAAAGCGATCTGCGGGCCGCGGGAAAGTCGTTCCGGGTCCGGCGCTACGGATCGAAGGGTTCGGTGACCCTCAAGGGCGTGGCCCGGGTCTTCGGAGGGGTGAAGTCGCGTGAGGAACTGGAGACCCATGTGGCGTCGCCCGAGGTCCTCTCCGAGATTCTCCAGGCCATCGGGTTCGTCCCGCAATTTCGCTACGAGAAGTACCGCGAGGTGTGGAAGGTCGGATCCACCGTGGTCTGCCTCGACGAGACGCCGCTCGGGCCCTTCGTCGAGATCGAAGGGGCGTTCTCCGCGATCTCCCGCGTCGCGAAGAGCCTGGGCCTCGACGCCGCGGACTTCCTGAGCGACTCCTACCCCGCCCTGTGGTCCGGGGCGGGTCGCCTCGATGCCATGGTCTTCCCCGCGACTTCGCGCGCGAAGAAGGAGCCGGCGGGACGCGCCCCCCGGTCGGGGAAGCGCGCGTGAAAGCGGTCATCCTCGCCGCCGGCCTGGGGACCCGCATGCGCCCCCTCACCGACAAGACCGCCAAGCCCGCGCTCCCGGTCCTGAACGAACCGCTCATCGTCCGCACCCTCCGCGAACTGAAGCGCGCGGGGGTCAGCGAAGTCATGATCAACCTGCACCACCGGCCGGAGACGATCCGCGCCGCCATTCCCGAGGGCGACCTCGGTCTCAAGATCAAGTACTCCCGCGAGACCTCCATCCTGGGAACCGGAGGCGCGCTGCGCAAGGTGCGCTCGTGGGTGGGGCGGAATCCGCTGTTCGTGGTCAACGGGGACGTAATCTTCGACTTCGACCTCAAGGCGATGGTGGCCTGCCATCGGAAGACCGATGCCCTCGCGACCCTCGCCCTCAAGCCCAACTCGAATCCGAAGAAGTACAAGCCGGTGGTGACCGACCGGACCGGGCGCATTCTCTCGATACGCGGGCTTCCGACCGGGCGCAAGGGCACGGTCTCGCTGTTCGCGAGCGTCCACATCATCGACCCGGTGATCCTCGAGCGCCTTCCCGCCGGGGAGTCCGACACCGTGGGCGATCTCTACATCCCCCTCCTGCGCGAGGGCGCCCACCTTCAGGGCGTGCGCCAGACCGGGGTGTGGCACGACCTGGGGTCGCCTTCCGGCTATCTCAAGGCCCAGATGCGGCTGCTGGCCGAGCGCGGAAGGAAGCGCTCGGTCCTGATCGATTCGTCGGTGAGGCTCGGGAAGGGCGCGCGCGTGGCCCGGTCGGTGGTGGGGGCGGGCTGCGTGATCGAAGCCTCGGCCCGCATCGAGGGCTCGGTTCTGTGGGACGGCGCGCTTGTGAAATCGGGCGCGAGCCTCAAGAATTGCGTCGTGATGTCCGGAACCGAGGTTCCGAAGGGGACGCACGCGGGACTGATCCTTGGGCCGAAGACGCGCGCGGCCATCGGCAAAGAATAGGAAATGATGACCGGCCTCGACATCCGCCTGACCGAATATCTCCGCACTCACCGGAAGGACGCGGCGCCCACCATGCAGGTCGCCGCCCTGTCCGGTGACGCTTCGACCCGCCGCTATTTCCGGCTGACCCCGAAACAGGGGCCTTCGTCGATCGTGGCCCTGTACCCGGATCCCTTCGACGCCCTGGCCACACCGTTCTACGCGGTGGGCCAGGCCCTGATCCAGATGGGCCTGCCGGTTCCGAAGCTTCTCGACCATGACGGCCCGCTTGGCGTGTATGAGCAGGAAGACCTCGGCGATCTGACCCTTCAGCACGTGCTCGCGGACGCCTCGCCCGAGCAGAAGGTCGACCTGTACCGCGAGGCCATCGACGAGATCGTCCAGGCCCAGCGCGGGGCCCCGAAGGTTCCGCAGCGCGCGGTCTGCTTCCACACCGCGTTCGACATCGAGAAGCTCTCGTGGGAACTCCACTACTTCGAGAAGCACTTCCTCGAACTCCACCGTCGCGTCGACCTCTCCGTCGAGGACCGCTCGAAGCTCGCGGAAGGCTTCCACTCTCTCGCCGCCCAGATCGCGTCGTGGCCGCGCGTCCTCTGCCATCGCGACTACCACAGCCGCAACCTGATGCAGCACGCCGGACGCCTCTACTGGATCGACTACCAGGACGCCCGCATGGGCCCGGCCACCTACGACCTCGCCTCCCTGCTTCGCGATTCGTACGTGACCCTCGACGAGGAATTCGTCCGGGATCGCGCCGAGGAGTTCCGGCAGAAGGGCGCGCCCGACGAGACCCGCGAGACCTTCCAGCAGCGCTTCGAACTGATGTCGATCCAGCGCAACCTGAAGGCCCTCGGAACCTTCGGCTACATGGCCGTGATCCGCAACAATCCCGTCTACCTTCCCTACATCCCCGGCACACTCGCCCACGTGAAGCGCAATCTCGACGGCCATCCCGAGCTTTCGTCCCTCGCTTCCGTGCTGCGCCGCCACCTCGAGGAGTTGAAATGACCGCCACCGCCCGCATCCAGGATTTCAAGAGCCACGTCGGCGCCACGGTCAAGGTCTCCGGCTGGATCCACAACAAGCGGAGCAGCGGCAAGCTGCAGTTCCTGATCCTGCGCGACGGCACCGGGTACGCCCAGGCCGTGGTCTCGAAAGCCGCGGTGAGCGAGGACGCGTGGACGTCGCTCGAGAAGGCGGGGCAGGAGTCGTCCCTCGAGGTCACCGGTCTCGTGAAGGAGGACAAGCGGGCGCCCGGCGGGTTCGAGATGGATGTGAAGGACGTGACCATCGTCCAGTCCACCCACGATTTCCCGATCACGCCCAAGGACCATGGCACCGCGTTCCTGATGGAGAACCGGCATTTGTGGCTGCGCTCGGAGAAGCAGCACGCGATCATCCGGATCCGGCACGCGGTGATCAAGGCCTTCCGCGACTACCTCGACGAGCAGGGCTTCACTCTCGTCGACACCCCGATCTTCACTCCCGCGGCCTGCGAGGGGACGACTACGCTGTTCGGGGTTCCGTACTTCGACGAGGGCACCGCCTATCTCACCCAGAGCGGCCAGCTCTACAACGAAGCGAACGCGGCCGCCCACGGGAAGGTCTACTGCTTCGGTCCCACCTTCCGGGCGGAGAAGTCGAAGACCCGCCGCCACCTCACCGAGTTCTGGATGCTGGAGCCCGAGATGGCCTTCGCGCACCTGGCCGACGCCTTCGAGGTGGCCCAGAACATGATCTGTTTCGCGATTCAGCGTGTGCTCGCGACCAAGCGGCCGGAGCTGCAGCGTCTTGGACGAGACCTGACCCGGCTCGAGAAGGTGAAGGCTCCCTTCCCCTGGGTCCACTACGACGACGCCATCCGGATCATCCGCGAGAAGGGCTCCAAGACGGAGTGGGGAAGCGACTTCGGCGGCACCGACGAGACCGTTCTGGCCGAATCGTTCGACCAGCCCATCATCGTCCATCGCTTCCCGTCGGCCATCAAGGCCTTCTACATGGAACCCGATCCGACCGATGCGAAGTACTCGCTCTCCGCGGACATCCTGGCCCCCGAGGGCTACGGCGAGATCGTGGGGGGCGGCGAGCGCATCTCCGATCCCGATCTGCTCCTCAAGCGCCTCCACGATCACGGCCTCCCCGAGGAGGCGTTCCGCTGGTACATCGACCTTCGGAAGTACGGCTCGATGCCGCACGCCGGGTTCGGCCTGGGGGTGGAGCGGTTCGTGACCTGGATTTGCGGGATCGACCACCTGCGCGAGACCATCGCCTTCCCGAGGATGCTGTATCGGATCTATCCGTAGGCGGTCGGCGCGCGGTCGGGCCGTCGTCAGGTTCTAAAGCTGCGCTAAAACTGCTCAATAGTTGACACGACGAACTCCCCCTGGCTATCCTCCTCGGGAATGACCGGGAACCTAGGGAGACCAATGACGAGCCAGGACACCTCAGCTTTCAGCCGCGCCGACCTCGAGCGCATCGACCACATGCAGCCCAGGGAGCTGAACTCCCTGCCCTTCGGCGCGATCCAGCTCGACGCGAAGGGAACCATCCTCCGCTTCAACGACTACGAGGCGAAACTCACCGGGCGCAAACCCGAGAAGGTGATCGGGCGGAACTTCTTCGAGGAAGTGGCGCCCTGCACCAACGTGCGCGAGTTCGCGGGCCGGTTCCATGAGGGGATCAAGAACAAGGAACTCCACGAGGTCTTCCCCTACCTGTTCGACTTCAAGATGGCGCCCCGCAACGTGACGGTCACGCTCTTCTACAACAAGGCGAACGACACGTCCTGGGTCTTTGTGCGCGAGATCGCCAAGAAGGCCTGACGCCCCGGCGCGGGCGGGGTGCGGGAAGTTATGCTGAAGGGATTGGCCCCTTTGTGGCCCCTCCCATGCCGCCGAAGACCCGAAAACTGATCGACACCGACCGATACAAGCGGCTGGTGGAGACGTCGAACGATCTCATCTGGTCGGTCGACGCGGAAGGCCGCTTCACCTTCGTCAACGATGCCGCCTCGCAGCGGATCTACGGCTATTCGGCCGAGGAGATGATGGGGAAGCCCTTCACGGAGTTGATGACCGGGGAGCAGGCCCGGAAGGACCTGGAGGTCTTCGAACGCATCAAGTCCGGCCACCGGGTCTTCAACTACCGGACCATCCATCTGCGGAAGGACGGGAGCCCGGTCCACCTGAGCTTCAACGCGGTGGTCGAGGTGTCGGTGGCGGGCGAGGTGCTCGGCACCACCGGAACCGCGACCGACGTCTCGGACCTGGTGAGATACGCGGCCGAACTCGAGCGCTCCGAGGAGCGCTACCGCCTGCTCTTCGAGAACGCGACCGAGCCCATCGGGGTGGCCCAGGACGGGCGGATCGTCTTCTTCAACCGCGCGGTGATCGAGGCCACGGGCTACGAGCCCGACGAGATCCGAAGCCTGCCCTTCGTGGACCTGATCCACCCGGACGACCGAGCCATGGTGGTGGACCGCCATCTGCGCCGGCTCAAGGGAGAGGTCTTCCCGAATACCTACGTGCTCCGCATCGTGCGCAAGAGCGGCGAGATCCGCCATATGAACCTGAGCGGCGTTTCCATCGTCTGGGACGGGCGGCCCGCGACCTTGAACTTCTTCTCGGACATCACGGCCCGGGTGAACGCGGAGGCGGAACTCGAGTTTCAGGCCTACCACGACCCCCTCACCGGGCTGCCGAACCGGGCCCTCTTCGCGGACCGGCTCAACCTGGCCCTGGCCCGGGCGCGGCGCCATCACGAGCCGATCGCGGTCCTCTATGCCGACCTCGACCACTTGAAGCGGGTCAACGACACCCTCGGCCACACCATTGGAGACCTGCTGCTGAAGCAGGTGGCCCTGCGCTTCCGGTCCACCGTTCGCGAGGAGGACACGGTCGCGCGCTTCGGCGGGGACGAGTTCGTGGTTCTCCTGAGCCGGGTCAAGGACGGGTCGGTGGCGGCGCGGGTGGCGGAGAAGCTCATCGCGCGCATGAACGAGCCCATGGAAGTGGGCGGGCACACCCTTCGCGTGACCACGAGCGTGGGGGTGAGTTCGTGGCCGACCGACGGCGACGACGCCGAGACCCTGCTCAAGAACGCGGACAACGCCCTCTACCAGTCGAAGGAGCACGGCCGCAACACCTACCGCATGTTCGCGCCGTCCATGAACGAGCGGGTGCAGCGGCGGCTTTCCATGGAACAGTCGCTGGTCAAGGCCATCAAGACCTCTCAGTTCTCCCTCGTCTACCAGGCCCAGCACGACATGCGCACCCCCCGGATCGTGGGCTATGAGGCGCTGTTGCGCTGGAACGACGAGGAACTCGGCGATGTGCCGCCCGCGAGCTTCGTGCCCCTGGCCGAGGAGACACGGCTGATCGAGACCATCGGCGACTGGGTGCTCGGGCGAGCGCTGATGGACGCGCGCCGGTTCCCGAGGGAGGCGCGACTCGCCGTGAACGTGTCGGCCATCCAGCTTCGCGACGTGAAGTTTCCGGCCCGGGTGGCGAGGCTCCTTTCCGCCCACGACTTTCCCGCCACCCGCCTGGAACTCGAGCTGACGGAGAGCGCCACCATTGCGGACGACGAGAGCATCGTCTCCGTGCTCTTCGAACTGCGGCGGATGGGGGTGCGCATCGCGGTCGACGATTTCGGAACCGGCTACGCGTCCCTCTCCTACCTGCGCCGCCTCTCCGTGGACATGGTGAAGATCGACAAATCGTTCATCGCCGGGGTGGGCGAGAGCCCGGCGGATTCCGCCATCGTCCTCGGCATCATGGGCATGGCCCACGGGCTCAACCTGCTCGCCCTCGCCGAGGGCGTCGAGACGGAGGCCCAGCGCGACTTTCTCGAGGTCGCGGGCTGCGACATCGCGCAGGGCTACCTCCTTGGCCGCCCCATGCCGATCGACGACCTGGGCTTGTAGCGCATGCCCGGATCATCGATGACCTGCCATCAGTGCCGGGTATGAGAGGTCTCGGCGGCACGATGTCAAGGACGGTGGGAGCGCTGGCCCTCCTTCTCCTGCTTCCCAGCGGCGCGGCCTCTCAGCCGAAGGCGCCTCCCCCTCCGAAGCGCTTTTTCACGGACAGCACCGGCGTGGTTCCCCAGGCGGTGGCCGCCCAGATCGAACAGAGGCTCCAGACCTTCCAGAAGACCTCATCGAGCCAGGTCCTCGTCGTGGTGGCGGACCGCGTCCCCGCGGGCTACACGTCCATGGAGGAGTACACGAATCGCACGGCTCAGGCCTGGCGGGTTGGGGTCAAGGGTCGCGACAATGGCGTCGTTCTGTTTGCCTTCCTCAGCGATCGAAGAGTCCGTCTCGAAGTCGGGTACGGTCTCGAAGGGGCCCTGCCCGATGCTCTCGCCTCGCGCATCATCAACGACGACATCATCCCCAGGTTCAAGGAGCGCAACTACGGGGCGGGCCTTCTCGCGGGGGTCGACGGCATCATTCGAGCCACCAGGGGCGAGTACCGGCCCATCGTGGCGGGACGCATCCAGGCCCAGGCGACCGCGGTCGAGCCCAGTCCGTTGTGGATACGGGCGGTGAGGTACGTTTCGCTCAATCCCCTGGTTCTCTTCCTTGGCTTCGTGCCCTTTGCGCTGATCATGATCTGGTACATCTTCAAGGATGGGAAGGGATCGGAGAGCGCGTCGGAGTGGTCTTCGGAGACCAGTTGGTCCAGTTCCGGAAGTTCGTCGAGCGGCAGTAGCAGCGACTTTTCTGGCGGCGGTGGTTCGTTTGGCGGCGGCGGCGCCTCCGGAAGCTGGTGAGATATGACCGATTCCTTCTTCTCCAAGATAGACGAGCCTCGAATCGTCGAGGCCATCCGCGCGGCCGAACTGGGGTCCCGGGGCGAGATCCGGATTCACGCCACCGAGAAGGCGGTCACGGACGTCCTCAGAGAGGCGACGGGGACCTTCGAGCGTCTCGGCATGACCGCGACAGCGGAACGGAACGGCATCCTGATCTTCGTCGCGCCGAAGAATCAGAAGTTCGCGGCCACACCCCCCTTGACGAGATGGCGGCCTCGATGTCGGCCGCCTTTCGCGAAGGCCGCTTCACCGACGGCCTGGTGGGCGCGGTCGAACGGGCGGGCCAGCTTCTCGCCGCCCACTTCCCCCGGGTCGAGGGCGGGTACGACCAGGACGAACTCTCGAATACGATCAGCCGCGGCTGAGTTCAGCGACGATCGCCTCCCCGTAAGGGGCGGGTCGAGGCCTCAGCGCTCGACGAGGGTGATGCTCAGGGTGAGCGGCTTGCCCTCGCGCACCACGGACACGCTGACCGTCTGCCCGGCCTTCGCGGTCTTCAGGAAGTCCGAGAAGGTCTGGAGGCTCGCCATGTCGACGGCGTCGAGCTTCATCATCACGTCGCCTTCCTTGAGGCCGCCCTTCTCCGCCGGGGACCCCGGAACCACACCGCCCACGCGCACGCCGGGGCCGGTGAAGGCGAAGTCGGGAACGCTGCCGAAGCTCACGCGGCGGCCCTGAGCCTGGTCGCCGCTCGGGGCCGCGGCCGGGGCGGCGGGGGGCGCGCCCGGGGTCCCTGCCTTCGGGATGGTGTTGGTGAGCGGGGTCTCTCGCTCGGCCAGGTACGCGATGCCCTCGCGGGCGAAGGACGCCACTTTCACGAGGCCCGCGGCGTCGATCTTGTCCGCGGTGTCGGTGGTGCGGTGATAGTCGGCATGCGCGCTGGTGAAGAGCTGGATGGCGGGCACGTTCTTCCGGATGAAGCTCATCTGGTCGGAGGACTGCATGGAGTCCGGGATCAGCCGGTTCTCGACCCCGGTCACGAAACCCGCGCCCCGGAAGATGTGCTGCCACTCGGAAGCGGTCCCGGTGCCGAGCACGGAGATCTTGTCGTTGCCGAGCCGGCCCACGGTGTCGAGGTTGATGACGCCGATGACCTGGTCGAGAGGCATCTTCGGGTGCTCGACGTAGTACGCCGATCCCTTGAGCCCCGCCTCCTCCGCGGAGAAGGCGATGAACATCAGGGTTCGCGAAGGCTGACCCGCGGCCTTGAGCGCCTTGGCGAGTTCGAGCATCACCGAGACGCCGCTGGCGTTGTCGTCAGCACCCGGGTGGACCTTGCCCTCCTCGCCCTTGTGCACGTCCGGCCAGCCGAGGCCGAGATGATCGTAGTGGGCCGAGAGGACGGCCGACTGGTCCTTCCACGCGGCCTTCGTGCCGGGCATGACCCCGATCACGTTCACGGTCTCGACCGGCGTGCCCTGCGGACCCTTTTCCAGGGTGAACTTCTGGAGGTACGTGCCGTTGTCCCCGCCCGGCTGCAGGCCGATGGCCTTGAACCGGTCGGCGATGTACTGGGCCGCGGCCGCGCCCCCGGGGCTCCCCGGACCCCGTCCCTCGAGTTTCGGCGAGGTCAGGAAGTTCACGTGCTCCATGAGTGCTTTCTGCGAGAAGACGGGCGGCAGATCGGCCAGAGCGGCCCGGGCTTTGAGCACCATGGCCGGGACCGCGGCCGCGCGCGCGCCCGCGGGGCGGAGGTCGACATGGAGAGGCGAGTCGGAGGGCGACCACTGGCCCTTGAGAACGTTCACCGGCTCGGTGCCGTCGAAGCCGAGATAGGAGTACTTGCCGTAGTGGGGAAGCTTGCGGCCAAGGCCGGGCATGGCGGTGAGGGGATCGCCGAAGATCCAGCCGATCGCCTTCTCCATGTTGCCAGGATGGCGCTCGGTCAGGACGACCGAATGGCCGGCGAGCGACATCGACTCGCCGTCGATCTTGATCTCGGCGGCGCTGTCCGCGAGCACCTTCCCGAAGATCGCGGGCGCGAACTTGTTGTCGCGGCCCATCAGCCACACTGCGCGGTCCTTGGGAAGAGCTGTGACCTCGCTGTCGAGCTTCACGTCGACGACGTGGGCGTCGGTGCGCCAGCCTTCGACCAGGTCGCGGTACGCCTTCAGGCGGTCGGCCGGGGCCTTCCCAGGCAGAACGGCGAGGATGTGCGGCTCGCCGAAGATCTGGCCGATGGAGGGAGGGGTCTCACGCGGGTCGAGCTTGCGGAAGACGTCGAACTCGGGGTCGAGGTCCAGGGCCAGCGGCTCGCTGTCCGCGGCGAAGGCGAACGAGAACGGTGCGCCGGCCGTGTCGAGGCGAACCGTCTCGACCCGGGTCCCCTTCGCGGTGCGGATCACCAGCGGCACCTGAAGCAGGAAGGGCGCTCCTCCCTGGGTCTGCTGAAGCGTTCCCGTGAGTTCGTAGCCGGTCGCGGTCTTCCTGACCACCGGCGATGACGTGGCGAGGGTAGCGGCGCCGGGCCGGGTGATCCAGTCGTCGAAGAAGCGCTTCAGGTCCTTGCCGGAGACGGCCTCCGCGACCTTCTGGACATCGCGGAAGGTCGCGCGCTTCTCCCGGTACTCGCGGTAGAAGCGCTGAACCAGCTTGCGGAAGTTGTCGTCGCCGATCTCCCGGCGCAGCATGTGGAAGCCCATCATGGTCCGGCCGTAGCCCACCGCCTCGGTGGCCGCGCTGTGGCGCGAGCGGAACTCGGTGAGCGGGAAGTCGCGGCCTTCCTTCACGAAGTCGCGGTACTTCTGGAGGGTGGACTGGCGGTACTCGGCGCCTTTGCCGCGCTGCTCCTGGATGAGGTGATCGGCGAGGTAGGAGGTGAGACCCTCGCACCAGTTGCCGGACTCGTAGTCCACGAAGACCGAGTTGCCCCACCAGTTGTGGAGGATCTCGTGAGGATAGGACGAGGCGAGGATGAAGGGGAAGCGGATGATCTGGGGCCCGAGCAGGGTGAAGCTCGGCATGCCGTACCCGGTCTCCCAGAAGTTCTCGACCAGGGCGAACTTGCCGTAAGGGTAGGGGCCGAGGAGACCGCGGTACATCTCGATGTACTGCGCGGTCGCCTCGAGGTACTTGGCGGCGAGCGCGTCGTCCTTCTCGTGGATGTAGGCGAGGGTTTCCACCGCGCCCGCGGAGTCCTTGTAGACGCGGAGGGGACCGCCCACGAGGTAGATCTCGTCCATGGGTCCGTGCGATTCCCACTTCGCGCGCCCGTCGGGGCCGCGCGACGTGCCGTTGCCCTGGCTGATCACGTGCCAGCCTTCGGGCTGGGTGATGTCGAGGTTGAAGTCGATCAGCTCGCGGCTGACGTAGGGGTACCAGAAGCCGCTTCCGGCCAGGTACACGCCCTTGTCGTTGAGCAGCCCGGAGGTCTCGCGGAAGCCGCGGGTGTACTCTTCCTTCTGATCGGCGAGGCCGAAGTCGACCACGCCCTCGTACGACACCTTCACCGACGAAGGCGTGCCCGCGGCGCGATACCGCTTCAGCTTCAGACCGGAAGAGCCCGCCTCGCCCGCGTTGATGCCGAAGAACTTCTCGGTCTCGCCGAGCGGCACTTCGCTGAGCGCGGGTGCCGACTTCGTCACCCGCAGGTTCCCGTTCAGCAGGAATTCCGCCGGAGCCCCCGCGGGCAGGGCGATCTCGTCGCTCACGGTGAGCCGGTGCGTCTTCGGGTCGAGCGCCACCTGCATGGTGTGACGCACCCGCTTCGGCGCGGTAGGAGCTGCCGGCACGACCGGAGCCTGCGCCGAACTCACATGGGGCACGGCGACGAGCGCCGCAATCAACAGGAGACGAGCGTGCATTCTGCTGATCTTACGCGCTAAGCGCCCGAAGTCTAGCCCGAGCCTAGCCTTCGGAGCCACTTGAATCGCGGCCGAGCGAGACCTCCCCCCGGATCCTGCGTGAGTAGCTCTATCCGAAATCCAGCGCTAGTCATTGCCCGAGCGGCGTTCCGCTGGAGTTACGGGTGATCAACGAGCTCGCCCCGC